>JMSU01000032.1_pt1 | contig 108506 bp, 97 predicted proteins | sample 179011 | NCBI WGS metagenome assembly JMSU01 (sample SAMN02769580, study PRJNA246767) | bioreactor metagenome | isolation source: Culture-1 Bioreactor ArsB derived from microbial biomass from the upper 2 cm... | place: Germany: Bremen | collected day 87 after inoculation
AAAAAAAGCATGAGTTTATCGGGATATTTTAAAGGTAAAGTGACCTTTGTTGATGGTACGTCCATCACGACTAAAAATACGATAGATTCCAGTTACCTTATATGGGGTGATTCCTCTACCAGTTATGACACCATAACAGGTATGGATAATGTGAATAATAACCCTGATACAGGCACTAACAACAACAATAATAACGGTTCTAATGATAATGGTAGTTCAAATGATGGAAATTCAAATAATGGAAATTCCGATAATGGTGGTTCAACGGACGCTGTAAAAGAAGGTGTGGACAAAATAAAAGATGCCGTAAAAGATGCACAGGATAACGCTGAAAAGTCGGGTATGGGTAAAACTGCAAAAAGCTTTCTCGGTACAAACTGGCTCTTTCTCATTATAGGTGGTGCTGTAGCCTATAAAGTATTCTTCTAGGAGGTTAATAAGATGAACAAATACTTATTATTGGTGAATAACAACACCATACAGAAATACCGTATTAAAGGTATCAAAGAGGGTGTTATTTCGACTTATTGCAAAAAGATATTTTCCCTTGAAGTGGCTAAAGTTTATTTCTCGAAAAAGTGTACTTATTATGTGGTTGGAGAGATTGAACCCCAGTTACAGGCAGGACTCGAACACGCTCAAAACTTATTTAAAAACAGGTTCTTCCGTTCCCTCATGCGAGATAAAATGACCTTAGTTGAAATGATACTTTTAGGTGCAGTTATTATCAGCATGATTTTAAACTTTCAATTCTATCAAAAGATAGATGCTCTCTTAAAGATCATACAGGTGGTGTCATAATGGAAACGATTAGTTATACCCTATGGGGAATCGCCCTGATATATTGTTTTATTCAAGATAGGAAAATTAGAAAAGGTGGGATGCTACATGGCAGAACTGGAACACAAAACAAAGCTTAATTTTATACAACAACTCTTGTCAGGTTCAAATACGGAAACAGATATAAACGATTTAGAAATGGTTGAGAATCATGGTGTCAAGCTTAAAAACAGGCATATTATTGCTCTTGTAAGCATTAACCTACTCAATCAGACATTCAACATTCCTGAAATCGATAGTTTCGTGAATAACTACATGGAAATGCGCAAGCTAACCCCTGAAACCAACAAGGATATTCTAAAAGCCTTAGAGGTACGTAATAATAAAAAGCTACTGGAAAAAATGACAGTGGGCTTAAAGGTAGGTAAATAATTATGGCATTACATATCGTATTCGGTAAATTAGGCAGTTATAAAACACTCTACTCCATGATATGTGGTATGGCTTTAAAAGAGTTATTTGGCTTTGACCTGATGGCTAATTTCAATATTCAAGATATGGATAAACTGATTCAATCCTTTAAAGATATTAAAACAGCGAAACGGTCAGCGATTCTACTTGATGAAGCCGAAATATTCATGAACAGTCGCAACAGTCAGTCAGCAGAAAATAAAGCCCTTGCCCAGTTTGCTATGATTACACGTAAGCATGAACTGGAAGTGTTTTTTATACTCCCTCGGTTGGCTAGTCTTGATATCAATGTAAGAGACCTTGCAGACTTCTTTCACTACATGTCGGTACAAGGTGATTACATCATTCATGAATGTTATGAATCCCATATGCTTCAAAAGGATGAACTTATTTTACTTGGTCAGAATCAATTTAGAATCAAAGACTTAGAACCTTTCTACTCCATGTACAACACAAAAGAGCTGCCAACTAACTTTATGAAAGATGCTGTATTAAAATAAGGGGTGCATGATGAATAAGAGATACATGGAAAAAGTTGCTTTCATCTGTGAGCAACTGCAAGACAACGTTACCAATTACACTTTAGAAAGTCAATTGGCTACCTTAGTAAACTATCAATGTTTTGACTGTGATTTGTTCAGAAAAAATAAGGGTAAATGTTATGGCAAGTCACACAACAAGCCATGCCTATACCGATAGCCTTTAGCTATAGCATATAACAAAAGCAACCACATCATACCATGTTGCATTCTTCGTGCTTCTTTCATAGAGAGGTTACAGACGAAACTGTGTAGCGTGTGCGGAACAGTAGCCGAAGGGCTTTCGTCCCTCGACAACTACCAAAGTACTTATCCAGTACCACCATGGATTATGGTTAATAAGCATTTCTATTCAAGATAGAATTTGCCCATGGAAAAAGGAAGAACGAACCACGCGTCAGCGTGGTGAGTCTCCTTCATGGGCAAAAGCTTATTGAATATACACATTATGCGCATAAATATGCAATAAAATAAGAGGTTAGGGACAGTCTTGTAATACGTCCCACGTAGGAAAACGAGCAAACTCCCATTCTTAAAGGAAAACTTATTAAAAAAAATGTCGTCAAACTTCAATCTGACGACAAAAAGGAGTGAGTAAAAATGGGAATAAGAGTTGACATAAAACGTAAAAAAATGTATAAAGATTTATCCGAGCAAAAGCGACAAGAGTATTTTAACTTAATCGATAAAAAATACCTTCATAATATAGATAATGTTTACTATTCCTGTTTTATCACAGATGATAGAGCGGATAATCAAAATGTTCAGCAATTCGTGAATGACTTACTTGAATGTAAACGACTCATGATACAGAACTATGAAGAAACACCTTTTAAATACGGACTTATCTACGAAGCTAAACGACATGCAACTTATGGGTTGTGTATTACGAATAAGGATAGATACGATATATTCCTAGATGAATTTTATAGGAACGATGATACTCCACGAATACTAATTAAAATACGTGCTATGCCCCTTTGGTTAGAGCCGATTCATGATGTATTAGAAGAAGCATTAGAAGTAGTTGATCAAGTATTGAGTGACTATGGATTGTGTGTGTTGTGTACTAGGGAAAATCGTATTGATTACTGTTATCACACGAACTATATACAATCGCCTAGAAAACACTTTAAAGATGATGTTTTAGAAAGTACATTGGTAACGACCATGAAAGCATATAGTATACAAGGAAAAATTAAGAGACAATTTAAAAAGACTACACTCACTAAAGATTATCTAGGCTTTGGAAATAGGGGTTCTCAAAACGTTTTTGTTAGGATATATAATAAGACTCGTGAAGTTATTGAACAAGGCTATAAGCCATTCTTTATACATATATGGTATGAACATAGGTTAATAAACTACTATGATAAATATTGTTTAGAATACGCCTTTGAACATAAGAACTATGACAAAATACATACGGGTAGATTGAATTTCTATCTTGAATTTGGGCAAGACCCACATATTAAGAAACGCATACATACCATGTTGTGTGACCCTGAAACGACAATACAGGATATTGAAGCCTTAGCAAATCTCTATATGCCAAAGGTAACAACCATCTGCAATATAGAGTTTGAGACTAAAAGAAAATTTTACTATTCCTATGATAAAGCCATAAATATGTTATCCGTACTGGATAGTAAAAGGGATAAGAATCTACATAGATTATTTAAGATAATAGATAATAGGACACTTTTTTTAGAATATATAACTCATAAGCTTATGACTTATGAAAAGAATGGTAAAACCTGTGAATGGTGGAAAAGATTACAATCTTGTAAACTTGAAAATGTAACTAATAAAAAAGATGATATAGCAAGAGAATACAGCAAGAATTTGAATGAAAAGCAAGTCAAGAGAAAGTTCATTAATAATGTGGCAAGTCTCTCCATCTATAATGACAATACGGATACGGACTTTGCTATGGATGTATGTGATGTACTATCCAATATGAATGATAACCATACACAATATGACCTTGTCTCCCAGTATGGCGTATTAGGGGAAGAAATATCAAGCGAATTACTTAGAGATTATCAAGTAATTAAAGACAAAAAAAATAGACTACTCAAAAACAGGAAATAGTCTAATTTAGTTCAAATAAGTTAAATTAATTATAGCATAGAAGGAAGTGAATTACAATGAAAATTAGTGAAGCATATGGGCTATTTATATTTGATAAAGAGGTTTCAGGTATTTATCAGTCCACTATTAAAACGTATGATAACGTTGTGAAACATATATTTATAGATGGTTATATAGGTAATATTGAGGTTGAAGAATTGACCTTAAAGGATTTGCAACGATTTATAATTGCTCTAAGAAATAAAGAACTAAGTATAAATACGGTCAAGACTTATTGGCGACATGTTAAAGCATTTGTTAAATTTCTCTATCGGAATGAATTTATCGAACATGATTTATCAGTTAAAATTCCATCAATGAAAGGATATAAGCCTATTAAAGACATATATCAAGATGATGAAATACAACTTATTTTTTCCAGTATAAAAGGTAACTGTGTGAGCGCTCTACAAAAGCGCGCTATCTTTTGCTTACTACTTGATACAGGAATGAGACAGGCTGAAATTACAAGGATTCAATTAGATGACATAAATATTAAACATAGATATGTGAATATAAGAGGTACTAAAAGTCATGAGGATAGACGTGTTCCTATTTCTATAGCAACGATAAAAGCTGTTAATAAGTATTTGCATAAACGTATGATACCCTATAATGATAAGAACCCTAATATTATGTTTGTTAATCGTAATGCTGAGGGTATAACAACTCGTACACTACGGTCATATGTGGACACACATATAAAGAAAAACGGTATAATTAGGGGTAATACTCACCTATTTAGGCATACCTTTATAACGCGTAAGTGCATGGAAACAAATGACGCTTTTTATGTTCAACAACTTGCAGGGCATAGTGATTTAAGTACTACTAGGCGTTATTATCAATATGCTAATTCGTATTCAATAGCAAATGTTAAGTTTATGTCAATAAATCAACTTTTAGCCAGTATTTCCATGTAAAAACTAACCGTCACTTAGACCCTTAACGTCACTAGACCAAAACGAAAGTAAGTAAAAAAGACACAAAAAAGGCTATTTTTATATCAAAATAGCCTTAAAATATGTCCAAAATGACAGTGCAGTCAAGGGGACTTGAACCCCTACGTCCAAAAAGGACACTAGATCCTTAGTCTAGCGCGTATGCCAATTCCGCCACAACTGCATATTTACTAGGTATGCGTAAGATTTTCTGTAAAAAACTGCGGTAGATTACCTTGCTTGAAGATTATAGCACAGGACAATTTTTTTTGCAACCCTAAAACGTCAAAAAATTAGTGAGGATAAGTTTTTATAAAAAACTTAAAAATTTCACCCAAAATAACAACATTATTTTTGTTTCTTTTTTCAATTCTTTCTGAACAGCAACAGTGAAATTTTATATGAGATGACACGACAACTACAGAACTTCATTTTTAGTGAAACAAAAAGCACTGTGCAAATCTGTGATAAGATTATTTGAATATTGTTCTTAAAATGTTCTAATTTGTAGTAATATTTGTGGAATAATGGTACAATTGTATTTGTTAACTAAGTCTAAGATTAATTAATGCTTGTTTCTTAGATGTACAGCAGACATATTAAGATTTTTTTACCTATAACGGAATTTGAACCTTTCATTAGATTGGCTAATATCTGATGACAATATTTTAAATGAAATCAATCTTACTGATGATTAAATAGAACTAAGGATTAGTTTCCTGAATCTTTCACATAAAGAAAAATGGAAAATAATTGGACAAATTTAATATATAGCAGAGAACAAAGAAGAATAACAAAAAAGAGTTGAAAGCTATCAACCATATCTATGGAGTTACAGGAAATTTAGAAAGAGAGATTATAATTGTTCAATTAGGACATATTATATAATTACAAAATTGAAAGGGTGTGATATAAAAAGAAATATGTAATTTGATTTAATATCATAAGTATTTTGGGTTGATGAACTAGGGGATAGTAAGGAGTTAACATGATTTACGTAGTTCTAGCAATCATCATAGTAGTGATCATATTTAAAAGCGCCTTTTCTGATAATCAGGGGAAAAGCGAAGAGACAAGTACTAATACCCAAGTACAAGATGTTGATCAATCGAAAGAGAAAACTGAGTCAAAGCCTAATAACGAATTTAAAAAAGCTTATTATGGTACGGATAGTTTAGTGACAAAAGCTGAATTGAATTTCTATAGAATCCTAAATAATATATGCAATGAATTAGATTGTTTATTATTTTCAAAGGTAAGAGTCGCTGACATAGTAAAAGTTAGAAGTATAGAAAATCGACAAAGCTATTTTAATAGAATCAAGTCCAAACATATTGATTTCGTATTATGCGATAAAAATCATCTAAAACCGTTGCTATGCATTGAATTAGATGATAAGTCACATAATAATTCAAAAAGGATTAAAAGAGATAAATTCATAGACGAGATAATCGATATCGTTGGTTTCAAGATTATACATATAAAATGTTCTTATAGCTATAGTAGCCAAGATATTAAAGAGAAAATAAAAAAAGAATTACAGGTTTAAATATGCAACTAAAAGGGTTTCAGGCTATTATGCTTGAAACCCTTATTATGCGTAAAATGTACCTTTTACGCATAATTAAATTAGCTCTAAAAAAAAGAGCCTTACCGGCTCTAATTTAAAGTTTTATTAAACCATGATTATTTGAAGCGGATAGACATTATAATAAATATTAAAAAAAGAATAGGCATAGCAATAAATAAATATGTACCAATATACATTAAATAATTACTTTTAAATAACAAACCAAAATTTATTAATAAAGAAATAATGGCTACGCAAATAAGTTCTATACCCATAAGTTTAATAAATTGACTTTTATTTCTTATCTTTATATATCTTGACAAAAAAATGATTATCTAGATTCTTTGCTTTTCTTCCACTTAAAATAGATAGACCTGTAATTAACAAATAGATAGCAAAAATAAATATAGCCACATTCTCTAAAAACATATTAGTTCTCCTATGAATTTATATTTTAATAGATTAATAAATATTATCAGGATTACTAAAATCAACCCATAATAACATATAACATGATGCTTTAAATTGTTGTGTATGAATATCTCTATCATTATTAAACCATTGGCCTTCTAATGTATGTGATGATTCTTTAACTAGATACACATCTTCATATGAAGATTCATGATTATCATAATCATCAGCATCATAACAATGATACGTATATCGCCAGGAATCAACATTTAGAGAATCAAAACCAACCCATTTTTTGATGTGACCACCTACATAAGTAACTAAAGCACCTTGGATACAGGCTACTAAAAATGTTGATATGATTGCAACTGGAACAGCTAAAGCGCTAGCAAGTATCATCGCTACATCAATCAATAACCCTAATTGATTTCTTACTTCAACTGTTGTTTCTCGCATATTACCTTTTTCTAAAAATAAATCTATTCTATGATCTGATACTTGATAAGTAAGTGTATCTAAAAACGTTTTCACATTCCTTGATGATATAGTGCTCTGTAACGGAATTGATGATTTCACATCATTTATTCTATCAGAACAATTTATATAGGAAACTTTTCCATCTTGTTGTTTTTTTATAACACTACTATCTTTTTTCATTTCATTGACAACCACTAATTCATTGTTATGATATTCTTTTCCTATAACTTTGTCTTCCTCTTGATATAGTTCTAATCTAACAAGCATACCTGCATTGTCAACAAATTCCACAATATTGTTAGGTGTTATTTGAGCGGAGGTTTCAAAACTATAATTCATTACAATAATTAATGCTAAAGCAAGACTAATAACTTTTTTTATAATTTTCATAAATAATCTCCTTATTGATAAATATTTTAGTTGCAACCAATATTATTATATATTATATTTTTTATAATTTCAATATTATTGGCATTATATTATTAATTTAATTATAATCTAATGATTCAAATTATTATTTTAATAATTCAGATGCTTTAATCATTTTTAATTAAATTCTGGTCATAAAGTAACTATAATAATTTTCAATTCTCTTTTTATATCATCTAGCAAAAATACAACCCCTAAAGCACTACTGATACAATCCCTTACGAATAACGCTTATAGCATTCTTCAGAACATACGTTCTATTGTCTTGTGACTTCTATCACTTATTAATACCTATAGCCCGATATTTTACCAATAATGGACTAAGGATCTAGTGTCCGATAAGGACGTAGGGGTTCAAGCCCCCTTGACTGCACTGTCATTTTAGACATAATTTAAGGCCATTTCGATATAAAAACAGCCTTTTTTTGTGTCTTTTTTACTTACTTGCATTTTGGTTTGTGACGTTAATGGGCTAAGTGACGGCTTAGTTTTTACATGTTTATACTTGCTAATAATTGGTCTACTGGCAGAAATTTAAAAGCTAAACTAAACTTACCTTTAGTTCTGTGTATTATGACAAATAAAAAGAACCTATCATGTTCGATAGATCCTTTTATAGATTTACTCATACCAGAATAAAAAATCATAGGCATCCTTACTAATTGTATCAGCATAAACTATTAAAATATATAGGTGCCCCTTCTCTGCCATAAATTTTAGTCGATCAACCTCTCCTGTATCAGATGCCTGCTTTTGTCGTATATCTGTCTCCATTCTACATTAAATAATACTTTTGTGCATTGAGTTTCTATACTAATTGAAGAATTATTACACCGCTACTATTGTGAGAAAGGTACAAAATGCACAAGCCCTTCGATACCATAAGTCCTAAAGGATAAAAAAATCTCCTCTCCCATAATATTTCAAGGGTACTTACTCTGCTCTTTCTATTCTTCATGCTGTTCATCCTATTCTATGTATAAAGATTAAGTTGACATTTAGCCTTGCTATCCATTATTCTAGCAAAGATTCAATCATAGACAACAAAATCTTCTAGTTTTTATCCCACCGAAAACCTCTTTTCTAATGAGAAAATAGCATATTAGAATTATTGTCAAACATCACACTATCACTTACCTGTATTTTATTCTGTCTTTATTAGGTGATGTCCTTGATGTCCAAAACATGCCATAGAGGCTACTTGTCAAGAGATAGTGGAATAAATACGTAAACTATAAATCTATATTACCAAAAGAAGTGAATAAATTATTTTTTTTAGATTTTTTTGTCTTTATGTTAAATATTATACTATTATAATATTTTAATTACCAAAACTAAATACAATATACTACACTCATAATTATCATACAAAATATATTGACTCTTATTATTATTTTTGTTATTATAATTAATACATGTTATTAAAGTAATATTTTAATAAATCTATTAACTATTATACATATTAGAAAGGAAAAAACAAAATGAGAAAGATTAAATCAATAATGTCTATTGTGCTATGTTTATGTATTTTAAGTATAACAACAATGCCTAGTGAAGCAGTATCAAATAGTAATTATAATTTAGTTACTAATATTCAAGCTTTGGAAGAAGATAGTGTTTTGACACAAGAAGATATTCAATTGGCTCGTGAAGCATATTCTTCATTAACACCTAAAGCAAAACAAATATTTGAAAACTCAATAGCAAATGACCCAGAACTTTTAACATTTCACCAAAAATATGTAGACAAAAGTTTTGTTCCACCATCATTTACAAGTAGAATGGTTGCATCAGCGAGTGCAATGGATATTCTTAGAAATGAACTAAATGCAATAGGTTTGCCAAGTCAGGTAAAGTACGCACTTGAGGCTATGGGTGCTGGAATGGTTGCAGCACTTGGAGATGGTGCCCTTCCTGTTGGAGATATTTTGCTAGCGGCTGCTACTGTTGCGGCTGCGGCTGTTATTGCTGCAAATTGGGGTACGGTTTCACTTTACACTGATGATATTATAGATGCATTCAAAAAGGCTTTTTCTAGTTCGGTTGATAATGTTATAGAAGCTTTTGATTCAATATTTGGTGATGCTAAAAATTCCGCAACTCCTACAATTGTATTGAGGGATAACCTAGTTAAAGTAGATGGCACAGGATACTATTGCAGGACAAAGGCAGAGGATTTAAATAAGCAACAGACTAAAAACAAAAAATACTTTGTAGCTGTTTTATTAGGTGCTAATGTTTATGTAGATGCAACACATAGTATTGACACTCTAACTGCTAAAGCCATTATGTATGCTAACAATAGATATGTTGGAGTATGGGCGACAGATATAAAGTATGCTAGAGGGCTCGTCGGTGCTGGTGGAAGGCTTGATATTGAACATAAACCAACTGAAGGATATTTTCCTCACTATCACCACGCAGTTTTCACCCGTTTTCATTGTTGGTTTTTGAGTTTTTAGGATGAAAGGACAAATAAGCCATGTACGAATTTTTATCACGGTTGACAGAAGATATAAACAGTTTTAGAACGATTCAAGGAAAAGAATTTACAGATTTTTTGGATATGTGTTTTCAGAGATCCACATACTTTTCGCTAACAAAAGCTACATGGGCTAGATCCATTGATGACAGTGCGAAAAAAGAATTAGAGCCGTTTCTTATTAGGGAACTGAAAACATTAAAATGGTATGGTTACGATTATTCAAAATTACCGAAAGGATTTCCAAAACGGGTTATGGAAGTCAATATTTATCATGCGAGACATGAGGCTAAATCTATTATAGAAAAATATTTCTCTGATATTTTTCTAAATGAAAAGAAAGGGGATGTTCTAGTTGAGTCTAACCAAACCGTAGAAGATTTATGCTTTTTCTCGAAAAATTTATTATGGTTAGGTACTGTATCACATGAAATTATTCTTGATGTATATTTACCTGATGAAGTAGTTAAATCATCCCTCCTTTCTTACGGTCCATGGGTCTACGAAGATGTCAAGAATAAGATCATTAATCTTGAATCATTTATGAAATTATAATTATAATAGACAGTCAAAGTTTTGTTCTCTTACGGAGTAAGTAAATTTTTGTCTTCAAAGATGGTTGCTTGCTTTGATCAATAAGAATGATAGGATAAGCTCTAATTTAGCCTATCATAAAAAACAAGCAATTAGCTGAGTAATAGGCTACCATTTTATCAAAAAAATAATCACCCCTGCCTCGCTAGTAGGATTGTGATTATTTTTTTGTAGGTGAATCCTTGCTTGAAGTTGTGAGTTCTTAAATATTCACAAACAGCCTATTGAAATATTATATCCGATTAGCATACATGCTTGGTGTCATACCTTCTTGCTTTTTGAAGTACTTACTGAAATAATAGATATCGCTAAATCCGGTACTTATAGCACATTCAGAAACTTTATATCCATCATCTAACAACTGTTTTGCCTTAGATAATCGAATGATCATCAAATATTCTATAGGAGCTTTACTCGTTACTTCTTTAAAGATACTACCTAAATAGGGTACACTTATATTGACCATGGATGCCAGGTCTTCTAGTAATATTTTTTCATTATAATGCTTAGACATATAATCTATAATTGTATCCACTTTTTTGATATTGTAATAGTTGATACCTTCCTGTGTCTTCCATGAAACAAGATAGCTCATTAATTCCATAAAGTATGCTTTAATCCTAAATTCTTTGAAAGGTTTATTTGAAAGCCAAAGACTATTTATCTCACTCATCAACTTCTTTATGACATTAAATAAATGATCATCTTCAATTCTTTGACCTAGCTCAAAAGGTAATGATGTAGATTTTAATTCCCATTCACCTGATTCGTCATTAAATTTAGGACAAGTATATTGAAAATCTATTGCATAGCACTTCATCAAATCATCTTTATAGGTATAAGCATAGCGATCTTGACTAGGTGGTATATAAACCAAATCACCTTTTTTTGCTTCATACGCTTCTTTTTTATTTCGTTCAAAATGTGCCTTGCCTTCATAAATTAAAATAAAGTTATGCCTTTTATAGGGTCCTTTCAATGACCAGATAGGTGTACTTACTCGGTGTACGCTATATTTTAATTCAGGCATCATATTTTTCAAAAGATTATTATTGACATTTCCCATTCATTAACCTCCAATATTACCATAAGATATTACAAATTTCATTATATCTTACATTGTTTAACTATGCAATTTTTCCTATACTCTTATTATTAGATATTACAAAATTATTATTGGAGGTTATTCGTTATGTTACCAGTAGACTTAGAGCAATTTTGGAAAGATGATAAATTAGCTCATGAAGACAATTGTTTTAATAGTCAAGCACCACAAGTTGCATTAGGTATTCGAATGAGTAATGAATGTGTTTTTGCGGAATTAGGCGAAGAAGGCAACCCATGGGGATATACGCCAAGGGAACGTCGAATAGAGCTCAATAAACGTTATAACGATAAAGCTGAGAAAATCATAGGGAAACGCTTATTACGAGAAGATTATCCTACGCGTGATGAATTATTTCCTAAGATAAAACAAATTGGAGAAGTTTTTGGTGGTCATTATGAGGATAATAACAATAGTACATGGCTACATGGCTCTTGCAGCACCCCTCAAGAACTAGAGCAAGTCTTAAATAAAGTAGAAAAACTGGATATGCGTGAATTTATGCTACCTTCTAACTGGGAAAGTGAAAAGAAACGAATTTTTGACACTTATGGTAAGAAACCTAATTTATTACGTCATGTTCGAGGACCTGTAACATTGGCTATGTCCATCTATGGCGATGTCAATCTCATCTATTTAATGTATGATATACCCGATTTAGCTAAACAATTTAGTCATACTATCAGTGATGTCATTATCAAAATGGGTACAATCATGGACGAAGAAGCCGGTTATGCACCAGGAGAAGCCCCTTATGGTTTTTCTTTCGCCGATGACAATTGTGCACTGCTTACACCAGACATGTATGAACTTTTCGGATATCCAGTATTAAAGAGAATCTTTGATTATTGGTCCCCAAACCCTGGTAATACGCGTTATCAACATTCCGATTCAGAAATGGGTCACTTGCTGCCTATTTTAGGTAAATTACATTTAACAGGTTGTAATTTTGGTCCAACTGTTTTGGTAGATAACATAAGAACCTATATGCCTCGTACAAGAATTGATGGCTGTCTAGCCCCCTTTTCTTTTATGAATAATGATGAGCAAAAGATAATAGCAGAAGTGAAAAGAGATTGTTCTATGGCAAAAGCATGTAAAGGTCTCAATTTATCAACGGCTGGATCAATTAACAATGGTAGCTTATTAACCAGCATGCGTACAGTCATGCATGCTATTCAAAATTATGGTCGCTATTAATACACTTGTTAACCTATAAAATATGATAACGTTAAATACCCTACCTGATGAAAGGTAGGGTATTATTTGGCTATTCTAATTCATTATTACTATTTTATTTTTTCTTTATCGTTGTTATTATCCGATTTTTTATCGCTTACTGCGTCTTCAACTATTTCAATCCCACAGGTACACCCTCCCTTTTTTTTGAATAATTTATCTAAAAGTGATTTTTTTTCTTTTTGCATGGTTGGCACCTCCTTTCAATTGACTAAATGGTATTTATGCAATAAATAGATTAAACATATATCCAGCGATTGTAGCCACTAAAAATACTGCAACTACAAATGCAATAACCATTTTTTTCTTAAATATCGTATTAAGCAATGTGACTTCCGGAATACTTGCTCCTGCTCCCCCAATAATAAGTGCCATTATCGCACCTATACTCATACCCGATTCATTAAGTGCCTTCGCTATTGGAATCATAGTCTCTGTTCTAACATACATAGGTACACCTATAATAGAAGCAACTGGAACAGCAAATAAATTGTCAGGTCCAGCAACTTTTGCAATAAAACTTTCAGGCACAAATCCATATATAAATGCTCCTACGCCTGCACCAATAAATAAGTATGGTATCACTTTTATAAATAGTGAAAATGTATCTTTTAATGCTAATTTAAACGCTTGCATATGTTTTTGCAGCTTTGTTCCTTCTAGAACATCATAGGTTATTTCTTCATTATGTCCACCTTTAATTGCCACATTTTTTATTTGACTTTCCATTCCAAGTTTTTCTAGCACTATTCCGGCTAAAACTGCAAAGATAAATGTAAATACTCCATAAATTAAAGTTGTTTTAATCATGATGAATAATCATTTAGAAAAAATTGAAAAACTAACGAGTTCAGAATGTGGAATAGAATTTACTTTGTCTATCATTGGAGGAAAGTGGAAACCATTAATTCTATGGCTTTTAGCCAAAAAAGGAATAAAGAGATACGGAGAAATAAAGAAATTCATACCTACTGTCACAAATAAAATGCTTAGCCAACAATTGAAAGAACTCGTTAATGACGGATTAATACACCGAAAGGATTATAAAGTAATCCCCCCTAAAGTAGAATATAGAATTACTGAAAAGGGTAAGACATTAGTTCCCTTATTAGATTTTATGTGTGCTTGGGGATATGAAAACAATAAATAACTTATCCTCATTACCTAGAAAACCCTCCTGATTACAAGGCAGGGTTTTCTTTGGCAATTACAATTCATAGGACTCTCCTGCAGTCAAAATACATGTCTTAGCCTTTAACTCTTTTTCAAAAATACCTAGAGCATCATCACAAGAATCATGGGATGATAAAAACACTTTCTCAGCTCCGCTTTCATTAATTAATTTTATTGTGCTTTCCATATCCTGTCTGGATATGTTCCCCCAAGGTTTTTTACCCGTTCCCATTATTCTTTGAGCCTGTATACCACAATAATTACCTCTTCCTTTTTTCAATGGGAAATGTAAGCCCCCTCCTATGGCATATATTTTTGTATCAGACATTTTTTTCACCATCTTTAGAATAACGTCTAATGTAGGATGACCACAACCTGTAAAAATGGCTAACCCTTTATTCTTTATATTAAATACTAGTGCCTGCTCCTCTGTCCAACCCAAGAAAAACAAACTTCTTGCAAGTGGTCCAGTTGATGCAATACCTGCAGATAATATTTGAGGATTCTTTACTACTATTGCTTTCATTTTTCTTATATTTCCTTTTCGGGGAATGTAGCAACTTCTATCTATCATTATTGATTCAAGACTTTTGGTCAAATTCACCTTCTTATTTTTTGATGCTTTTATCCCTCCACAGTGATCCGGATGAAAATGAGAAATTGCAATCGCACTAATTCTTTTTCTGTCTATATCAATAGTCTTCAGGTTATTTTCAAAGTTTTTACTACTATCTCCAAAACCAATGTCATAAAGAAGCACACCTTCATTTGTATCAAACAAATAAGATACCCCCGGATCACTTTTATACCCTTCTTTTGCCTTGTACTCAACGATTACTTTTAATTGTACAAAATCTAACTCTGGAAGCTTTATTTTCTGTGCTTGATCTATCCTCCGTTTATTTGTTAAATTGACTAACGCTTTATTCTGCTCATGTAGTTTATTCTTTTTTATTAATATAGGACTAATCACTGGAGAACCTAAAAATAAAACTGGCCACAACACTGGATTAATTTTAAAACTCATTTTGATACCCTCCTTATTCTACCTAAATGTTTACCCGTTTACCTAAAAACACACTGAACCTCATTATAAATAGCATTGATATCACTTTTATGGAATTAAATATTTTTTTGTTAACCTAGTTAACCATGTGTTAAATTTAAACAGCACATAAATGCTGTTTAATATATATCATATAATTTTATGTTTACTTATTGTTTAATTTTATAACCTCTAACACGATTTCATTGAAAAATGATTCTATGAATTCTATTTGCTTCTCATCCAAACGAGTTAGAACTTGGTATATTGAATCAAACACCTCTTTATCAAACTTTTCATGCCCAAAAAAGGCTATTAACCCCTTTTCTGTCAGATTGAAAACAACTTCTTTTTTATTATTTATAAGCTTATTTTTAGTTATTAATTCTTTCTCAAGTAATTTTAGAACAAATTTTGAAGCTCCACTCTTTGATATATCTAGCTTTTCAGCTAGCTCAGTAAGATTAATATTTGCATTTCTACCAATAGCTTGCAAGGTGTGTATTTCTGAACTATATAACATATCCCCCGTACCAAAATCTCTTGGAATACTTTCAAATTCATTAAATGCTTTTAATGATTTAAAATATAATTTAATAATATTTTCATAGTCTTTCATTTCTATCACCATAATTATTATACACCTGGTTAATAATTTCGTCAAATTTTCACCATGTTACCAAGGGCCAGTCCTTAAACTCATATTAATCATGAATTCTATCTAGTCCAAATAATAGAACCATCAAATCCGTAACCATCATTAGCCATGAAAACCTCATGTTGGTTTCCTTTTGAATCTTCCCATTTAATTTTCTCTTGAGGTATACCACAAGGTAAATATGTTTCGATATAAATGGTTTGATTCCTTACTTCTTCTAATTCATGGATAACACTAACTTCTTCTAGTTTCTCAGTATCATCATTCCATTGTAGTTTAACAAGCTGAAAATCATATATGCTGCCTACAATTTCCGCTTTAAAATATTCACCTGTACCTAAACCATTAATCTGTATTTCCTCATATTCTTCTACAATATTGTCATTATTTTCACCTACAATAATAACAGATTGTGCTGGTATATTTGTTTCACTAAAAACATATTTTATTTCATGATTATTGACTGCTTCTATTCTTAACATATGATACTTACTTGTATGATCTTCTGCTACTTTTTCTTCATTTGTCTTGTTGGAAGCTTCTTTTAAATCACTAATTTGTTTTTCAAGGTCTTTGATTCGATTTTCTGCATATTCTAGTTTCTTCTTGATTTCACTCTCTGCTATAATTTCCTCATGTTCTATACTATCAGTGTTCGTCATAATATTACTATTCTTACATCCAGCTAAGATCATGACAAACATACTAAATATTATAATATGTTTTTTCATTACTTCTCCCCCTTCTTACATATCACCTATACACCTCGCATTAGGGCTACCAAAGGTGGTAGCCCTATAATACCATTATACCTAACGCAATTACGATTTACTACTTTTTTTAATCATCAATTGAATTTCTTGAAGAATTTTTTCAATATGATGTGTTACATTTACCATCCACTGTGGAGGATTATCAATAGGTTCAGATAAGCTCACTCGGCATCTTACATATTGATATATTTGAAAATATCTTTTAAAAATGTCTGTGTTTTCTAGTATAACTGGATCAATTGATTTTACAGAGGTATACCCTTTTAAAAGATAGCTCTCTACATGCTCTATATCCATCTCTGGGTGTTCTTCCATGATATTTTCAATGCATTTGACAATATCCATCATATAATAATGATACACAGCATCATCAAAATCAATGACATGATAGCATTTGGATTCCCTCTCAAAAAATACATTATCCAATTCATAATCATAGTGAATGAGACCATAATTTTCTTGTGTTTTTGTTAGACTTGCTAAGTCTTTCCTTAATTCTTTTATAGCGCATATTATCAGGTCTTCATTATTCATCTGAGTCATTGTATTCAACATATAATCCAATTGTTCATCATAAGATAGCCTCTTATACGCCTTAGGCTTATATTTTTGACTTAAGAGATGCAATTCACCAAGCGCTCTCCCATAACCTATTATAATCTCATCTGTCAGTGTTAATCCATCAAGCCTTTCACCTTTTACCCGCTTAAAAACAGCTGCTGAATATGCTCCCCATGGTGTATCTATTACTTCAAGTTCATGTCCATTGTTAGACAGTATAATTTCTGGCACTGCATAGCCATTCTCTTTTAGAAACTTAAGATATTCAAGTTCAGCCCGAATTATTTCTGGAGCCTTTTCAACAGTTGGTGAGAATCTTAACAAATGTACCTCACCTCGACATTTATAGGGATATACTGCATTTGATGAGATCCGATACTGCTCTAGTAATATAAGGCTTTCTTCATCATATGTCCAAGCTTCTAATAACCTCATGACTAATTCACGATTATCTTCTAGATATTTTAATTTTAACATATACATTCCTCTTTCTCTCATATTTTGTGATATGACTTTGTTTGACTGCAAAGCAAAGTCATACTTTTCTTTTCCCTTGGGTATTTTTGCGCACAAAAAAAGCATGCCTTTTATAGCACACTTTCATAAGAATCTCATTTATATCATCAATAAAATTAGGTTCAATAAATAAAGGGTATAACCCTATTTTCTTACGAATCACCTTAAAATAGATGATTCTCATGAGCAACAAAAACACAAGTATACAGATGCTTGAAACATCTGCCTCTATTCAATTACTTTTGAATCACCTTGTTTAATTTCATTCGACGTTTCATGTCGCTCACTCCCTTCAATAGGTAATAACTTCATTATATCATAAGGAATGTTTAATTTGATATTAATTCTGTATTAACTTGTTAACTTCCTTCTCAATTCTTCATTCTACTATGTTATTAATTTACAAAAAAAGGTTATTCATGAATAATTTCAAGAAATCTCCAAAAAGGTATTGACTTTTTTTCAATATCTGCTACAATATATCTTGCGTTGAAAAATGATTAACGCACACGCGTGAGTGGCTCAGTGGTAGAGCATCGCCTTGCCAAGGCGAGGGTCGCGGGTTCGAATCCCGTCTCGCGCTTTTTTTATTGCGCAAATTTCTTTTGTGATCACGATATCTATTCACATCACATTCTATATGTTTCTTAGCACTGTAATAAAGCCATCTAATATTTGGTGAGTGATACTAAATCCCTTACTCTGATAAAATTTCAATGCATGGTCATTACCATTGGATACATAGATAAATACATCATCTATTGAATCGAATGCTCCCAACCAATCCATAGACTTTTGAAATAAGATACTCCCAATACCCATGTGACGATAATCCTCTTTTATGTAGAATTGAGAAAGGCAACCTACCTCCCTAGCTTTTACAGAGTCAAGATCAAAGAAAGTTGCAAATTCATTAGAATACACCTCTTTCGGTGCAATGTTACTGTACACATAACCAATAATATCATCCTTGTCTTTGGCCACCATAATATAATTAACTTTAGCACTTTCCATAGAGGGTATCATCCTCGTTTCGAAAGACATACCATCAAATAGCTCAGAATGGATGCATGATTTAGATTTCTGATATGCCATTAGTTCATTACACAAACCCCTAATACAGCTGGCTTTATAATCGGGGACAACTTCGTAATAAATACTCATAATCGACATCCTTTCATAAATAAAATTTCAATTAGCCTTGATTGCACAATCAGATTTGATATAATTATAACAGTTAGAATAATAATAACAAGTATGCAATATTTTCTGTTTAAGGCAGTTAAAACTGAGCATAGGAGGAATATCGTGAGTGACCAATCACTATATAAAAGTAATCTTGATAATTGTCCCTTAACATATGCTTTGAACATCATTGGTGGAAAATGGCGATTGCCAATCATCTGGGCTCTAAGCAAAAATAGTATCATGCGATATAATGAACTGAAGCGGCGTATTCATGGTATTACCAACATGATGTTAACACAATCACTAAAAGAGTTGGAATCAAGTGGCATCATTTATCGAAAGCAATATATGGAAATCCCACCACGAGTTGAATATTCACTAACCCCAAACGGAGAAGACCTTATTCAAGCTCTTAAAACACTAGCTGATTGGGGAAATAAGAATAGAGCTGGTAATGATTCAACATAATATCTTTCTAATAAAGTTGTAATATTCATCTGATTTTTTCTTAAGAAAAGGGCTGTCTATAAAAAGCAATTATCGTTAATAGCGTGGTAAATTTTGCTTATAATATTGCTTTTACGAGATAACCCTTTGACTTTACTTCTCTATTTTAGATCTCCATATGGATATACTCTTATTTCTTTTTCAAAAACTCCTCATATGTAAGTTCACTATCGTACACCTGTTTTGCCAGATCTTCACCTAGATACCTTATATGCCAAGGTTCATAGCTATACCCTGTAATTTCTTCTTTTCCCTTTGGGTAGCGAATAATAAAACCAAATCTATGGGCATTTTCTTTTACCCATATACCTTCTGGTTCATCACCAAAAGCTTCTTTCAATTTTAGATTAACACTTCGACAGGTTATATCCATGGCCAGTCCTGTTTGGTGTTCGCTATGACCAGGAACTGCGCTGATACGTTTAGTTGCATTATTCCCGTCTTGATTAATTTTATAGTTATGTAAACATTTCTGACGGTAATAGGAACGATAGCCAGAGGCAGCCGCTAGTAGAATGCCATCCTCTTTTGCTTTCTTAAACATCTCTTCTAATGCTTTTGCAGCTTCTTCTCGCATATAACGTTTTTCATCTTCTCCTGTAAATGAAAAAGGTACATCTGGTTCCACTAAATCTTCAGGTTCATAGTCCCATGGAAGACTTCTTTCTTTGTTAACCAATGCGTCCATGTCTGTATAATTGGTGATAATTTTATGACCCTCTTCATCTATAGAAACCGTATCTATGAGGGATTGTTTTATGATAATATGAATATCTTTGCTCATGTTCTGATATGTACATGTAATGGTGACATAATCCCCTGTAATAGCCTTATCCGATATTTGTATATAGCCAGTATCTACCTTAGCGAGCTCTTCATTACTTGAATGACACGTTAGATCAGGGTGATTCCCAAGATCCATGTGCTTGTCTTCTGTTATCATACCAGTTACTTCTAATGGGTACTTTTCCCCTATTGTCAAAGAAAGATGTTCCTTAGGAACCTGTATATCTTGTATGACTAAAGGTTTGTCCACATATGCAAATGCCTGCACCGTATCCATAGAACCCTCTACCCCATCATACTCATATTCATGTGCACGAACTATATCTTGACTCTGTCCTTGATTATGTGCTAAGGCGAGTACAAGAACTAGACCAATGGCACCAATTAACATGGTTAATTTGTCGTGTTTACTGTACATTCTCTCACCTACCCCTTCCCTACTATTCTAGCATAAGAGAATACAGGTTTACAACATAATATGACAAGTTTAATAACTAAAAAACCCAAAAATGCATTGGATTACCATCTATTCATCAAAAACTTCTATCCCATTCTTTGCTTTTTCCTACTTATCTTCATTTTAATTTCCAAAACAATTAGTATTAGAAAAGGAAGAATAATTTGCATAAACACTGCAAAATACCTAAAGGTTTCAATTGAAGCTATATTTTCCATCAAACTCTCATAAGTTGTTAGGGAAACTAATAAAATAAGTAAACTAATTGGAGTTACAATAAACCGATAATCATCTAATGCCATAACACGAGCTACCCCATTACAACATGCAAGTACGCAAGCACATATTTGTATAAATCCCCCAATCATGAATGCCACGGCTATAACAATTTCAACTCTTTGTAAAATATCTCCAATACTAATTCTACTTACTGCCGAATAGACAGGAAAATAGCTACTCGTATAACCATATGCACCTAATACTAAATATGCTGTTACATCTGTTGCAAATATAAGAAATCCTCCTAACAGCAAACCTAAGAATAATACTTTATAAACACTTTTAGGTTTGATGACTGAATGGCTACTAAATATCATAATGAAAATAATAATTTCTGCAAATGGTAATGTGATAACACCTAGTGTTCCGGTTAGCACAGGCTTTATACCATTTGCTAACACTGGCTTAAGATTATTTACTTCAACCATTAATAACATGAGGGGTATAATTAATAAAATGATAGGATATATAATTCTAGCAAAAAATTCTGACCATCGTCCAAGGACCTCTACCCCCATTTTTACGCCTATAATTACAAGCATAATAACACAGAAAGAGACGATAATTTGAGGTGTAAACTCCAACCCTACAATACTTATAAACATGCTAAAATCCAGCAATACAAGTGCTGCTAAATAAAAGGAGTAAAAGATAAATATAGAACAAATCATCCTTCCGATATATTTCCCAAAGACACTGATCAGAATATCAAATAAGTTCTTACCAGGGAATCTAGATAAAATTCTCCCATACATGAATACGATTAAAAATGTTGCTACAAGTCCAAGAAGTATAGCAATCCAAATATCGTTTTCTGCTTCTTTTGCTGATCCTAACACGAGTGAACTACCTGTTATAAATAGTATTATCATACTTATGGCTTGACGGTTTGATATTGCTTCTTTCATTAGATCACCATTTTTTCGATAGAGAATTTTATTCTACTTGTACATACATAATTGAACTATTACTATTATTCCAAGTTATGGGTCTATTATTCTTTTCCTATTAATACTTCACCTGCAACAATACAAGCTAAGGTAATAGCCATTAAGACTAGATAAGTAAGAACTTTTCTTCTCTACAAAAAAAGCCCCCCTAATTGGAGAGCTCACTTGACATACACTATTGAATTTTAGCTTTTGCTGTTTCTACTAAACCTGCGAAAGACTCTGTATCATTAACAGCCATATCTGCTAACATTTTTCTGTTAACATTAACTTCAGCTAACTTCAGACCGTACATGAATTTGCTGTAAGATAAACCATGAACTCTAGTAGCCGCATTGATTCTTGCGATCCATAATCTTCTGAAGTCTCTTTTCTTAAGTTTTCTTCCTGTATATGAATAAACACCTGACTTCATTACTGCTTGTTTAGCAGTTCTGAATTGCTTAGATTTTGCGCCTCTATAACCTTTAGCTAACTTTAATATTCTCTTATGTCTTTTACGTGTGTGCAAAGCACCTTTAACTCTTGCCATTTGGTTTTCCCTCCTGCTCTTCTATATTATACGTAAGGTAATAATTTCTTCATTACTTTTTCGTTAGATGGATCCATCATCGTTGCATGTCTAAGAGTTCTCTTTTTCTTAGCAGTTTTCTTTGTTAAGATATGTCTCTTATATGCTTTATTTCTTTTTAATTTTCCAGTTCCAGTCTTCTTGAAACGCTTTGCGGCGCCACGATGTGTTTTCATTTTAGGCATTATGATTTCCTCCTTGTATAAAAGTATATTTATTTTTTCTTCGTCATAAACATAACCATGCTTCTGCCTTCCATCTTTGGATTCTTCTCGATATCCGCGATGTCTGCAAGACTTTCTGCAAATTTAAGCAAGATTCCTCTACCAATTGAAGTATGAGCTAATTCTCTACCTCTAAAACGGACAGAAACTTTAACTTTATCACCATTATCAAGGAACTTCCTAGCATGCTTCATCTTTGTATCGATGTCATGTTGTTCAATATTAGGAGATAAACGAACCTCTTTTACACTAATGATGTTCTGCTTTTTCTTAGCTTCCTTGTCACGTTTAGCCTGTTCATATCTGAATTTTCCATAATCGATTATTTTACATACTGGTGGTTTAGCCTTAGGAGAAATTTTAACTAAATCTAAGTTTTTTTCTCTAGCAAGCCTTTGAGCATCTCTTGCTGACATAATACCCAGCTGGTTACCTTGGTCATCGATTAATCGTACTTCTCTGTCACGAATTTGCTCATTAATCATTAAATCGCTAATAGTAGGACACCTCCAAATTTTTTAATTTACAGTATAACCTTCAATCGTTATATCCGATTGTATACAACAAAAAAAGTGCATATAAAATATCCACTAAAATACTTGCATAATGTATCATCATGCTTACGTATATGAACCCAAGTAGCTTTTGCCCTAAGGTGAGAAGTGGATACTTCTACTTGTTTACCTCATATCATTATATAGCTAACCACTCAGAATGTCAACCTTTTTTTATTTTTTTATGATAAAAACTTATGGTTATAAGGTTTATTTTACTTGCCTGCTTCCCTTACAAGACGGTAAAACAAACCCTTATAACACTCTTCAGTAGATGGCCTCTTATTGTTTACGGCTATTCTAGTAAGACCATACCTTTGTCCCAATGGACCCCCCTATATGGATTGCCTTTCTAGAATCTCTGGTGCATAACGAATGATTTTCTGCTTTTTTAATTGTCCCCTAATATGTTTGATTAATAAACGGCAAGATTGTTTACCCATATCATATATAGGCTGATGAATCGTTGTTAAAGCCGGATTCATCATACCAGAAATAGCAATATCATCATACCCCATAACACCAATGTCTTCAGGAATACGGATCCCCGCTGTCATCAATGTTTTCATACCACCTATAGCCATGAGATCATTACTATAGAAAATAGTATCTATACCGTCACATGTCTTTATGACTTTTTCTGTTATCATACGACCGCCTTCAATGGTAAAATCACTATAAAATACCCAATCGTCACGATATATCCCCAACTTCTTAGCACTTTCCATAAATCCTTCTAAACGTAATTTCGATATACTTAAGGTCTTATCTCCAGTCACAAAAGCTATTTTTCTCTTTCCTTTTTTATAGAGATAGTTAACCCCTTCGTAAGATCCTTCTTTATTGAGGCAATAGACACCCGAGTAATGTTCAAACCCTTGCACATTACGGTCAACAAAAACAAAGGGGATTTGATTACCTTCCAATATATTCACGCTTTCAGGACTTCTACCACCTGTTACGAAGATGACACCATCCACTAACTTACTAACTAATAATTTCGTGTATTTTACTTCTTTGTCCATGTCGTTATCCATATTACAAAAGATAACATTATAGTCATATTTACTGGCTGCATCTTCAACAGCCCGGGCGATCTGAGAGAAAAATGGGTTCGTAATGTCCGGTAACATAATACCGATTGTACCAGACTTATTCGTACTTAGACTTCTTGCTATTGAATTAGGTATATATTGCAATTCATCAGCAATGGCTAAAATACGCTCTCTGGTTCCTTGGCTGATGCTGTCATCCTTTTTATTTAATACCATGGATACGGTTGCTTTTGATACACCAGCAGCATTGGCGATATCTTGCATGGTTGGTTTCGATCTCTTCATATTTCCTCCAGACTATTCCTTCACCTAGGTAAGCAATTTCTTCTATACAGTATAACATAACCTATTAAGGGTATCAATAATCCTGAATCACTATGTTAACCTTATTTTAAGCATATAATTAACTAATAATTTTCCCATCAATTTCTTTTCTCAAGCGACCAATCACCTCATCAAGGAGTATGCCACCCTCATCCCCTTGAGCACGACTTCTAACTGCCACAAGGCCTTCTTCAGCCTCTTTCTGCCCTATGATAAAGAGATATGGTACTCTTTCCATACGTCCTTCACGGATTTTATAACCAATCTTCTCTGCACGATCATCAAGCTCTACCCGAATGTCATTAGCCTTTAACTTGGCTACAACCTCTGTTGCATAATCTTGATACTTCTCAGAAATTGGCAGGACCTTTACTTGAACAGGTGATAACCATGTTGGGAATGCTCCTGCATAATGTTCAATAAGAATACCAATAAAACGTTCAATACTACCAAAAACCACACGGTGAATCATAACAGGGCGATGTTTCTCCCCATCTTTACCAATGTACTCAAGCTCAAAACGCTCTGGTAATTGAAAGTCAAGTTGTATTGTACCACACTGCCAAGTTCTCCCAAGGCAATCCTCCAGATGGAAATCAATCTTAGGACCATAAAAAGCTCCATCTCCTTCATTGACAATATAGTCTAAGCTATTCTCATCAAGAGCCTCTCTCAACGCATTGGTAGCCATCTCCCAATCCTCATCACTACCAATACTATCATCAGGTCTTGTCGATAATTCCATATGGTATTTAAAGCCAAAGACCTTATACACTTCATCAATCAGACCAATAACATTAACAATCTCATCTTTAATCTGCTCTGGTAACATGAAAATATGAGCATCATCTTGAGTAAAATTCCTGACACGCATTAAACCATGTAATGCTCCTGATAACTCATGACGATGTACAAGCCCTAACTCACCTACACGCAGTGGTAAATCTCTATAGGAATGCATCTTATTACGATACACCAGCATACCACCTGGACAATTCATAGGTTTAATGGCAAAATCTTGCTCATCCACTTGACTCGTATACATGTTCTCACGATAATGATCCCAATGCCCTGAACGAATCCATAGATCTTTATTTAACATAACAGGCGTAGCAATTTCCTGATAATCAGCCTTTCTATGAACCTGACGCCAATAATCTGTTAATGTATTACGAAGAACCATGCCCTTAGGCAAAAAGAATGGAAAACCTGGACCTTCGTCAAACATAGCAAACAGCTCTAATTCCTTACCTAACTTACGATGATCCCTCTTCTTCGCTTCTTCCAAACGCTCTAAATAAGTGTCTAAATCTGTTTTTTTCATAAACGATGTGCCATATATTCTAGACAACATTTTATTCTTCTCATCACCATGCCAATAAGCTCCTGCTACAGACAATAATTTAAATGCCTTACATGGTTTCGTTGACATGAGATGAGGTCCCGTGCATAAATCAACAAATTCGCCTTGCTCGTAGAAAGAAATAATTGATCCCTCTTCTAAATCATCAATCAACTCAATCTTGTAATCTGCTCCTTTTTCTTTCATTAACGCAATCGCTTCATCCTTAGCTAACTCAAAACGTCTAATCGGAAGATTTTCTTTCACTATCTTCTTCATTTCTTTCTCTATAACGCCTAAGTCATCATTTGTAAAAGGTTTTTCTATATCAAAATCATAGTAAAACCCATTCTCTATAGATGGTCCAATAGCCAACTTCGCCTCAGGGTACAAACGCTTCACAGCCTGAGCTAAAATATGAGCTGTTGTATGTCTAAAAGCGTCTTGCCCTTTCTCATCATTAAAGGTCAGTATGTTAAGATCAACATCTCCATTAACCACATACCTCAGGTCAACTACTTGACCATTAACCTCACCAGCACATGCCACGCGAGCTAATCCCCCACTAATATCTGCGGCTATCTCCAACACCGACATCCCATCACCATATATCTTCTCTGAACCATCTTTCAATGTAATTTTCATCTTCTCTTTCCCCTTTCAATGTTTCATAATTTTTTTATATTAAAAAAGGGCTGCCTCACATACTTTTCTAAACAGCAAAAGTATGATGAAGCAACCCTAGATACGCTACACATTAAGATAGCATGTGATCTATTGTTCTTTTTCCTCCGTTACAGGAATCACTTTCTCATCAATCTCTTTTCTCAAGCGAGCGATGACCTCATCAAGTGGTAATCCACCCTCATCGCCCTGAACTCGGCTTCTTACTGCCACAAGACCTTCTTCAGCCTCTTTCTGTCCTACGATGAAGAGATAAGGTACTCTTTCCATACGTCCTTCACGGATTTTATAACCAATCTTCTCTGCACGATCATCAAGCTGTACACGAATGCCACTTGCTTTTAACTTGGCTACAACGTCTGTCGCATAATCTTGATACTTCTCAGAAATTGGTAATACTTTTACTTGTATTGGAGCTATCCACGTTGGCATAGCACCTGCATATTTTTCTATTAACATAGCAAGGGTTCGCTCATAACATCCAATGGAACTTCTATGAATAATGAATGGATGCTTCTTCTCGTTGTCCTTATCCACATAGGTCATGCCAAAACGCTCAGCAAGAGCAAAATCAATCTGGATGGTAAATAAGGTGTCTTCTTTACCATGAACATTCTTAAACTGTACATCTAACTTTGGACCATAGAATGCAGCTTCACCGTCAGCCTCTTCAAATTGAAGTCCAATATCATTCAGAATATCACGCATGGTGTTCTGGGTTGATTCCCAAGCTTCAGGGTTATTAATATACTTATCGGTCTTCGCTGGATCCCACTTGGAGAAACGATACCATACATCTCCCTCAATACCGATTGCGGTCATCACGTATTTAACCAAATCGACAACATCCTTGAATTCTTGCTCTAATTGCTCTGGTGTACAGATAATATGGGCATCAGCAAGGGTAAATTGTCTTACACGAATAAGACCATGCATCTCACCTGATGATTCGTTTCTGAATAAGGTTGACGTCTCAGAATAACGAACAGGTAAGTCGCGATAGCTTCGTTGTTTTGCTTTATAAATAATGTATTGGAATGGGCAAGTCATTGGACGAAGTGCAAATACCTCGTCGTCTGTTTCCTCATCACCAAGCACAAACATACCATCCTTGTAATGATCCCAATGTCCTGATATCTTATATAAATCACTCTTAGCCATCATAGGTGTCTTAGTGAATTCATACCCTCTACTCTCTTCTTCATCTTCAACAAAACGTTGAAGGGTTTGAATGACTTTTGCACCCTTAGGCATGATCAGTGGAAGTCCCTGACCTACAAGCTCGGATGTAGTGAAATACTCAAGTTCACGACCTAATTTATTATGGTCTCTCTTCTTAGCATCTTCTAATTTCTCAATATGTGCAGTAAGATCTGCATTCTTAGTAAATGCTGTGCCGTAGATTCTGGATAACATCTTGTTCTTTTCATCTCCACGCCAGTAAGCACCTGCTACGGATAATAATTTGAAAGCTTTACATGCCTTAGTAGACATCAAGTGAGGACCTGCACATAAGTCAACAAATTCACCTTGCTCATAGAAAGAAATAATAGAACCGTCCTCTAAGCCTTCAATTAATTCTACTTTGTAATCTGCACCTTTTTCTTTCATTAAGGCGATTGCTTCGTCTTTTGGTAATTCAAAACGTTTAATCGGAAGATTCTCTTTTACGATCTTCTTCATCTCTTTTTCAATGGCTACAAGATCTTCATTAGAGAAAGGCTTCTCTGTATCAAAATCATAGTAAAAACCATCTTGAATAGAAGGACCAATTGCTAATTTTACTTCTGGAAACAAACGTTTAACCGCTTGCGCCATAATATGAGCTACTGTATGACGAAAAGCATCTTTACCTTTCTCGTCATTAAAGGTTAGGATATTAAGCTCTGAATCTTCACCAATTATGTGGCGAAGGTCTACTACTTCACCATTCACTTCACCAGCACATGCAACTCGTGCAAGACCAGCGCTGATATCTGTTGCAATATCAAGAACGGACATGTTATTGTCGTATTCTTTTGTTGAACCATCTTTTAATGTAATAATCATGGTATTGTCTCCTTTTCTTATTATACTTTCATCTATTCATTGAATGACCTTGCCATTACGCTGTAATAGTATGGTCTTAATGTCTCTATTTTCTCGTGTGCAGTCTATGTCTCACTAGAGGATACCCCTTAAGCAAACTTAACATACTTGGCATCCACATCTAGAATATGATGGATAATCCAATCCACTAAGAATGTTAGCATGTTACTAATGTACTCATATTGATTTTCATCAAAATCAATATCCGATAACTTCTTTAGTTTTTTCACAAACAATCTGTGTTCAAATTGATGAATCTGGTACGCATCTTCATCATACCCTTTTGACGCCATGAATTGTTCTTCAAAGTCAAAATGATAGATGGTGTAATCTACAAGTTCCTTTAAGATTTCCATAAAATCATCATAACAATCAATGCCTTCACCAATATCTTTAGTCAATTCTGCAACCTTAGCTGTCACTTCAAAGAGATGTTTGTGTTGCTCATCAATTTCATTAATGCCTAATACATACTTATTATCCCACTTTACCATGGTAACACCTCCATATTTTCTCTTTTGTTTAGTAAAATAAGTTTTTAGTGCGTCAATCTTTGTCAACATGAATCTTTTATAACCGTTCATTCTTAATAGAGATACTTTTGTACATATAAAAAACTCGCCATCTTACTATGTGTTCACATAGTAAGGGACGAGATATATGCTTTCCCGCGGTTCCACCCTTATTGTTCATAAAGAAACCACTTTCACTGATTGTAACGTCATCAACGGGCTTTGTTAGAGCCACTCAGAGGTAGTTTTCAAATGATGCCATATAAAAGTCTCTCAACCTAGGACTTTCTCTCTGTATACTTTCTCATTCTACTCTTCTCATCATCGTGTTATAACACTGTTGCTTATAATTATAGCATTACTATGTAGTTTGTCAACATGAAATATATGTGATTGTCATTATCATATATTATTACTCTTATCCAAGATATATTAGCTATTCATTTTGTTAGGTTATTGCTTAGACTTCTATAGCTCCAATGTTAGAGCATATTAATCAGATAATTAGAAATGATTGCTAAAGCATGGGGAAAAGTATAGAATAAATGGTAAATGAAGTTCTAAATAATGCCAAAAGGAGTGATCGTTTTATGTCCCAAAAAATCAACCTAATATTATCATCATTTTAATTGATGATATGGGGTACAAAGATTTAAGTTGTTATGGAAGTTCTTTTTATGAAACACCTCATATTGATGCATTAGCCTCTCATGGCATGTTATTTACAGATGCATATGCGTCATGTCCAGTATGCTCCCCATCAAGAGCAAGTATTATGAGTGGTAAATATCCTGCCAATGTTGGTGTAACAGATTGGATTGATCATAGCGGTAATTGCCATCCTGCACGTGGTATATTAGTTGATGCTCCGTATATCGACCATCTTCCTTTAGAAGAAAAAAGCATCGCTACTGTGTTAAAAGAAAATAATTATCAAACTTGGCATGTGGGTAAATGGCACTTAGGTAAAGAAGCGTATTATCCAGAGAGACATGGTTTTGATGTGAATATTGGCGGTTGTCATTTTGGTCATCCCAATAACGGCTATTTTAGCCCTTATGATATCCCCACTCTTGAAAACGGTCCAGAAGGTGAAAACCTTACCGATCGGTTAACAAACGAAACCCTTCATCTTATAAAAAATCGTGATACAACACAACCCTTTTTCCTGAACTTATGTTATTATGCTGTACATACACCTATTGAAGCTAAAGAAGACGATATCCATAAATACATGAACAAAGGAGAAAAAATGGGCATTGCCAATGTCCCAGAATTTGAAATAGGTAACCCCTTTCCATGTGAACATAAAAAAGATAAACGCATTACTCGAAGACTCTTACAGTCAAATGCTACTTATGCTGGCATGATAGAAAACCTTGATCGAAATATCGGAAGATTGATAAATCTGTTGACAGAATCAGGTCTAGAAAAAAATACGCTTATTGTCTTTACTTCCGATAATGGTGGTCTTGCAACTGCTGAATCTTCACCAACCTGTAATGCTCCCCTAAGCGAAGGAAAAGGTTGGATGTATGAAGGTGGTGTGCGTGTGCCTTTACTTGTAAAATGGCCTGAAGTGATTTCTCCCAATAGTACGTGCCAGGTACCTGTAACAAGCCCAGATTATTACCCTACTTTCTTGGAAGCATGCCATTTACCATTATTACCTAAACAACATGAAGATGGTATCAGCTTACTACCACTATTTCAAGGCAAAGAAACTATTGATCGAGAAGCCATCTACTGGCATTATCCTCATTATGGCAATCAAGGCGGTACACCTGGATCATCTATACGCATGGGGGACTACAAACTCATTGAGTTCTTTGAAACAGGAAAATGCGAACTTTATAATCTAAAAAAAGATATTGAGGAGAATCATGACTTGTCCGCTATTCTACCTGAAAACGCAGCCTCTATGAAAAATATGTTATGGGCTTGGAGAAAGAGTATTAAAGCTAAAATCCCACAAAAAGCATCACTTAATAATTAATAACCCTTGTTAATTTTCCTTATAAAACAAATCTTGAAGTCTGTAACAAAAAAGAGGCTGTTGGAAATACATTTTCTAAGGTAAATATGAAGGAAGATAGACGCTATTTAGCGGTGAGCTAAGCCTCGTCTATCTTCAAAACTTATAGCCATTGTCAAAAAAATATTATCCGACAGCCCCTTTAATTTCAAATCTCTTTACTACCTTATATCGAAGAACTTATCTTCTTTTTTACTTATAATTTTACTGAATGGTCTAATTGCATCTCACTATTAAAATAGATGGGATTTGTAAAAGCTATCATCATTTCCACATCATTCATATAGCCATATAACTCAGCTCTAACCCATTTTAAGCCTTGTGTATTAAGTGAACAAGTTATATTTTTCTCACCAACTATTATGTCTTGTTCTTTTATAATACCTTGGTTACTTTGTAAGACTATATTCAATGGTTGATGACCTAATTTCCATTTTTCCGTCCTAACAGTATAATCAATACTTACGTTAAAATCCATTACTTGAGGATTATTATCATGAGGTATATCATCACCCAATCCCCATTCCCTCTTAGTCACGTTATTTTTTATGGATAGAAGTAAAAGAGGTCCCATGGATACACTTACTTTTCCACTTTTTATAGCTTGTTTAACTTGTTCTTCAAAACTTATATCTAAACTTTTGTCAAATTGTAAATAGGTAGCTGCTGCCATTTCATTTTCAGGATATGGGGCATGCCAATCAAGACCATAGGTACCTGTAATATGATAACCTTCATTAAGTAACCCTGTCCATAATGTGAGTGCACGTTGGTTACATTCTTTTACAGGTGGAAAAAATTCTGACCAAATTTCAATATAATCAATGTCATGCCAGTTATCTACCTGAAACTGCCAAAAACACCCTGTACACAAAGGACTTCCAACCCGATAAGGGTGTGCTATACCCGCAATTCCTCCAGCTTCGTGCACTTTGGCTATTCCAGCATGAATATCATTAATACCTACATTACGCCAATCTACGTACCTTGACATACCTAATACAACCATATGCCCATAGAAGGTAGTCCATTCTAATCCATTCATAATTTCGATACCTGTTTTTTCCATGGCTTCATTTACTTCGTGCTTAGGTGTCATGGTATTATGGTCTGTAATGGCAATACCTTCAAGCCCACATTGTTTAGCTGTTTGAGCTAATTCTAAGACTGTAAATTGTCCATCACTATGCTGGGTATGTGTGTGTAGCTCACATGCTATCCATTTTGTCATCATTATCTTCCCCCTCCCATATATGTAATTTGTAGTTGCATGTTTCAGTTACAACTACATGAACGCTTATTGTAACGGTCCAACTACCAGGTATAATATCACCTTGTATAAATCCTGATGTAGTGTCTTCTTTGCTAATGGTAATTTTCTGGTTATTGGGATGGCGATGAGCCGCCCCTCGAAACCCATGAGGATCATCTATGGATAGCGTTAGTAAATTTTTTATTGGTAAATATTCTTCCCAACTCTCTTTGTATTCTGCCTCATTATCCTTACAATACTCACTCAAACACGTATTAATAATTTGTTGCGACATCTCTATATCATCTAGAAACTTAGGATTATACGAAAAATCAATGTTTAATTTTGAGACGTTGTCATCTATATTAAACACATAAGATATATGACTTTTTGAACAGGATGGTGTTAGTGTTCCTTCTGTTAAATGCAGCGTATTCATTTATAATCTCCTTTCCATTTATATCAGTTACTTTATGTCAGTAAAATTATCTATACTCATCATCATTTTCAACATTTATAGGGCATGCATAACACATGTAAATACATACGTCGTTACCAACGTACATCTATACATTTATCATGCTTTACCTCTCTATTAGTATTTATCATCCAAAAGGATTCTTTCTAATTGCCCAACTTGGTTGGTTGTTATGGAATGAACACCCATTTGGATAAACTTTTTCATATCTTCTGCGTGATCAACAGTCCACACACTTACAGGAAGAGCTTTTAATGTGGCATAATCAACAAACTCTTTTCTACAGTCTCTATAATACATATTAATACCTGCACAACCGCTATTCATTGCATCACTACATGTTTTTCTTATATAGTTTTCATAGTCTACATTAGGATTTTTCAAAAAGTCCTCATCAGCTGATATATACGTTTTTATGCCCTGACAAATATCATTCACTTTATGCACTTGTTCTATATGGTAACCTGTAATAATTGTACTGTCAATCATTTGATATTTTTTTATTAATTTATATAAAACAGAAAAATCCGTTACATCTTTTATATCTAAATTAATCATTCTATTACAGTCTTTTATAAGTTTCACCGCTTCTTCAAGAAACAAGAGCCCCCCATATTGAATCCTTAGCTCCGAATATGTATTTTGACTAATCTTCAATTTTCCATTTATACCTTGCAGTTCATCATCATGGGATAAGACAAAGTAACCATCTTTGGTTGTTCTAAGGTCAACTTCTATTATATGGGCACCATTTCTTATGCCAGCTTCAACAGATTCTATCGTATTGGGTATTGTCTCCATACATCCTGCATGGGCTGTTATGAGTGGATATTGCATATCATTCACTTCCTTCTAAAATCATATCATTGGTTGATAATATAATAAGGAGCTGTCGGATAATACATTTTTTATGATGGCTATATGTTTTGGAAGAGTGGCTTAGCTTATCGCTAAACCTCATCTATCTTCCTTGATATTACCATTAAAAATCTATTATCCGACAGCCCCTTCATTAATAAAAAAGTTACAATAAGTATCGATTCTTTATTTTTGTTGTCCTAACCAATCACCTGTATCTTTTTGAGCTTTCTTCATGGCTTCTTCTGGGGTTAAATCGCCTAACAAAGCTTTCTCCACATTCTCTGATAAAATATAACGTGGTTGAGATGCTCTATATGGATATCTTGGTGTCCAAAGTCTAGCCATTGAGTCTAAGATAATTTTCATCTGTGGCTCTGCTTTTATTTCTTCCCAATCATATGCTGATTTTATAACGGGAACACTATTTAACTCATTATACGTGTATTTTTGAAAAAAGTCACTTGAAGAAAATTTCATAAATTCCCAAGCTAAATCTTTATTACTACTGCTACTGCCTATAGCAAATGGACTTCCTGCAAACATACCACCCGTCTTTGTCTCTGGATTAACAAATAATAATGCACCTTGCATACGGTCATAGATACCTACAGCTTCTGCCTGCTTAGGATATTGTGGACCCTCTCTAAGGCTGATCGCAATATTATTACCTGGTTTCATCCACTTCTCTGCTCCTTGATTTGCTAAAATACCTTCTGGCGCATACTTTGATAATTCTGTTAGGTATGTAACCGCATCAATCATCTCTTGTGAATCAAAGTTTGTCTTCATATCAGTCCAATTAAATCCAGAACCCCATGTAGAACCAAAAGCTTCTGCTATATTTATAGACGTATCTGCTGCATCTGCCGCTCTAAACTTAATACCATAATTCATTTCACCTGTAACAGGATTTTTGCCTGTCATTTTCTTAGCTTTTTCCATTATTTCTTCTGGTGTAGGATTTTCACTAAGGTACTCTACGCCCCACTCATCAAATATTTTTTTATCATATACGATAACCCGTGTATCACCAAGGAAAGGTACACCGTAGATTTCTAGATCTTTGTCTTTTGTACCCATAGCCTTCCACCCATCGATTTGACCATCAATATACATACTTAAATCAAAATTATCACGCTCAATGTATGGTGCTAAAGGCTCTAAAAGATCTTGAGCTGCAAGACTTGCAATAGCTGGTACTTGATAGACATCACATTCATTAGATGTAATCATCGCTTGTGTTTTTTGAACATAGTTATCCCAACCCATAATAACAAATTCTAATGTAGCATTTGGATATAATTCTTCAAATTTTTCTTTAATAACATGTAATCCTAGTTGCTTTTCACCTGTTTTAAGATCTGTTTTGTCTTCCATAGCATAAGTACCAATTAATTGTACTTTTATAGTGCCAGATAATTGACTATTATCGTCTATCTTTTCTCCATCTGTAGCTCTTGTATCCTGCTCTTGATCAGCAGATTTTGTTGTATCTTTATCATCCGTTTCCTTACTTTCTTTTTTGGAACATGCCGTAAAACTTACAAGCATCATAGAAATAATTAAACCAAATACCAATAATTTTTTTAAACCTTTAAATGTCATTTAAAATCCTCCCTTTTCTAAAACTAGTTTTTATGACCCTATTACCTACCCTATCTATTTGGTTTCGATCACTCCCCCTTCAATCCACTAAGTGCTATACTACGAATAATATACTTCTGAAAAAATAGGAATATTATGATAACCGGAATAACCGCTAAAGTTGCTACAGCCATTGAAGCTCCTGCATAAGCTCCTTCTGCTTCTGATGAAAAGGCCGATAAAAAAATAGGTATTGTTCTGCTCTCTTGACCATTCAAAACCACAAGAGGCCAAACAAAAGAATTCCAGTTAGCTATAAAAGCTAAAATACACATTGTTGCGGTAATGGGTCCTGTGAGAGGTAAATATATTTTCAAGAAAGTATGTGCCTCACCAGACCCATCAATATACGCTGCTTCTCTAAGACTATCAGGTAATTTATCAAAAAATTGTTTACTTAGTAGAACCCCAAATCCATAGAGCATACCCGGTAATATGATGGCCCAAAAAGAATTTCTAAGATTTAACCACTTAATCATGTTATACATAGGTATTAATCTTGTTTCTAAAGGTATCATCATGGTTGCTAGTATGGCATAGAATAATATTTTTTTTCCTCTGAACTCACCTTTTGAAAATGCATAACCTGCCATAAGTGCCGATCCAACACTAAGGGCAACCGTGCCAATAGCAACTATTAGAGAATTCTTATACGCTGTAAAGATATAACCATTCTCTAAAGCTAATTTAAAATTAAAAAATGAAAAGTCATTTGGAATTAAAGTAGGTGGAAAGGGTGTATTAATATTTGCATATCTTTCAAAACCTACAGATATCATCCATATAAAGGGAACGACCATAATTAATGCTAAAAAAATAAGCACAATCCATTTTATGATATGTAATACTGGTAATTTGTTCATTCGATTTTGCATGATTATTCCCCCCTTATACTTTCATCTTTGTTATTTTAGTATTAATAAATGTGACCAAGAAAATTAAAATAAATAAGACATAGGATGCTGCCGCTGCAACGCCAAATTCATATCCACCAAAACCTCTTTCAAATATAAATCCTACTAATGTATGTAATGACCTTGCTGGACTTCCTTGTAGACCTCCTAAAATATAAACATCAGCAAAACGTTGTAATCCACCAATCCATCCCATAACTACTAAGAAGGAGAATGTAGGCCACATGTTAGGTATGGTAATATATCGCCAAGCTTTTAGTTTATTGGCTCCATCAATAGACGCTGCTTCATATAATCCCAATGGAATAGCTTGCATATTGGCTAGATAAATAATAATGGTGAATCCAATAAAACGCCATGATGATAAGATAATGGCACCCCACCTTGCACTGGTAGGTTCTGCTAACCATACTGATGTTGGTAAGCCAACCATACTTAGGAAATGATTCAAAAGCCCTCCATCTGGATGCAGAATAAATTGGAACACAATAGCTGCTGCTACTGCTGATGTTATATTGGGGATATAAAATAGAACTTTAAAGAGATTTTGACCAAATCTTAATTCATTAATAATGGATGCAATAATAAAACCAAGAGGAATACAAATTAATAATTGGAAAAAGCTAAGGTAAAAGGTGTTATAGATAGCCTTTCCAAATACATCTAGCGACAATATAAATTCATAATTTCCTAATCCTACCCATTGTTCAATTGTTCCATTGCTCTTAAAGAAACTTAGACGGAACGATTCAACAACAGGGTACAACATAAATACAACTACTCCAAAAATTGTAGGAGTCAAAAATAAATACCATATGAGTTTTGATTTTTTCTTTTTTGTGTTGTTTCTCATAATTTCTCCTTTCTTCATGCTATATTTTAATTTTTCCTAACTTCATGGAATTATTCGTACTCACTCATTATTTAGATCCATTACATTATTGAATCGATTCCATTATTTGCTGTTTTTATACCTTATTTAGACTATTTTCTCAGATAGCAATAATAAAATCTCATTATTCCAATCAAATATGTGCCACTCTTCACAAGACATATTGAATCGATTCAATTATATTTTACATAAATATATATGCCTTGTCAATAACTTTTTTGTTTTTCTTTACTAGTTTATATGGATTAAAGATAAATTTTTATGTGCTTTTTATATAATACATCCATCTCCTATAGACCTAACATGCACTTATATTACAGTTAAGTTGTAATTCTTTAATAGATAATAGGTGTTCATTATTAACAAATTAATGAATCGATTCATTAATAGCAATTAAGCAAAGCTGCCCATCAAACTGGTCATGCCTTAATAATTAGCAAGACCTTGCTTTATTCTTTTTTGTCAGTATATAAGAAAATTGATATCTTATGATTTATCTATTGAAAGTATTAATATCATAGTATATAATATAAAATAGTAAATTAAAACGATTCAATTAGGTGATAAAAATGGCTACTATAAAAGATGTTGCTAGAGAAGCTGGTGTCTCTGTGGGAACAGTCTCTCGCTATTTAAACGGTGTTGACATCAAAGAGAAAAATAAAAAAGGCATTACCCATGCTATTAATAAATTAAATTATAGAGTAAACCCTATAGCAAGAGGTCTTAAAACAAATAAAACACATACAATAGGTGTGTTAATCTATGATTTAACCAGTACGTATGCAACTACAATTGTTAAAAGCATTGAGCAAAAGCTTTTTGATTATGGTTACAATATTTTTGTATGCGATTATTGGAATAACCCAGAACTTGAAATCAAAAAAGCCAATCTGCTTATTGAAAAAATGGTAGATGGTCTTATTGTATTTCCATGTTCCTATAACGTAGACTATCTTCATGCTATTCAGGAAAGTGGTATTCCTGTTGTCATGGTCAATTGGGGTTTAAATGATTTTAAATGTGATCATGTGTTAATCGATAACACTAATGCTACATATCAAGCTGTGGAAATGCTGATTAATCATAACCATAGAAGAATTGGTATTATTAATGGTCCCGAGGATCATTATATCGCCAATGAACGTTTAAAAGGTTACAAAAGGGTTCATAAAGACTATAATATACCACTAGAGCATGACTTGATTAAAATGAAGCAATTTGATCAAGAGATTGCTTATGAAGCCTTTGTTCAACTCATGGATCTGAAAATACCACCTACGGCTATCATTGCCTGTAATTACGATACAACATTAGGTATGATTAAAGGACTCAACGAACGAAAGATACATATACCAAAACAATTATCTGTAATAGGTTTTGACAATCTTGGTCTATCCGATGTGGTTCAACAACCCTTGTCCATCATTGTCCAACCTACCGAAGAAATCGGCAAAGAAGTTGCCACCTTAATGCTTAATCGCTTAAAGGGAAACTATGATAATTTCCCCTCAACGCTACGATTAAAAACAAGTTTTATTGTCAAGAATTCCATTCACAAGATTTAATCCCTTCTATTTACACCAGCCACCTTTTTCTATTCATGTTGCTTCTATTGATTGCATGGGTATAATCGTATATAATAGCTGTATATGACTATATCATTAAATAAAAGGAGATAACATGGCTACTATTAAAGATGTTGCAAAAGAAGCTGGTGTATCCGTTGGAACCGTTTCTCGTTTCCTTAATGGAGCAGAGATAAAAGAGCGTAACAAACAAAATATTACCCATGCCATTGAAAAATTAAAATATAAGGTGAATCCTATCGCTCGGTGTTTAAAGACAAATAAAACCCATACTATTGGGGTGCTTATTTATGATTTAACAAGCTTGTACGCCACAACTATCGTAAAAAGCATTGAACAAAAAATGTTTGAATATGGTTATAATATATTTGTTTGTGATTACTGGAATAACCCAGAACTAGAATATAAAAAAGCAAAACTGCTCATTGAAAAAATGGTAGATGGCTTAATTGTATTCCCTAGTTCAACAAGCGCTAATTACCTACATTCCATTCAGCAATCAGGTATTCCTGTGGTTGTAGTAGATTGGGGGGTTCCTGGTTTTGAATGTGATCATGTACTCATTGATAATGTCAATGCAATCTATGATGCAGTAGAAAGACTCTTTAAACAAAATCACAAAAAAATAGGTCTTATAAATGGTACGAAATCAAATTATATTGCAAAAGAACGATTAGAGGGTTATAAACGTGTACATCAAGATTATAATATGCTTTTGAATCAAAAATTAATTAAAATGAATGGTTTTGATAAAATGAGTGGCTATAAATCTTTTCTTGATTTATTCTATATGGATGACCCACCAACTGCCATTATTGCATGTAATTATGATACCACTTTAGGTATGATCAAAGCCATTAATGAACGACATCTATCCATTCCTGAAGATATATCCGTTATGGGCTTTGACAATCTTGGCTTATCCGATGTGGTACAACAACCGCTTTCAATTATTGTACAGCCTACCAAGGAAATAGGTTCTAGGGTTGCTTCATTAATGCTAAAACGACTAAAAAAAGATTTTGATAATTTCCCAACTACTTTACGTTTAAAAACCCATTTTATTGAAGAACCTTCTATAAAAAAACTATAATACAACCTGTTCAAGTATTGAACCCCTTCATTCTACCGAATAATAAATGCAACCTCTGGAAAAAATAAGGTATTATGGTCAAAGGAGGTTGTGTTATGGAACTGAATATACATGCAATGAATGATTATGAAAATTGGAAGAAAACCCTTCATACTGCTGTTAATACTGGCAAAGATCTTGGTATGGAAGACCATACAATAACAAGTATTGCTACAGTGGTAGGTGATTTTTTATCCAATAATGTTGACCCTAACAGCCGAGAGCATCGTGTCATAAAAGAATTGTGGGATCAAGGTTCTTCTGAAGAAAAACGTGTTATGGCTAATCTTATTGTTAAGTTAGTCGATTAATGTTCATTTAAAGCTATTTTAAAATCCACTAGGCGGTCATTCATAAGTTGAATGACCGCCTACTTACATCCCCATAGAATTACTTATATCTAATAACCCATGATGACCTTTACTTGGTATGTATGCCCTGTACTACTTGCAGGTAATGTGTTACCAACAATAATATGCCCATCGACACATACTTCTTTTACACCTTTTGATACATGTTGTGGATTTTCTATTGCTATATTATAGGTATTATTTCTATATTTTCTTATAACTTTATAACCATCCCACTCCTTAGGAATACAAGGATCAATGGTTAGACCATTAAAATCAGGTTTGATACCAAGTATCCATTGGGTAATGGTGATAAAATTCCATGCTGCCGTCCCTGTTAACCATGAATTTTTAGCCTCTCCATGTGTAGGTGCATCCTTGCCAGCTATCATTTGTGAGTACACATAAGGCTCTGTCTTGTGTATCTCACTGATATCCTCTAAGTAGGCTGGGGTTATTTTTCTATAGATTTCGAATGCTCGATTACCACGATTCAGCACTGTTTCAGCACATGCAATCCAGGGATTATTATGGCAAAATATACCTGCATTCTCTTTATATCCTGGAGGGTAGCTGGATATTTCTCCTATATTATCGTGATAGGTAGTATAGGCTGGTTGATGTAAAACAATGCCATATTGGCTATCCAGCTTTTCTTTTACAGCATCTAAAGCTTTCTTAGCTAATCCTTCTTTTACACCTATTCCAGCCATAACACAGAAGCCTTGAGGTTCTATGTATATCTGCCCTTCTTTGTTGCTATGGCTACCAATTTTTTCACCAAATGCATCATAAGCCCTAATAAACCAATTTCCATCATATCCTTTATCCATAATGGTGTCATACATCTTATTTATATGCTCTTTTCCTTTTATAGCTTCCTCTTTCTTACCCATCATACGGCATATTTTCACAAACTCTTTACCAATATAAACAAACATACCTGCTATAAAGATAGATTCTGCCACTCTGCCATCTGGGTCGCCATATGTTTGAAAGGATTCACCTGGTTCCTTTGAGAAACAATTAAGGTTCAAACAATCATTCCAATCTGCTCTACCTATAAGGGGTAATCCATGAGGTCCTAGATTATTTATTACATGGTAGAATGAACTCTTGATATGATTATACAAACTGCCTACATCCTGAGGGTTACAGTCATAGGGCACTTGTTCCTCTAATATTTGCCTATCACCTGTTTCTTTTATATAGGCAGATACGGCTAATATTAACCACAGTGGGTCATCATTAAACCCTCCCCCAATATCATTATTTCCTTGTTTTGTGAGGGGTTGATATTGGTGATAAGCACTCCCATCCTTAAATTGAGTGGAGGCAATATCAAGGATTCGTTCCCTGGCACGCTCCGGAATTTGATGGACGAAGCCTAATATATCTTGATTAGAATCTCTAAAACCCATGCCTCTTCCTATACCCGATTCAAAGTAGGATGCACTTCGTGACATATTAAATGTAACCATACATTGATATTGATTCCATATATTAACCATTCTGTCTAACTTAGCATCATGGCTGGTAATTTGGAAATTTGATAATAGGTCATCCCAATAGTTTTCTAAATCCACTAATGCTTGATTGACATCATCACTTGTGCCCATTTGTTTCATCATACGCTTTGCTTTTATTTTACTAATTATGCCCTTGCTTGCCCACTTGTCTTCTTTATGGTTTTCTACATAGCCTAATACAAAAATTAATTCTTTTGTCTCCTTTGGTTGCAACACCACGTTAACTTGGTGTGAAGCAATTGGTGACCAACCATGAGACATAGAATTTGTTGATGCGCCCTCTTTTACTACATTAGGGGCTTCTAATCCATTATATAAGCCTACGAAGCTTTCTCGATCAGTATCAAACCCATCACAAGGATGATTAACACCGTAAAAGGCATAATGATTCCTTCTCTCTCGGTATTCAGTTTTATGATAAATCGTAGACTCTTCTACTTCTACTTCCCCAGTGCTTAGATTCCGCTGAAAATTTGTCATATCGTCCTGAGCATCCCATAGACAGAATTCAAGATAAGAGAAAATCGTTAGTTCCTTGGAACTTGAACTCTCATTTGTTAGCTGTACCCGATGTACTTCTCCATTAAAATGGAGTGGTACAAAATACGTAATGTCTGCTTTAACATTGTTACGACTGCTTTTTATTTTTGTATACCCTAATCCATGAAGACACTCATATGCGTCCAGTTCCTTTTTTACAGGCATCCATCCTGGTGTCCAATAATCTTCTTCATCTTTTATATAAAAGTATCGACCATTCGTATCCATAGGCATATTATTATATCGATATCTTAATATTCTTCTTAATTTGGCATCTTTGTAGAAACAGTAACCACCTGCAGTATTAGATATTAAACTGAAAAATTCGTTGTTTCCAAGGTAATTAATCCAAGGATAAGGTGTTTGTGGTGTTGTTATGACATATTCTTTATTTTTATCATCAAAGTACCCGAATTTCATGTAAATCCTCCTTCTATTCATTTTCTAGTCCTTTTTAACGACATGAGCGAAAATCAATTATATACCCAACTATTAAAATCTGTACCTTTTTATATAATGAAGGGACTGTCTCATAAAAGCACATCAATATCGTAGTAAAATATATGAGGTTAAGTATAAGCGTAACCATGAACGGCGAAGCACGCCCCCTCTAACCCGAACGTTTAGAGATGTGAAAAGCTTAACCTCTTATATTTTATAAAAACTTCTAACCTACAATATTGCTTTTATGAAACAGCCCCCGTATACTCAACAACCTTATGCTTTTATTTCCCTAACCATGCATCTAATTGTTTTTGTTTTTCCTCGATAATTTTTTCAATTCCAGCATCTTTAAATCCTTGAAGTAACATTGGTAAATATTCTTCTGGATCAACAGTACCCGTTTCTAAAGCAGGAACATACTCATCCCATACATTATTACATTGTGCAATTTCAGTTTTTATGCTATCTGCATTAAACATGAAACCAAGTGTTTTTGTTCCGCTTGCTTGATCATTAAATCCTTGGAATTTTTCCCATTTCTCAGGATCTTCGTTTGATAAGAGGTAATTAATAAATTGATTACCAAACATCCATCCTGTACCAGGTGCATATTTTTCTGTATTATCTGTTGTTTCAATCATATTTTCTGAAACTTTCGTGTAATGTTCCCCTTCAATACCAAAGTTAATAAGGTTATTCAAATAAGGATCTGTGTTAAATAATTCTAAGAACATTAAAGCTCTTTCTGGATTCTTGGATGTTCTTGAAACAGCTTGCATGGAACCTGTTGTATCTCTATTGGAGATAATTGGTGTTGTAATTTCTACTTGAATCCATGGATGACCTGTTGAATTTGTCATTTCGGCATCTTTACCAGGTTTTAATGATTTTACAGCTGCAAAGATCTTTCCAGCTTTTTCATCAGCCATATAGTCTCTAATCGTAGCTGCATCTTCACGAATATATCCTGCTTCATAGAATTTATGCATGGTCTTAAATAATGCCATTGTCTCTTCGGCTGCAAACTCATTGAAAACCTTCATATCTTTAGAATCATTCCATACAACGCCTGGATACTTATCATCACCAATACGGTCAAAATCTAATAGTTTAAATGGTGATTCTCCATTCAATGCTTCTAAATACATGTCAGGCTCGTTTTCTTTTATTATTTTAAGGAATGGTTCGATATCTTCAAGTTTTTTAATTTTGGAAATATCCATATTATATTTCTCTACCATATCTTTTCTAAGAATAAATCCCCATTGATGTGCTTTTTCTTTATTCGCTGGTATAGCATAATTGATGCCTTCGATTTGAGATCCTTTGATAAATTCGTCACCTAATTGCTCAATTGTCTTAGGTAAATACTTATCAAAGTGATCATTAAGAGGTATAAATGCACCTCTAGCAGCTTGTTGGAAATAGTTATTTGTCCATGATGATGTAAAACAAATATCAAATTTTTCAGTACCAGCAATCATGGTTCTCATCTTTTGGTCATAGCTTCCCCAGTCAAAACATTGCAATTTAATACTTGCATTGATTTTATCTTTGATATATTCGTTAACTTTGTTTTCAATTTTTGCTACATCTTCTTGTTGTCCATTACCAATGAAATACCATGTTAGAGTAACATGTTCTAAGTCTGAGCTAGGTGGTTCTTCAGATGTGCCATCTTGTGTATCATCGTTTGTCTCATTAGTTGATCCTTCAGGTGTAGGATTATTCGTCTCCGTTTTTTTACCACATCCTGTCATCATGATGGCCATTAACATGGTTACCATCATTACTAGTGCTACTATTTGTCTTGCTTTCTTCATCTTTTATTGCCCCCTTGATTTTATTTAAAACCTATTATCCTTTTACTGCGCCTACAGTTAATCCTTTTACAAAATAGCGTTGGAAAAACGGATAAGCTAGCATAATTGGTCCTATTGCGATAATTGCCATGGCCATACGAGCTGTTTGAGCTGGTATGTTCTTCAGTGCATCGGATGTATTTGACATGGAACTTGCATTTTGTGTGATAAAACTAATATTATTTTCTATACGATACATCAAATATTGTAAATTATATAACTTCTCATCTGTAATAAATAAGAGTGGTGAATACCAATCATTCCAATAAAACAATATATTGAATAACGCAATGGTTGCCAATGCAGGTTTTGCTAGCGGCAAAACAATGCGAACATAAATTCTAAATTCTCCAGCTCCGTCAATCCTTGCTGATTCCATTACAGAATGAGGAATGGTTGTTGTATAAAAGGTTCTCATGATCAGTACATAAAAAGGTGTAAATAGCCACATTAAAATCATTGCAAACAACGTATTTTTTAAGTGCAGTACGTTGGTATATACCATATAGAATGGAACGAGTCCCCCATTAAATAACATGGTAAAAAATACAATGAAGGTAAAAAAGCTTTTGTATTTAAAATCTTGTCTTGAAAGAGGGTACGCATACATGGAAATAATAATTAAACTGAGTATGCTTCCTACTACGGTAACAAATATTGAAACACCATAGGCTCTCAAAATAACTGTAGCATCTTTAAAAATATAAGCATATGCGTTAAGGGTGACCTTTTGTGGAATCAACGTATAGCCAGCAGTTCGAATCACCGATTCATCTGTAATAGACACTGCAAAAACTAATAGTAATGGATAAATACATGCAACAGTGAGCAGTAACATCAATATATTTAGCATAATATTTGCTCGCTTTGATATCTGAGTTGCACTGGCAAGTTGTTTTTTCATCATATCATCTCCCTCCTAGAATAATGCACTTTCCTTATCAATTCTTTTAACAATACTATTAAATGTCATAACAAGGATGAATCCTAATACAGCCTGATAGAACCCAGCAGCTGCTGCCATTCCTAAATCACCAGTCTGGGATAAAGCACGATAAACATAGGTATCAATTGTACTCGTGGCTTTATATAAGATTCCCATATTTCTAGGAACTGTATAAAATAATCCCATATCCGTGTAAAAAATTCGTCCAATTTTCATCAGTGTCATAATAATAACTAAAGGTACTAGCATAGGTATGGTAATTTTTCTTATTTGTTGGAATCGACTCGCACCATCAACTGCAGCTGCTTCATAATATGATTTATCAATACCCACGATGGCAGCCAAGTATATGACGCAATCGTATCCAGTCCATTTCCAAGTGTTAACAGAAATAAGTATCCCTGGCCAGAATTTAGGAGAAACATACCAATTAATTGGTTCTATTCCAACGCTTTTAAGCATATTATTTAGAGCGCCCATATCGGAACTTAGAAGTGAAAATACTAAATAACTTACGACAACCCATGATAGGAAATAGGGCAAAAAGAATACGCTTTGGTAAAACTTAGCTAGCTTCCTGTTTAATATCTCACTCAGTGCAATGGCTAATACAACTGCTATTGTACTACCAATTAATATGAATACAATATTATATAAAAGCGTATTTCTGGTTATGTAATAGGCTTGACTTGAACCGAATAAATATTTGAAGTTATCAAACCATATCCATTTTCCTCCAAATATATTGCCATAATTATCAAGTTTCTTAAATGCTAATATGATACCAAACATGGGCATATAGCTATTCACTATCATTACAATTAAACCTGGTATCAACATAATAAATAGTACTTTTTTATCTTTTAAGTACTTTAGAAAAGTTATAAGTTTTCCCCTTTTTTTCATCTTTTCCCGCCTTTCAGCCTCTAATCTCGTTTGGGTCGCTTTAACGACTCCTCAACATTTATACTAGTACTATTGCCTAATATTTAAAATAGATAAATTTGTTTTTTTATTTAATATGTCGTTCTTTTGACCATACAAAATATTACAACAATATAATCCACATTTTATTTTATAGCAAAAAAATCTCTTATCTAATAAGATAAGAGATCCAGTAATCAATAAAGTTGGCAAGATGACACTTTTCAATCTTCAACAGAGCCTTGTACCCTATAGTCTGTTGGAGTCATGTTTGTGTATTTTTTAAATAGTTTGGAAAAATAATGAGGATCTTGTATGCCTACTAATTCTGCTACTTCATAGGTTTTATAGGTGTTATTTTTCAATAACACTTTTGCTTTATTTATTCTAATTTCATTAAGATAATCCACAAAGTTTTTTCCGATTTCTTTCTTAAAAATCCGACTTATATAGTATGTGCTCACATATGTATATTCTGCTAATTCATTTAAGGTAATGCTTCGCTGATAATTATCATTAATGTATTCAATGGCTTTATTTAACATGGATTGGATATTGTCTTTATTATACCGATTAATTCTACACACCACATTATTGGAAGCATCCACTAATAAGTTATGTAACTCATTAATATTTTTACTCTGCTCCACTAATCGGTATAAGCTCGATATGTCTTTTATGATGCTCTTATTTTTATCTTCAATGGCTTTTATGGATAAGCGGATATTATTAATAGCATAGATCACATTCCAGCAAAATGTTTTAATCATCTCAGGGTCGAATTTTTTTTCTTCAAATATTTTCACCTTTATTTGCTCTAGAACATCGGCGACATTTTTATTATTTCCCGTTTTTATGGCTTTAACTAAATTGTTTTTATATACTTCTAATAACGAATCATCTTTTGTTTTATAAAACGTTGCAAGATCTTCATAGATAATAATGGAGTTTTCACCTAGATAGAATTTATAAGAAAGCCCTTCTTCACATTCATTCATTTTCTCTGGCAATGCATTTATACCTACACCTGTTTTACTAATAGCAACGGTTATGGTAAAGTTAAAACAATTTTTAACAAGTTGCTGAATATTACTTACTTTTTTATGTATGTTTTCAATGGATAAGCTATTATTGTTGGTTTGTATAATAAATGCTAACTCTTTACTATTGATAGCAATTTTTTCCACATCAAACTCACCCTGGAACATTTCTTCGATGGTATTCATGAGACCAAATTGATACAACTGTCTTTGATAGGGTTCATAATCTTCTAGTCCTTCATCTATTTCTACAACCATCATCACAAATTCGTCTATTTCTATACCATACATATTCAGCTCTTGCTGAATTTCACTATCATTTGTACTAATATTAAAAATGATATCGTATAGTAATTTTTGCTTGAGTATAGGCTTGCTATTCTCATAACACTCTTTAATCTTGTTCAACTCTTCTTTTTCATCGGATTGATATTTCAATTCTAAAACGGCACGTTTGACAACTTCGCATATTTCTTCAATTTTTGATGGTTTTAATATATAATCAAAAGCGCCTAATTTGATTGCTTCTTGTAAATAGGAAAAATCTCTATATCCTGTTAATAAGATAAACTTCGTATGAGGAACGAGATGTTTTACTTTACTGATCATACTTAACCCATCAATTTCAGGCATATTAATATCCACAAACACAATATCAGGTCTCAAGCTTTCAATCTTTTCTAATCCATCAACACCATCACATGCTTCTCCGCATATCTGACATTGTAACTTTTTCCAATCAATAATATTAATTAATCCCTTTCTTATATAGGGCTCATCATCAACGATTAATACATTAAACATATTATTCATCTCCTTTTTCTAATATATTCATAGGAATCGTTAGAATCACTTTTGTAAAATGTCCATGGTCACTTTCAATTTTAATGCCATATGTTTGTCCATAAAAAAGTTTAATCCGTCTATTTACATTTTCAAGTCCAATGCCTGTTTTATCTTTACTTAATAAATAATTGTCACATCCCTGTTTAAATTTTCTATTTAAACTATCCACCTCTTCTTTGGAAAGCCCTCTTCCATTATCCGTAATTTCAATATAAATATTATTATGATCCTTGTTTATACATAGATCTACTTGTCCTATTTTTCTATTTTTACCAATACCATGATAGATGGCATTCTCTACAATTGGTTGCAATACTAATCTTGGTACTTGAATATTAATTTCATCATCCACGTCTTTATTATAAATAAGCCGTTCTCCATATCGATTTTTCATAATGAGTATATAACTGTCCACATATCTTAACTCTTCTTTAATGGATATGAGTGGATTCCCTTTACCTATACTCGCTTCAATTAAGGAGGACAAGGACGTTACCATCTCACTTATCTGAGGTGCCTCATTAAGCATTGCCATCCAGTTGATAGACTCTAACGTATTGAATAAGAAGTGAGGATTAATTTGCGCTTGCAAGGCTTTTAATTCAGCTTCTCTTCGCGTCAATTGTTCTTTATAGACTTTATTCACCAGTATATCTATCTCAAGAGACATTTTATTAAAACAATTACTAAGGTACCCTAATTCATCCATACGATCCACTGCAATTTCTTCATACACTTTATCTTCTTGTACTTTCTTGATGCTTTTTACCAATTTATTAATTGGATTAATAATATCGATAGCCATCAAAATACTAAACATAGACATAATGGTCAACGTTGCAATCATTAATATAATTAACCACAAACGAAAATCAACCATATCTCTGTTCAATTTTTTTAATGATATATGTGTGACTACTTTCCATTTTGGATTTTCTAATTGAATATAGGATACCAACATATTGTTTCTATTATCAATTTTATAATCGTTTTCTGATGTAATTTCCATTTCAGCGAATTGCTTTAACATGGCATTTGATTGTCGATCACGACCAACAATCCATTCATTATTCTCGGAAATGATAGCAATATTATGCATAGATTCTGTAGATAGCTCACGATAGACGGATTCTAGAAATTCTTTTTTAATCAAGACGGTCATTAACCCTATTTCATTAAATTCTGCAATATCATAAATGACTTTTGTTAGATATACATTTTGTACAATGCCTTTTTTATCTTTTTCAAGATACCACAGGGGCTGCCCTGCCATTTCTCTTGCTTTCGTTACCATATCCTTATAAGGTACAAGCTCTTTAATAATCACTCTACCACTATTTGAATCATATGAGTAAAAATCCTTGTTTTCTGATATGAGCGCAATGGATTGTATCTCTTCCCTTGACAAACATGCTTTTCTTAATACATTGGTTACCTCTTCCATCTTACTATAATATACAAACTTATCATCTTTCATAGGATTAGTCAGTATATTATATACGGCCTGGTCATAAAGAATATCCTGAGACAAAGCCATAATATTTTTGGAAAAATCATCCAGCCTTAATTCAATCATTTTCAATATATCACTGGTATAAGTAATGGACTTATTCTGGATGATAACCTCTGCTTTTCGGTATAACATAGATCCCATAAAAAACAACGGGATAATAATTTGTACACAAAATAATAATAATAATTTCTGTTTTATGGATATACGTTTATAGAATCGAGTCACTTTATTGAATAACCCCATACTTGTCCCCCCATATCTATTTGCTCATTTTCATAACCTATCTATTACTTGAACTATTTTTTTTCTTAACCATTTCGAAAACATCTTCAGGTAACAATCCCCCCTCTAATACTCTAGGTAATTGTTTAACGATTACATTTTCCCAGATTCCCCTATCGATGAAACTATCTGGAGGACCAACTAGTTCTTTGGCTTCATTCACTAAATCTATTCCATTTTGATACAACTTTGATATGGTATAATTAATATCATCCGGTAAATATATGTTACTAATTATGCTAGAATTATCCGTAAGTTTTTTGACAGTCTCTACTGATGTCAATTCTCTTAATAAAAGAAGGCTTATTTCCCTTTTTTCATCATCTTCCCAAGCTTTCTGACTCATATGGAAGATGCCATTTCCACAGCCATATATAATAGCACTCTCATCTGCTTTACCCCCATCAATACTTGGGAATGATACAATATTAACGGTTGTATCATAGGGACTTAATCCTTTATCCCCAACAAACCAAGCTCCTTGTACAATCATAGCCGCTTCTTTATTAATGAATAAATCATTTCTTGTTTTATCATTCATAATTAATGCATCATCTGGGAAAGCTCCTGCGTCATATAATGTCTTCATGTAGTACATAGCATCTATGTAACATTGCTTTATGGTTCCATCAGGATAATATGGATTTTCAGTGTCTTCCTTCCCCCCTAATTTCATCACAATATTTTGATAAATGTAACTTCCCTCTGGTGAATTATTGTAGGCAATAGGAATAATATTATTGCTTTTTAATACGCGTACAGCATGTAATAACTCATCAAATGTTGTGGGTACTTTTATCTTATATTGCGTAAATAAACTGGTATTAATAAATAATCCTTCATAAATAATTTCAAATGGCAGTCCATAGATTCTATCATCTATTGTCACATATTTCCAAGCATCTTTTCCAAATTGCTCATACCACTGGGAATCATTCATGATAACCTCTGTTAGATCAGCAACCTTTCCATTCTCTACCAATAATTTAAAATCTGAACCTGGCCATAGTCCAAAAACATCTGGATCATTACCAGAGGCAAAATCTGTTTTTAGTGTAAATAAGAATTCTTCCCCACTCATTGATTCATTAATAATATCCGTATTCGCTTGTTTCTTTTCGAAACTATTTAATACTTCTTGTATCTTGGTAGCTTTTGTATCATAGCCCCCCCAACTACTTGAAAATCTTATCTTTACTTTCTTAGGTATATCTGCGATACTTTGTACAGTAACTTTCTTTTGATTCCCCGATAATATAAATGAGAGAAAAAATACAAAACATAATATAGCAATATTAATCATTATAATATATTTCTTTTTCATCATATCCCTACCTTTTATATAATTTGCATATAAGACCTTTCATATAGTCATCATACATTGTCTTAATCTTTTATAAAATTTTATATGATTTATAATCATTTGTCAATTATGATGATTTTTAGTTATCTTGTCATGACCATACTAATCACACAAAGTAAGGGGCTGCCTCATCAAATGAGACAGCCCCTAAATGTGCTTATATATCAAATCATCATACGCCAACTATACCTTTCCTTTATAAGATGACATCTTTTACCACAGCAAAAAATTCTCTTATATAATAATTGGGTACAAGTGGTATAAACGTATCGGAAGATATACCTTCTACTTTTTTACCATATTGCTTTGCTATTTGTTTTGCACGGTACACATGAAAATTACTGGTTACAACCGTAATGGATGGATTAACGATATCTTTGTCCATCATTTCAAAACTGTATGCGATGTTCTCTTGGGTACTGGTGGACCGTTGTTCCATTAGAAGCCTGTCTTCATCAATGCCTTTATTTTTTAAGTATCTTTTCATGGCTTCTGCTTCTGTAATATCTTCTCCAGGACCTTGGCCACCAGATAAAATAGCCTTACTTTCTGGATGTTCCATTAAATAGTCGTAGGCAACATTCAGTCGTCTCCACAAGGTCAACGATAGCTGTGTACCTCTTATACCAGCTCCCAATACAACTACATAGTCTGTATCTGGATACACCTTCTTATTAAAACTATCTCGGATAATCAATCCTTCAACAATCATAAATAAGATAATAACAGCAATTCCTAAAATAAAAACTGGATACCTAATGATCTTAGGAACAACCGTTTTTACATAAGCATAATGTTTAAAGATCATAAAAGATGCAAAAGACATGATACTTAATAATAACCAGAAAATAGAAAATCCTGCTCCCCCTCCAAAAATCATTAAATAAATCAAATACACAATACTAAAACAACCTATAATCAAGGCCGTTGTTGCTAAAAATACCATTTCAAATCACTCACTTTATCTAAAAATCTGTATTATCTTTTGTCATAATTAGCATTATACATGTCATTTCTAATAATCTCAATAATAATGATTTAAAGTTCAATTAGATTCCTATTAGAAGTATTAGCCCATTGTACACCCTTTATATCGTATGCTCTTTTTTTGATAAAATCTCATAAATGATGATATATACAAATAATAATAATCTTATTTATGAAGTGGTATATTGTTTAAAATATTGATATTATCTAACTATTATTTAATATTCTTTAAATATATATATAAATATTATGCTTTTTATCTTTTTGTATATTAGTTTACAAATTTATATTTAATTTCTCTATTGTTCTTTGCGAGGGGTGAATAACTATGGAGGAAAAAATATCGAAACTAATAGAAAAAAGTAAGAAGAATGACAAAAAGAGTCTTTTAGAACTTGTTGAAAGGTTTAATCCTTTGATAAACAAATATTCAAGAATGCTGAATTACGAAGATGCAAAGAATGATCTAACCGAACATTTCATTGTTACAATTAAACAAATGCCTCTTATGACAGAAGCTAAAGAGCTTAATTATATTAAGACATCAGTCAAAAATAATTACATTAAGTTATCTAAAAATTTAGCATCTTACAAGCATAGTATATTCTTAAATGATCAAATGGAACTTTTTAAAAGTCATGAAAAAGTCGATGAGCTATCACTTGATCTACGTAACGCCTTAGATTTATTAGAAGAAAGAGAGAGATACATAATATACTATCGCTATATTTTGGGCTATTCAGATTCAGAAATAAGTAAAAAGGAACTTATTTCAAGGCAAGCTGTACATAAAACAAGGAAAAAAGCTCTAATTAGCCTAAATCAAACATTAGGTGGTGATAAAAATAGAAAGTGAAGTACTAAAAATAGCCGCAACGCAAGGAATATGGGCTATTATTGCAGTTTTCTTGATATTTTATGTTTTGAGATCTCAAGAAAAAAGAGATATAAAACAAAATGAAAGAGAAAATAAATATCAAGAGATTGTCATAAAGCTCACAGAACAACTTTACATTGTGAAGGAACTACAAGAAGACATACAAGAAATAAAAAATTTTATTATTTCAAAATAACTAGTTTACAAATCATGTCACCCATTCTCTTTAATAGGTGTGGGACCACAAAAAATATTTAGTAAAGGAGTAATTTATTATGGCAAGAGTTTTATTATTAAAAAATCCACCAATGTATGGTTCGGATGTAAAGGATTTGCAAAGGATTCTAAATGGACTAGGTTATAATGCTGGCGAAGAGGATGGATACTTTGGGAAAAGTACTGAAAAAGCTGTTAAGTCTTTTCAAAGTGGTTATGGACTTGTAGTAGATGGTGAAGTAGGTACATACACATGGTCTAAGTTAAAAGATGAGGTTAAAACAATTCAATCACAACTTAATAAGGTTGGTTTTAACTGTGGAACACCTGACGGTTATTTTGGTTCAGGCACAAAACGTGCTGTTAGAAATTTTCAAACGAGTAAAGGGCTTACAAGTAATGGAATTGTAGATTATGTTACTCGTATAAAACTATTTGAGAGTCAACCACCATCTCCATCTAAAAACTACTATGAATCAAGAAATGAAAAAGCAATCAATACACTTTACAATAGTAGAATTAAATCGGCAGCTAGATCAGTTGTAGCTGATGCTTTAGAACAAGGCATTGATATTCTTATTACCTGTGGTTTTCGTTCAAATGAAGAACAAACAAGATTATATAATCAAGGAAGAACTACTCCCGGAAATATAGTAACACATGCTAAAGCAGGTGAATCTTACCATAATTATGGTTTAGCAATTGATTTTGTTCCTGTAGATGAAAAGGGTAATACTCTATGGAGTCCACTTAGCACTTTTAAAACCGTTGGTGAAATTGGTGAAGGGTGTGGTTTTGAATGGGGAGGTCGTTGGATAGGGAAAAAGAAAGATAATCCTCATCTACAAATGACATTTGGATTATCAAGACATGAACTTCAAGCTGGCAAAAGACCATAATACCTCATAAAAAAGGCTGTTAAAAATTCAACTGATTATTATAGTTTCTCAACCAATGAAAGACCATCTGGAATTATAATTCCATTAGATGGTCTTTCAAATATTTTTATGTGTTTTTTAACAACTACCATATAATGTTTTCATTATGCCAATCTTGTATATGCTGATGGCTAAATACGGAGACGCCAAGATACTTGCAAAAGTATGCCAAAATTTGATATATTTACAGCTAATACCTTACTACAAATAGAGTATATCCTCAATGTTTTCTGACTAGCTACTTTCTTATCGCCAACCTTCTATCTTCTCTATTTCTTTATATTCAATAAGTTGATATATACCTTTCTTATCGTTATACTTAATAATGCTTTTTATGTTAGCAAAAACAAATTCTTGATTATCTGGAAAAGTAACATAATCAGTTAAATAAATATCATAGATATCTCCATCAATATAATTAACTTTCGTGATGAAACTACTTATGTTTAGTATAGTTGCTTCATAATAATAATCTGGAAACTTATAATACTGAGTATTTTTGTATTTAATGGGTTTGTTAGTATAGTCCATTGATTCAAAATCATTTTTATGAATATTGAAGAACGATAGTATTGTGTTATTCACGATCTCAGATTTGATATAATTATGATCAGTAACCGATTGTTCTCGGTTATACATAAAATTATAGTTAATTGCAAAATCAATCATAGAATCTTTTTTTAGTTGATCTTGTTCAAAATAATCCAATTCTAATCGCTGTAAGTCTTCAAAGTAATTAACTGCTAATTTCTTCAAATTATCTATTTGATTATTTTCATTTACCAAAACAACTTTGGCTGTGCTATCTTTAGATATTATTAGCTTATAACTTATTAAAGCTATGATAAATAATAGAAATATGGATAAAATTAAATATTTATGTTTCACTTATTATAGCATCTCCCTTCTTAGGTATTATACTATAAATTAACATATCCAACAAGAAAATTTTAAATATTTAAAGTATTCCCTATTTAATATACGGGGTGTATTTTAAAGAACGTATAAACACATTAGTCAATACGTATAGAAAGGTAATACTCGTTGCCTAATTTCTTAATAAATAATCTATGCCACAACTCCTTTGCTTTAGTATGTATCAATTTCTTACGCACTACCCTTTGTAGCTACCGTCTTCCACAACGATCCTATTCTATAAGAATACCGCCTTATCTTAGCCTAACTCTTCGCTAAATATCACATTTATGTATACCATAAAGAACAATAAAATACTGCATATCCATAAAATATGGCATAGGGTACTTGTGCCATCCCTATATAGTGATTCTATTCTGTTTGGTTGAAAATACACCTATTTACAAGGTCTATATTTTCACCTACAATAACATTAATACAACGACGAAAGGATGCTGTCTTATGCTGAATACATTTCAAGTAAGATTATTTGATGAATTAGACCCTTGTTATCCTGATACACCTGTTAATGAAGGTCACGAAACTTACCGAGTTGCTTGTGCAAATGGTACTTATGCTGGTGTCAATCTACTTATGAGTGGCATAACCCCAGGTATTCCAGTTACCATAACTGTCCATGGTGACCATACCGGATATAAGCTCTTTAACATGATTCCCGTACCTGTTGAAGTCAATACAGGTGCTAAACAACGAAGTGAATATCTTAAAAATGATTATAATGAGAACGTTATTCGAAGAGCGCCTTTTATGGTCTATGAAGCACTAGAACCTATCTACAACATCCTTATGCCGACCATGACAACATGCGGCATTAATTTTAAAGCCATTGTAGAATATTGTAGAGAAGTCAGCCAACAGCATTGGGTATTTATGATAGCCCATGGAGATGCATTCATTACTCTGGAATTCACTGTGGATACTTACCCCGTTACTGTTCCCAAAGCAGGGAAAGACACCCATCAATATGTGAACTGGTTTAGTTTTGATAATATCGCACATTATCACGGGCTTAAGAAATGGTCACCAGCCTACTGGCAAATGCTTGAAAAATACCTACTTGTTGCTGTTTATTCCAGACAGAATATGTTAACCCTTCCCCTCGATGCATGTTTTACTATTGAAAATGGTTCAATACACTTTGATGAAGAGATACTCGCTAACATTGTGTCTATTGCAAAAAAAGTGGGGATTGCTTATTTTCAAGGTGGTGCATTCACCAGCCGTTATGAAGGCGTTCGTGATGATGATGATTTCTATACCGCCCTTGACCATGATACATTTACGCATACTGATCAAGTGGCGGCTGCTTTTAAAGAGCAAGCTTTTGACCTCTTTGACAATGGTACAAATGCACGAACTTTAACTGGCAAAATAATACCATCTAAAGATGGTGAAGATGACCTTCGTCAGATGGCTCGTCTAACCTATGCATTTATACATAAAAATCATCTTGAAGATGTCTACACCCAATGTGCTTTAGATGAACCAAATGATGCTCTTGCAAATACCTATGCTATTATAACGAACATCATACGTGAGGAAATGCCTGGTATACCTATCTTTGAACCTGTGATGCCCACAGAAGCTGTTGTCGGCTCATTGGATATATGGTGTCCTTGTGTGGATGTTTATGAAAATAATCAAGCCTTCTACCATAAGCAAGTTGCACAAGGAGATGACTTATTTGTCTACACCTGTTTAACACCTGGTGGAAACTATGCAAACCGTTTATTGGATTTAGAACGTTTACGTATTGTTTGGCTTGGATGGGCACCAGCGAAATATACCCATATAAAAGGTTTCTTACATTGGGGTGCTAATCAATATCTCAACATTAATCCATTCAAACGACAAGCCGTTATGTTTAGTGAACAAGTTCTTGAATTTCATCCAAAAAGGGCTAACTTCTTACCTGCCGGTGATTTTTGTATCTTTTATCCAGGATATAACGAACCCCTTATCTCCATTCGTAGTGAAGCCCACCGTATTGGTTTTGAAGATTTATGTTTACTCGAAATCTTAGGAAAAAAGGATGAACAGAAAAAAGATGAGATTGTGGCATCTGTTTTTAGAGGCTATGGTGATTATGAAAAATCTGTTGCTAAATATCGAGAAGCAAAAAAACTTTTATTAAATTATATAATGGAACTCAATCAATAAGTAGCCCTAAACATAAGAGAAGGAACTATTTCCATAGGAAATCGTCCCTTCTCTATTTTACAAAACATATTTATATATTTTTCATTAATCCTTCAAGTTCTTCAATAGTAAAAGGATATTTTTTATTACAAAAGTGACAGTTAAGTTCAATGGTTTTCCCTTCATCCACCATCTCCCCTATATCCTTTTTGCCAATACTGATAAGGGCTTTTTCAACTCTTTCTTTTGTACAATTACAATGAAACTTGGTTGGTACCTTATCCATAATCTTAAAATCCATATCGCCAAGCAAAAGTTCTAAGATTTCCTCAGGTGTTTTACCTGTATTCATAAGGGTAGTAATAGGTGGTAATGATCCAATTTTCTCTTCTAACTGTTGAATAATTTCTTCATCTGCATCAGGTAACAACTGAATGATAAAACCTCCACTTTGTTTAATACTATAATCTTTATCCACTAAGACACCAAGTGCAACAGCAGATGGTACTTGCTCTGATGTAGCATAGTAATACGTAATGTCTTCAGCTATTTCTCCTGATACCAAGTGGGTCTGTCCAACGTAGGGATTTTTTAATCCTGTATCCCATATGATGTTGAGTATACCATTACCCAGTCCTGTGGATACATCTAATTTACCATTTGTTTTTAATGGCAAGTCCACTTGTGGTGTAAACGGATAGCCTTTTACATTTGCTTTTGAATCAGATGTAACAACCAGTCCGCCAATAGGGCCATCCCCACGAATTTGCAGTGTTAACAGGTCTTTGTCATTCTTTAACATACTTCCCATCATACTAGCAGCTGTCATTAAACGCCCTAAAGCTGCTGAAACCAATGGTGATGTTTGATGGCTTAGTCTTGCCTCTTCGACCACGTCTTTATTAGTGATTGCGAATGCTCTTACTTGATTATTGGCAGCTGTCCCTCGTACTATATAGTCTTTCATAATGAACTCCTTTTTAAATAAATCTTCTTTACATTTAGTTTTTGTATTTAGTTTTGCATGATTCATTTTATGCATGAAATGATCTTCATGTTATCTTTGGTCTACTTACCATGCTCTCTAGCTATAAAATAAACTCTTTCTGATTGTGCAGTAGGCTTGTTATAGGTAAATGCATCAAAACAATCTACATACACAAGCCCTGCTTCTTGCAGTAGATTTTTTATGGTATCTAACGTATACATCCTTTGATGATGGGTTTCACTGTAACGTTGATACTGGCTATTGTCATCTTTAATGAATAAGGTTAAATCGTACTCATTAATGGCTTCATCTTCATAATAATAGTTTTCCCAAATATAGGCACTGTTTTCATAAGTCTCTGCAAAAGTATGATCACCTAATATGTGTTCATATTTGAATCTGGTATTCAAATCAAATATAAATATACCTTCTGGATCTAAGTAATTATTAGCCAACTTAAACACCTGAAGTAAATCATCTTCTTCTATTATATAGTTCATACTATCACAGATACTGACAATACAATCCACCGTACCATATAATTCAAATTCTCGCATATCTTGTAAAAGATATAAAATTTCCTTGTTATCTTTACTTGCTTTCTCCTTAGCAATGGATAACATTTCAAAAGAATTATCCACACCAACCATGTCATACCCCTTGTTGGCTAAACGTTCTGTAATATTACCTGTCCCACAACCCAAATCTAAGATTAGATTGGGCTTTTTTTTATAATATTTTTGTAAAAGTTCTTGAAGATATTCCACCCATTCATCATAGGGTATATGACTCATACATTGATCATAAACCCATGCAAATGAATTGTAACTAGGCATATTATCACTTCCTATATCTATTATTACTTGTTTTAATTAAATTTCTATCATGTCATGTAACGAGACTCCCTTATATCATCCTGTTCGTCTCGTAACTCATTATAATCGATTTTAATAGAAATTACCATATTAAAATTGGTCTTAACGTTATCAATAGCCACATTTCTTTACGTAACTTTTCCAGTAGACTAGTTTACATAACATCTGTATACTGTTACTTGATCACTATTAATAAATACAACTATCCTAGGAGGATGATTATGTTTAATCGAATTAAGAAAAACATTGCTATTTTTACACTTATCATTATTGCCGGAAGCTCCTTAATCAATGTAAATGTAGCTCATGCTGTTACTCTTTTAGATATTGATGCAAGTGCTGATTACGCAAAAGATGCTATTATAGAATTGGCTGAAAATGATATTATTACAGGTGATGCACAGGGATATTTTAATCCTCAAAACACCGTTACGCGAGCTGAAATGATTACATTGCTGGTAAAAGCCCTTGAAGTAGACACAACCAATGTTCCTGAAACACCAACATTTAATGATGTACCTCAAACGCACTGGGCTTACACCTATGTAGAAGCAGCTTATCGAGAGGGTATTGTTAATGGGATGTCCGAAGCATTATTTGGTGATACGGAACAGTGTACCCGTGAACAAATGACCGTTATGTTTGTACGTGCTCTTGGCATAGCTGATGAGATCAATATGAGTGAATTCGTTCATGTGAATGCACTTAGTGATAAAGATATGATTTCATCATGGGCAAAAGTTGCAGTAGAATTTTCTCTTGCTTCTGACTTAATGAAGGGGACTGGCGACACGACTTTTAGTGCTAAAGGTAATGCCGAGCGCCAACAGGTTGCCGTATTGACTCATCGTTTTATTAATAATCAAGAAAGCATACTGGATTTTGCTAAAAATAATGCCAATATCGTTAAGTATGCAAGCCTTCATACAGCTCTAACAAATAGTAAAACGTATAAGGGGGAATATAGTACCCATTCTACCGTGGCTTTTCCTGGCATTACACCAGAAGATGATTTGACGTTTATTATTACAGGAAATGGAGCAGTAAATGGAGCAAATAACAAGTTGGATATGACCTTGTTAATGAAAGAAGCTGAGGAAATCCTTCTTGAATCTACACTAAAATTGATTACTGTAGATAACAAATTCTTTATGAAAGAAGATGACGTTGAATGGTTTGAAGTTACTTCTGAAGAGATAGAAGATGCTTTAAGTTTTGGAACAACACATGATGACATCGCCCAATCCAATGAAGAACTATTAAATAGTTACAATCAATTACCGATTACATTTGGAGGTTTAGTTGAAATCGATGGCATTAATACTTCAAAATATACATTATCCTTTGATATAGAAGCCTTAAAAAAACTAGATCCTGAAACGTTTTTGCAAGAAGATGTACTTGTAGCTACAGAACTTAATCTTGACATGAATATATATATAAACGAGCAAAATCAAGTCATAAAACAAGCCCTCAACTATGATGGTCAATTTCAAATTGAAAATGAAGAACTACCTTTCAGTATTGTTATGGATATAAACTATACCAATATGGGAGCAGATATAGAGATTACTGCACCAAGTATTGAAGTTACCCCTTAAGATACACGTATATGAGGTAACTACACTATATTAAGAAAACTCTTACTAAAGGGGACTGTCTTATAAAAGCATGACATAATGCTTTATGAGACAGTCCCTTTTTGTTATCTATTCCAAATATCTTATACATACTAACGCATATTAATAGGCTTTATGCTAATAATAAATATCTCTTTAGATTTTCCAATCCCATTTCTATGCCTTGAATAGGGTCTTCAAGACCTTCAAATTCAATGGATAAAACACCCTCATAACGCATATTCTTCATAATCTTTAAACATTGTAGAATAGGAACATCCCCATGACCTATAATGGAACCTCTTAGATAGTTACCAGCTCTTGACTGAAACCATCCTCTACCAGGATTCGGTAGCATACCTGATTTTATATGAAAATCCTTAGCATGAACATGAAAGGCATAAGGCATTAAGCGTCCTACTGCCTTAGTAGGGTCTTCATCTACACATACGAAATTACCCATATCAATGAGAACACCAAAATTAGGATGGTCTACTGCATTCACCAATTGCTCTACCCGTTCACTATCTTGACAGAAGTAGCCGTGATTTTCCACCATGGTTTTAATGCCACAAGAAGCAGCATACTCTGTTACAGCACGATAACCTTCTACTAATCGTGGTAAAGCCGCCTCAAAAGATCGTGGTCCAACATGGTCTTTATGAAAACCACTGGTAGCATCATGCCGCATGGATTTTGCACCTAATAACTTGGCAATATCCACTTCTTTTTTAACCCGTTCTATCTCAACCTCTAAGTTACCATCACTGCCATTAATAAAGTCTGAACCGATGGTATAACTCTCAATAGCTATACCTACTTTCTTACTTTCTTCATAGGCACGTTTTGCAAAGGCTTCATCGGTTTCACCATCTTCTAGAGTGAAGTTGATAAATTCAATCACGTCAAATCCCATTTCTTTTGCTTTTTGTATGACATCTATTTGCTTCATCTTCCCTGACTGAATCAATCGAATGAAACTATATGAGCTAACCCCTATTTTCATATTAATCACCTTAACCTCTTAATTTTTGTAAAAACTGGACAGCTTCCCTTATGTCTTTCTCTGGATTATCGCCTACCTCACGTTCAATGGTTAAGAAGCCTTCATATCCAATATCTCTCAATGCTTTAAGGTAAGCATCAAATTGTACATTACCTAGACCAAGAGGCTTTTCTAAGAAATACTCATCCACATGGAAGTTCTCTGGCATACCCTCTGCAAAACAACGATAGATATATTCTGGATTAGACTTCTGTATTTGAATACCATCTTTTGCATGGGTATGGACAATATAATCTTTTAAAGCATAGACACCTTGAACAGGATCATCCCCTGTCACCATAATAAGGTTAGCTGGGTCATAATTCACCCTAACCCCTTGACTGGATAAGCTATCTAAAAATGCTTTTAAGGTTGTTGCAATTTCTGGTCCTGTTTCAATAGCAAAATATGCACCTACATTATCGCCATATTCACCTAAGATATCACATGCTTCCTGCATAATCTTATAGCGATCATGGTTCACATCATGAGGAACAACCCCAATATGCGTTGTGACAATATTCGTTTCAAGATCCTTAGCCAAATCCATGATACGTTTAGAGCGCTCAATACGCTGAGCATTATCTTCATGTATGGTAAAACCATGTCCTCCTAGATCACCACAAAGAGCGGACACTTCTAACCCATTGGACTTGATAAAATCTAATAATTCTCTTCGGGCTGCTGGCGATAAATTCTCTGGAGCCATCTCACCACGTACAGCATATAATTGAATACCTTCTGCTCCCACATCTTTTGCCTTTATTATACCTTCTTGTAGACCTAGTCTAAATGAATCAGTAATCACACCTATTTTATTCATATCTACTACTCCTTCCTTCTATCCATTAATCTTCACTTCTGAACCTGTTTCTGCTGACTTATAGATAGCATCCAATATCTTCATAATAGCCACACCATCTTTTCCAGGGTTCAAACAAGGTGTCCCATTAGCAACACAGTCAATGAAATGGGCTGTTTCTTTGTTAAATATCTCTGCAAACTTATTCTCTTCTTGTTCAATGCATGGTGACTCGTTAACAAAATACTGATTATGCTCTTTGTAGAACTCTATCTCTGGCTCCATCTTCACACCAGCCTTATCTCCGTAGAACATTAAGTAATTGTTATTATCTTTGGTATGTAATACCCAACTGGTTTCAAAATTCAACGTCATGCCATTATCAAACTTAATAAGAGCCGTTGCAGCATCTTCCACGTCGCAATAAGGATTGTTAGGATCGTAATCATCTGCATTGTATTTGCCCATGCCCTTAATATATGGTTTGATCCCTAACTGATTAAAGGTGGATGCTGTAACGGATACAGCCTCAGGTTTTCCTGTTAGGTAGCGAATCAGGTCAATGACATGAACACCAAGATCAATGACTGGACCCCCACCAGAACGTTTCTTATCGCAGAACCAACCTCCTGGATTTCCCCACTTGCGTACATAACCTGTTTTGGCATAGTAGATGTTTCCTAGCTCATCATTCTCAATAGCTTTTTTCATATAATTTACGTTATTCTCAAAACGTCTCACGAAACCAACCATAAGAAGTCTTCCTGTCTCTTTAGCTGTATCCACCATGACCTGAGCCTCCTCAGCATTCATCGCCAATGGTTTTTCACATAATACATCTTTTCCTGCTTTCATAGCTGCAATACTAATAGGTCCATGACCGTTATTCCAAGTGGTGACACTGACAGCATCTAATCCTTCCATTTTGAGCATCTCTTCATAATCTGTAAAGACATGTGGAATATCATACTTCTCAGCATAAGCCTTTGCTTTCTCTTCATTGAGGTCGCATACTGCTACAATTTCTGCATTCTCCAACTTTTTATAGCCTTCTGTATGGAGCACACTAATATTTCCTGCACCGATAATACCAACTCTAACCTTCTTCATACATAAATCCTCCCTTGATTATCATATTAATCTCATTACTTATGATGTAGCGTCTGTTATTCTTTATAACATCTATGATCATACGATCAAATAATGACTAACATTACTGGATAAGTGCATCTTTTAGATCTTCAAAAGGAAACGCAATTCTCTTATTTAATGTAGCCGCATGATAAATCCCTCGAATAATCTCAAGAGCTTTTCGACCCTCTATGCCATCAATTATAACCTTCTCATTCTCACGCACAGCATGATAAAAATCTTGAATCTGCATAATATGGCTATAACCCCAATAACTTGGTCCAGCCGTCACACCTTTACGCTCATCTTCAATCTCATAATACCCATCGTCTTCAAGACGTACCCAAGCCAAGTCTTGAATAAGACCAACTTTACCTTTTTCACCTACAATTTCTATCTGGATGGGCGCGTCATAACTATAACAATTACATGCATAGAGCTGATACATACATCCATTCTTAAACTGAACAAAAGCTTCTGCTACATCCTCTACATCTACAACTTTATGATTTCTGTTTTGCATAGAAGCTTCTATCCAATCCACCTCATCGCCTATAAGATCTTGAACACGATCGATACTGTGAATAGCCTGATCAATGAGTACACCTCCACCTTCTTTATCCCATGAACCTTTCCAATCAGACTGCTTGTAATAGTCATCTGATCGGTCCCATGATAAATAGGATCTAGCCCCTATAATTTTGCCAAGTTTACCCTCTCTGATCATATTTTTAATGGTCTTATAACCTTCTACATATCTGGTTTGAAAAATAACGCCTAATTTAACCCCTTCTTCTTTTGCCACCTGAATCATCTGGTCTGCATCTTGTAAATGAATGGACATAGGTTTTTCTGTTAAAACATGAATCTTATGCTTCATAGCTTCTGTTGCTATCATTGGATGCATGTGATGTGGTGTTGCAATATGTACAAGATCCACGTCTCCTTGTAGACATGATCTATAATCATCTGTTGCTATACACCCCTTGAATTCTTCTGCAAATGCCTTAGCTCTGTCTAACTTGACATCTACAGCATATTTCACTTCAACCTGATCCTCAAGGTGCTTGAAAGACTCTTTATACACCTGTGATATTCTGCCACAACCAATCATGGCAATCCTTAATCGTTTCATGTCGTCACCCCTTTTTTGACTTTCTTCTTATGTGTTTGTTGCAACTATGTCCCCTTTGCATTTTGTAAAACCACTAAACTTTCAATCCATATACATCTTTTGTTAGCACATACCATATTGCTTTTAGTAGGACATCTCTGGTTGCCATAAGTAGCTCTTAATAAGTATTTACTTTTATCATTTTGTAGCTTATTATAATACATATAGCAATAATCCTCATTCAATCTATTGCTCTATACTTGGATTATATTGCTTATGTTCTATGCAGTAGATAAAAATCTCATTTCAGTATAAATGCTGTTATGAATAAAATCTTGTTAGAGGTGACAATGATGGACAAATCCTCCTTAAAAGAAAAAATGACAATGCCCGACCCCAACTTTCCCATGAAGCTTAACAAACTTCAGTCTAAAGGTGTGCAGAAAACAGCTATTTATGCTCATTGGCATCGTGAAATGGAACTTCTATACATTACCAAGGGATCTGGGTTATGTCGCTGCAATAATAATGCATTTGACGTTCATCCAGGAGATTTGGTGGTAGTCAATTGTAATGAAGTGCATTATTGTCAGAATATCACTGAGGATTTTGAATACGATTGTATTATTATCGACCCTTATATTCTAAATAGCCGATTTATTGATTTATGTGATTCAAAATATATAACACCCATTATTGAAAATAGAATTCTGTTTAACAATCATATTGTTGGGGATGCAGCTGTTGGGGCTTGTATTACATCCATCAATAGCGAGTTTACCCATCGTGAAGTGGGCTTTGAACTTGCCTTAAAAGCTGCGCTCTATCAGCTTATTGTCCTACTTATGAGACAGCATATCGCAAGAATCCTTACAGATGTTCAAGTAAAATATCGAATGAAGAATATTGATCGATTTAATCATATTATCAAATATATCGAAACACATTACGCCAATGATTTAACCGTTGACCACATGAGTCACCAAGCTCATATGAGTAAATATCACTTCTGCAGGATGTTTAAACAAATGACAGGACATACAGTCACCCACTATATTAATTCTGTGAGAATACAAGAAGCCGAAAATCTTATAGTTAATACAGATATGTCTATTAGTGAAATCACTTATGCTGTTGGTTTTCATGATACGAGCTATTTCAGTCGAATCTATAAAATGTTTAAAGAAATATCACCTTCCGAAAAAAGAAGGTTACATAAAAAGTAATCATCACATAAATGGTCTCAAAGAAAAAATTAGCACTTATCTATACAATAAAAAATAACCTTGCTCACATGGAACAAGGCTATTTTCACCTGATTTAATCTATTTTTTTTAGAACACTTCGCTTGCGTTTTGTCATGAGACCACCTATTCGGCCCGTCTCTTTTGCTGTTAAGGATTTCCATCCACTTTGGTGAACTTTATCAAGTAAACCCAGTTCTTCAGCAATTTCATACTTCATTTTCTCATTTTCAGCCTGTTTCGTCTTGTCTATTTCATCTTTTCTTAGATGCTTTGCCATATATCATCCACCCTTCCTATATTCAGCATAAGGTTCATTAATGAGCCTTCATTTAGATTATAGGCTTATTTGAATGTTTTATACGGGTTGATGAAAATATTTTTGTACAAAGCAAGCTGAGTACAGATTATTTTGCTTGTAAACAGGGATTTATTTTTTATTGCCTTTGTGATGTGATATTATTTTTTCAGGGTATTTTTCACCTTGTAATTCATATAACCTTATGAAATTACATCTTACTTCTTTGTGTTAATTTATCTTACCTGAACACAATAAGTCAATTTCTCTATTTATTTTGCCCACAACCGCTCATACAACTTATTAACCTGACCCTTTAAAGCCATTAATCGCTCACCTGCTGATGCATTCCCTGATATATACTTCACCATCAATTGACCTTCTTCAAAACAAAGCTCATCATGTAACGGGAATACTTCTCTTTCAAGATACATAGCATATTTCACAAGTCTAAATGGTCCAACAGGCCTAACCGCTTCACCTTCGGGTGCTTCAACACCAACACTATACAGTTCTTTGATACTACTGATTATATCTTCCTGTTTATTCGTAGGCGCAAAAACAACCGTATAGAACCATCCAAATAAATCAGCATCTTCACAACCATGAGCATCACTTACACTAACGATTGGAACTTTTTTGCCTTTAGCTCTTTCTTCATAATATCTAGCTATTTGTAACGTGTTTGATTCAAATTCATATGGATGATAACCACCAATAACTTCATTGGCATCATAGGGTTGATTTTGATACATAAACGAAATAACTGTATCCGAGATGTAATAACCGTTATCAACTTGCCAATAGGGATGACAGAAAATCGATAACCCTCCACCTTCTCTAATTTTATCAAAACACCACATACTGGATGCACATTGGTATCTAGCATCTCCATCTTCTATATATTCAATTGTTTCTTCAATATTATTTACTTCTGCATAGTATTTTTCCTTATTGTCATTCATCAGTTCATTAACACTAAAGCCACCACCAAAATTAATGATATGCACATGATTATTTTCAGGATGAACTTCTTCACCACGGGCTATGAGCATATCCAAGTCAAGATCTTTAAATACTTCTTGAGATTCAATAGAAGGGTGATATCGATGATGATCTGTTAATGCCATGAAATCCAGACCTATTTTTCTGCATGAAGCAGCAACAAAGCCTGGGGATTCCTTACCATCGGAATGATGACTATGCATATGTATATCACCTTTATAAGGTTTTCTATCAAACAAATCCTTATTAACAGAGTAAAAATTAAACGTATATTGCTTCTGAGTCGATGCATTTTTCACTTTTATGATATGTTCTTGTTCACCAACAAAATGCTGAGTTAATTTTAATATACCGTCCTCTGGCTTTATTAAATATTTTTCTTGATATTTATACTCACCTACACTTGAAAAACGTTCTAATGGATAGTAAAAAACTTCATAATAAGTGTTCGTGTCAAAAGCTTCATGTTTAGCTAAGGCTTTAATATGAACATCAACCGTCGTATCAGCTGGTATAATTTTGGGTGTGACTTCAAAAAAACGCAATTCTTCTCTCATAATAAGTCCTCCTAAAAAATAATATTAAGGTTAATCCACAAAAGTAGTTTAGTATGGCTTTTTATGTATTAACCATATGAATGGTTAATACAAATATAGCATACGTTTAATAAATAAACAAGTGTTATTGTGATTAATTGTGTAATAATGTGTATATTTTTCTAAAATACACAACTCATCTTTCTACGAAATACACAAAATAACAAATAAACACTTGAAAAAAGCCTTATACATGGTATAATAACTCAAGTAAAATGTATTTTGTTGCATACAAGCAAATTTGTGTATATTATCTTTACGTGCTTATCATTACAAAAAATCATCAGAAAGCGAGAGACTCTATATGAAAAAGATTAAAAAATGGCAAATTAGAACCTTTGTGTTATGTTGGATTGCCTATGCTAGTATTTATTTTGGAAGAGTTAATTTATCAGTAGCGTTGCCAGCAATACAGGATACCTTTGGTTGGTCCAAGGGTCAGATCGGTTTAATAGGTAGTCTATTTTTTTGGGTATATGGTTTTGGACAATTAATTAATGGGCAAATAGGGGATAGAGTTTCTACCCGAAAAATTATCTTTTTAGGATTATTCATTACTGCCATCAGTAATATTTGTTTTGGGTTCAGTGGGACCATTTTAATTATGATTATACTATGGGTATTTAATGCATTTGCACAATCAACCTTATGGGGACCAATGGTAAAGTCTTTAACCTTTTGGTTTGAATATGAAAAAAGAAGTAAAATTGCTATAGGTATATCTACATCTATGGTTGGCGGATATTTATTAGCTTGGGGTATATCAGGCATCGTCGTATCACGGTTAAGATGGAATTTTGCTTTTTGGGTACCTGGTATTTTTATACTCATTTATTCCATGGTATGGTTAGTGTTTTTTAGAAATCACCCAAAAGATGTAGCCTTAGAATCACCTAATGTCACCTTACAAGAGTATGAAGATCATAAAGAAGAAAACGGTGAATATAGTCTACTTCAAGTCATCGTCAAATCAAAAATGTGGTTTATTGTTATAGCATGTTTTGTACAGGGCATTATTAAAGATGGTATAGCTTTATGGGCACCTAGCTTGTTTATGGAAACACAAAATTTAGATATAAAACAAACCGCACAGTTTATTATATTTATCCCCATTATGAACTTTTTTGGTATGATGTTAGCAGGATATTTAAATAAAAAATTAAAAAATCAAGAAAAATTAACCATTATTATTTTATTTGCACTGGGTATGAGTATGATCATTGGCTTTGTAAAATTAGGTCCCACAAGTACGGTGGTGGCATTATTGTTCTTAGGCTTATCATCAGCCATGATGTTTGGAGCCAATACCATGTTACTTGGTGTCATACCTATGAATTTCGCAAAGTATAATAAAACTTCATCTGTAGCTGGTTTCTTAGATTTTTGTTCTTATTTAGCAGCGGGATTTGCAGCATTTATTACAGGTACTATCGTGGATAACGTTGGTTGGAATGGTGTTATGATCTTTTGGATTGTTTGTTCCGTAGTTGGTATATTCGCTTTGCTAATAAGTTGGAAATATGATAAAATAGCAGTTAAAAGAAATAAGATATCCGTTGATACATATTAGATTTTAAAAGGAGATGGGAGTTTGTTAGCTGAAGAAAGATATAAAACCATATTGGAACTATTAGAAAAAAATAATTCTGTAAAAGCTTCATATCTCATAAAACTTTTTAAAGTTTCTGTAGAGACTGTAAGAAGAGACTTAGAACACCTTGAAAAAGAAGGTTTTTTGCACCGTGTTCATGGTGGAGCAGTATTGGATGAGATAAATGCAAGACCTGTAGAATTCAAGGTTAGAGAAAAGAGCAATAATGTAGAAAAGATTGAGATAGCTAAACGTGCTATGGCATATATATCTGAAGGATCTGTAATAGCATTAGACAATGGAACGACTACACTAGAAATAGCAAAATTACTTAAGGAAAACTTCAAAACCCTAACCATTTTAACTTATTCTTTACTTGTTGTAGAAGAACTAATAAATGAACCCGATTATACCATCATATTATTAGGTGGCATTGTTAACGGTAAAGATAAATCACTTAAGGGTGGATTAGTTGAAAATTATATTGAATTATTTCACATCGATATAGCTTTTATTAGTACAAGTGGTATATCCATTAAAGAAGGTGCAACGGAGTTTGATCTGGATACTATTCCTATTCAAAAGAAGTTAATAGAAAGATCGAGACAACGAATCCTCTTAGCAGATAGTAGTAAATTTGGTGTCGTCTCCTTATTGAAAGTATGTGATTTGAATGAAGTCGATTACATTATTACAGACTCAAGTTTAAAAGAAGCTATTTATGAACGCTATAAAGAAAAAGGCATAAATGTTATAAAATAAAATCCCCAACTTGGCATAAGATGGATTGTCGCCAAGTTGGAGATTTTTTATGTCTTTATTATTCACTATTACCAGCAAGATCAACAGTAATCTCTTTTCCAATACTAAAAGCATATAAAATCACTTCTTTTACCCTAAGACCTGAAATATTCTCAAGAGCTCTACTATACAGTTCCATTTGCTTCCTATATCGTTCAATCAATATCTGCTCTTCATGGGCTTTGATATAATCTGTCTTATAATCGACTAATACAATCTCACCATCATCTACGAAATAGCAATCAATAACCCCTTGAATTAAAATAGTCTCATCCAAATCACATGCTTCATAGATCTCATTAGCCCCAATACCAAGAACAAACGGCATTTCTCTCTTTAATTGATCCTGTTTTTCAGCTACTATCATCCTTTTAATTAAGTCGCTCTGACTAAACCTTACTAAGGCTTTTGTGGAGACGCTCTTCTTTTCTTTCTCTGTTAACATACCTTTTTTCTCCAGTTTATTGAGATATGTTTGCAGATCGTCAATCTCTTCCATACGATTAATATCAATATGCTGCATGACTTTATGAAAGACTGTACCGCGTTCCCCTGGTGTTAAGCTAATTTTCTCTTCCATAAAAGCGGGTTTGTAGGGTTCAAATTCATGAAACAAATCAACTTGTTCTTCATCATCTACGACCATGTTCTGTCTCTTGATTTCTGAAACAGATACTTTGACAGGTCGCGCTATGGCATCCTTAGATGGATACTCCCAGTTAAGTTGTCTATCAAAATACTCTTTATCATAATCGCTATAGGATACATCGGACTCCCAATGGCTTAACACTTCATACGACTCCATCCGCTGGTCGTTATTAGCTTCTTCCTTTTCAGCGGTTTGTTCTGGTGTGACTCTTGTTACCTCCCAGAAAGAACGATGATCATACAACTCTTCAGGAGATTGTATCATGAGTCCTTGGCAACACGCTCGTAAGCTTTCCCCATCTCCATGCCGAAGTATAGCAGGTATAATCCAATCCAAATAACTACGTCCTTTTGCAATCAAAGCCGTTGGTAATGTGACATCAGGTAAGAATAGATAGGTACTCATCTTTTCAATCTTCTTGTCAATCCCTTTACAGCTACCAACTAAAATAAGCTTCTCCCGTGCACGTGTTAGGGCTACATATAATATTCTCAATTCTTCTGATAGGCTCTCATTCTTAATCTGCTTACTCATGACTGATCGAGGCAATGTCTTGGTTTCATAGCGCAACTCATAATTGACATACTTGGGACCAAATCCCAGATCTTGATGTAACAGAATGGGTTTATTCAAATCTTGCATGTTAAACTGTTTACCCATCCCTGCCACAAATACAACAGGAAATTCCAGGCCCTTACTCTTATGAATACTCATAATCCGTACTAAGTTCTCACTCTCACCAAAGATACTGGCTTCTCCCATATCAATGGAGTACTTATGAATCTTCTCCAGATAACGAATAAAGTTAAATAAGCCTTTATAACTTGTGGACTCATAGCGTATAGCCTTATCCACAAGTAAATCTAAATTGGCTTGTCGCTGACGTCCACCTGTCATAACCGTTATAAAGTTATAATAATGGGATGCCTCATAGATATGGAGAATTAATTCGTTAAGTGGCATATAAACAGCTTTTTCTCGCCAGTCCATGAGTTGTTCATGAAAAGCTGCTAATTTGCGACTTAGGTCATCTTCATCAATGGTGCCTAAGATATACTGCTCATAAGCATCATAGAATTCACCTTCTGGCAATTGTGTTTTGATCCTAACGAGCTCATCAGCCTTTAGACCAACAATAGGTGAACGTAACACCGATAGCAATGGTATGTCTTGCCTTGGATTATCAATAATTTTCAACAGGGCTAACATGGTACGTATTTCAACTGTATCAAAATAGCCTGCAGACGCATCCGTATAGGCAGGTATATCATATTTCCCTAGGGTTTCTACAAAAATATCCGCTGTGGTACTGGTGCTTCGCATTAAAATGACAATATCTTTGTACTTCACTTGACGATAGATACCATTCTTTTTATCGTAAATATAGTAAGGCTCTTCTGGGTTCATTAAGGATTTAATACGTCCTGCTATTACCTTAGCTTCTACTTCTTTGGACTCCATTATTTCGTCGCTCTCTACATCTTCATGATCAATGAGTATTAACTCTGTTGGTCCTGCATGTATACCTTCTTCACAAGGTTTGTAAGGTACCCCTAGATGTAGTGCAGCATGTTCATCATAAACAACATCACCATACTCTAGTGACATTAATTGACAAAATAAGTAATTGGTACAATCTAAGATGTTCTCCCGACTACGAAAATTTCGATGGAGATCAATCCTCTGATAACTACTGTCCTCCGTTGAATAGGTCTTGTACTTTTCCATGAATAACTCTGGCTTTGCAAGTCGGAATTTGTAAATGCTTTGTTTGACATCTCCAACCATAAACACATTAGGCTCTGATTGATGAATCTTAGACACACTGGTTAGGATCGTTTCTTGGACTAAGTTACTGTCTTGGTACTCATCTATGAGAATCTCGCTGAATTTATCTTGTAATTGAATAGCCGCACTAGAGGGTATCTTTTCTCCTTCCTCATTATCCGTTACAAGGATATTCAAGGCATAATGTTCAATATCATTAAAATCGATGATATTCTTCTCTGCTTTAGCTTCTTTATAGTCTTCCATAAAAGTAGTCACCAGGTTGACTAAGGCTTTTATCACAGGATAGGTTTGACCAATATCATGAGCCATGTAAGTTTGTCCTTTGAAAAAATATTGATCTTGAATCGTGGTAAAACTATCCTTAATATCATCTCGAATAGTCTTCACCTTATTTTGCAGCATAGGGTCTACATCTTTTTTGCAACGTCCTATAGGTCCAAACTTCATGTCCATCATTTCTTGAGAAATACTTTTATAACCCTCTTGTAATTGATTATATAATCCTCTTGTGACCTTGAGATCAAGTACTATAGCATCTTCATAACCAATAGGTCCGCCTTCTTTTCGACATATGTTTAGGCACTCTTCAAGTAAACGTATGGACATGGGTAAGACTTGTTCCAAATGGTTCATGACCATCTTCGTCCATATCTTATCATCTAAATCTTTGTCATCCACCACATGAAGGGCATCTGCCATATCATTTAACCAACTTACAGGCCATGGATTACTCATAGCAAATTTGTGAAGTTCCATAATGAGGTTCTCAATTCTATCATCAGATTTACCTGTGGCATAGCTTTCAATTAATGCCAAAAAATCTGCATTATCATCCATTTGGTAATAGGTCTCTAATAGTTCTTTGACGATATCACTCTTAAGTAATGTTAATTCTGTTTCATCAGCTACACGAAAAGATGGATCAATCTGTATGATATGAAAATTATTCTTAATCACCTGTAAACAAAAGGCATGAATGGTCATTATATTTGAATTAGGAAGTAATGATAATTGTTTATGTAAGTAACGATTCTCAGGGTTATCGTCAATCTTTTTCTCCAATGCTTCGGATATACGCTCACGCATCTCAGAAGCTGCCGCATTGGTAAAAGTCACCACCAATAACCTGTCTATATCCACAGGCTTCTCCTCATCTGTAATCATCTGTATAATCCGTTCAACCAATACTGCTGTCTTTCCAGAGCCTGCTGCAGCTGATACCAATAGATTGCGTTCTCTTGTATCTATGACTTTTTGTTGTTCATCGGTCCATCTAACACCTGACATAACCTGTTCTCCTTATATGCACTTTGTCCTGTCTCTTCATACTATTATAGGCTATCTTAACGATCCCATCAAGCATACTTCACAAATGATAACTTTTTAATGGCATATAGAAGAAAGAAAATAATCAAAATTTTGTCGATATAGGTATTGAATATATAGTAGTAAATAAGTTATAATTGAGTCCATACCAATGACTACCATTTTAAACCATGTAGCCCTTAACAATAAAAGGCTTTTAAAGAAAATAGTAGTGGTAAACCAAAACTAACAGAATTAAACGGAGGGATGTATAATGAAATTATTAAGTAAGAGAGTGGCTTTCATACTTAGTCTTACTCTAATTTGCACAACACTTATTAGTTGTTCGACTACGGAGTTAAAAGTACTAGAAGCTATGATGAAATCAAATGACATATTATCAAGCGAGAAAGATATTGAGGCATCTGTATTTATTGATATTAAAGGGTTACCTGAAGATGAGGTAGCTGATTTTGAGTTAGTAAAAGAAATGATTAACCAATCAACATTATTTATGAATTACAAAACAATTAAAAACAAAGAAAATACCATGACAAAAGTTGCTATAGAGGGTAATTTAGCTCTTCAAGATATGCCAATGGATTTTGGTGTATGGCTAGACTTAGATTTAACAAATCAAGAAGAACCTAAGTTTATAGAAATTATTAAGCAACCTGCATTACTAACAGAAGGGTCTACAGCTAAACCATATATGGTAATGGATCTATCCTCTTCATTTACTGGAGATAGCTCTCAAGCATTTAATGAAATATTAAAAAGTTCTGTTGAAACGAATAAGTTTACTTTATCGTTTATTCAAGAATATGCAAAAGATTTTAAGCTTGGAGAGACGCTCGTATCTCAAGATGGTACTCTAGAAATAGATGGTAAAACATTGCCAAAATATCATTTGAAGATAGATGATAAAATAGCTAAGAAGTTTATTAGACAATTGGTAAATGATATGATTGATAGTGGTAAAGCTGTTACATTTTTTGAACAGTTAATGGCCATGCAACTAAAGAACATGGAGGCTATCTCTGATGACTTAGGTCTACCACAAGACCAACCTGCAGAACTACCAGAGCCAAAGCAAGAAGATATTGACGCATTTAAAGAATTATTTAATGAATTTATGAATAAATTTGACGACGTTACCCTCTTAGGTAGCGATGGTATTCAGATCGATTATGCTATCAATAATGAAGGTTATATTATCTATGAATCTGGAACCATAGATTTTCTGTTAAATTTAGATGAAATTACAAAAGCTTTTGAGATTGAGTATACACCTGAAGAATCTCCAAGTATTATTCAGTTAAAATTTATGTATACCATAAACACGAAAAATATCAATGAAGATGTTACAATAGAAATACCAAAACTCTCTCATAAAAACGCAACTACTTTTAATAATATGTTGAATATGAGCGGTGATAGTGAACTCATACCTGAAGATGTTATTGATGATTCACGAGATCTCAACATCTATGTGAACGAGAAAAAAGTCATTTTTGAAAACAAACCTTTACTTGTTAATGGCAACACCCTTGCTCCTATCAGAGAAGTGATTGAATCTATAGGTGGAGAAGTAAAGTGGGTTGAAGAAAGCCAGACCATCATTATTAATATTAATGATTCTGTCGTTGAGCTCATGATAGACGATAATATGGCGTTCATTAATGGTGAACCAAATATGTTAGAAGAACCCGCAACACTCATCAATAATAGAACTTATATCCCTGTAAGATATATAGCAGAAACCATTGGTGGCGACGTAACATGGGATGCTAGCACGTCAAGCATTCATATTACTTACTAGTATTTTCCATCTTAAGGATAGTCATGGCTATATGAAAAGAGCTTTATAAATAATAATTATAAAAATAGTATCCGTAAAATATGTAATAACCATCCTCGCTATATAAGCTGGGATGGTTATTTTATATGACGCATTTTTTCAGCTCCTTTTGTTGTGATAGTTAATACCATAAAGCCATTGATACAAATATGATAAAAGAGAAGACTAATGTTAAAATTATCAATATGTGACCTTTACGACTATAAGATGGTGTAAATTTTTCTGAATCGCCTCTTTTTAAAGTTGATAATTTATTGAGTTTTTTAAAACAATAGAGGCATACTAGGCAACAAACGATCAAAATAATTCCTAAAAAATAGGGGTTATTGAGAATTGAAAACTGCGAGTCTGCAATACTGTTATACTGTTTAGTCATGGCTTCTTTTCCTTGTAAATATGCGTAAATTTCAAAGATTGTATTCGTTAATATGTGAAAAATAATACCTGGTATAATAGAATTTGTGTAATGAACAATAAACCCTATCATTACCCCGAATAGCATTAATGTAATAAACCTATAGGGATTGTTATGATATATTGCAAAGTAATAGGCAGATGCGAATATAGCAAATTTAGTACCTAAACCTGACAAACCACGTATGAGAAACCCTCTAAAGAATACTTCTTCACATATAGGTACCAATAATCCAGCTGTTATAACTAATACGATTAATGTTGGAAAATTATCAGCTATAATATAGTCGTTCATAATAAAATTTGAGTCAAATAATCTCAAAATAATATCTTGAAACGTAATAAGGATAGCCGAGATGATATTATACATGATGAAAATTAAAAAACTATATAAAAATTGTTGTTTTGTTATTGGATTAATTTTTAGTACACCAAAAATATCAGCTTTTTTAATTTTTCTACAATAAAGTATCGATGGAAAGAAGCTAATGATTGTATGATTGAATACAATTATAATAAAGAATAGCCCAATATTGGTAAATGATTGTGGTGTGATGTTATATAAGTTTCCTAGATGATACTCCATAAATGTAAAATAAATATAATGAAAAGTAATAATGCCGCTAATATACCAATAATTTAATTTATCCGTTGCATGGGTTTGGTTCATATTAAACTCCCCTAAATATATTTTTTATTTAATAAAACAAATAATCTCTTTGTAAGTATAAAGGTATTATTAGAGGCTGTCAATTTGTTAAGTAATCTTTATTTTCTATATGATCCAAAGTGTTTTATGACTTTATCCCTATATTCAATAATGGATATGGATAATTCTTTAATCCATACATCCTCATACATATTTTGATGACGAAGTATGCGCTTTAATGTTTCTGGCTCCTTTTCATCTAGATATTTTACAAACCAATACCCAACAATATAATTGGATAATACACTCTTTTTGATTGTTTCCATATTATAAGTGGCTAATAAATCCAATGTATCTTTTCTAACGGTTTGTTTCTGAAACATTTTATCTACAGCTAGCATAGCCATACCCTCATTAAACCATTCAGGTTTTTTGTGGTTAGATAAGCAGACATGTGTTATCTCATGGGTTATGATATGTTTCATTTTATCTTCAATAGTCGTTTCAGGAATAAATATTTTTTTACCGACTTCGCTTCCATCAAGATGAATGAGTTGCTTATCTTTTATGCCTATAACATGACGTTTTCCATATCTTTTAGCCCAGCCACCTACTGATTTCCAGCTTTTTTTCATCACTGGAAATATAAATGGAAGATTCAAACCGATTAGAGGCCAATAATAAATGGGGGCTGATTGAAATAAAAACTTTAGCCAGCCAGTCATAACATATACTCGGCTATTATCTGGAATATTCAAGCCCCACTTATCTTTAACAAGCTCAGCTGTTTGGCGTACCGTACTACTAATCATTTCAAATGTATCCATTTCATTTGAATTAAAATATACGTTTACATTCCCTACCACTTTCATCTTCGTATTATCAAACATACACTCACATCCTTTATTCAAAATTAATGACTACTTATTATTGTATCATTAATAACTTTGATTTCACCATTCATTTTTACTTTTTTTGCATACACATTTACCTTTACGCCTTTAGGTAAATAGATTTTGAAATGGCTTCCATTCACCTTGGAATAATGACCTCTGTTTTTTTCAATTTGTACAATGGGTAACCACGTATACAACGTCGAACTTATTAGCCTATCAAATGTAAAATTTTCAATCCTTATTATGTTGCTGGAGACTTTCATTTCAAACTCTTTATTGTCTTCTTTTTGTTTTATGAATAGATCCGTTCCAACAATTTTTCCATGGTTATTATCCCAACTCATTAATTCTATGTTGGCATTTTCAAAATACAGATCAATGATCTCTGATTTTTGAATGACAATATCATCTAAAATTGTCGTTTCCATATTGTCCTCACTTAATAATCCAAAACCTATTGCAGAAACTAAAAAACATAGCACTATAATGCCAAAGATTTTTTTAATCATCTAATAACCTCCATCCTTTTAAGAGGAATATAGGCCAATACATGACATAGGAATGTCAGTCCCCCTAATTTCATTGACAGCATATCAACCGATTGTTCTAAAAAAATAAACGCATATAGATCAAAGAAAATATTTCTTACAAATCCTAAAGAAAACATAGAAAAGATCAATAATCCTATTACGACAGCAGTTGTCAATTTATATCTGTGAAAATACATGGCTACAAGATATGCAGCTGACATAGCAAATACGAAGTAGCAAAAAGCCAACCACAAACCTATGCCATAATTCAACAACGTTATACGATTCATTATTATGAATTGAGGACTTATCAATTCCAGGAGTTTACCTACTATTAATTCCAGAAATGAAATCATGGAAACCCCTGCTAAAAAGCAAATACTCACTACAATACTCGCTAAAAAATTACCTATTGCATATATCTTTCTATTAATGGGAAACACAAATCTTCTCCCTATTTCTTTATTACTCGTTGCTAGGAAAGTAGAAATGATCAGTACAATTAAAACTGTGATAAATCCAACACTTAATGCTCCTTCATTATCATGTGTACTGTTTATATTGAAAAACACAAGCATTGAAATGTACACGATGTAGTTAAACAAAGCAATACCCATTGTTATGGATAGAGCAATAATCAAAGGCGTTTTGCTTTCTAGTAGTGAATTTATCAAAAAACCCTTTACGTTACTTATATAGTATTTTTTAGAATCCATCAAAATTCACCTCCTTATTACTTTTGGTTAAGTAAATGCACACATCTTCTGTATTTATATTACTTATATTAACTCTATGTTCTTTAAGGAAATTATAATCACCTTGTGTCAAATCATTTTTAATACCTGTTTTCACTAATTTCCCCATTTCCTCTTTACATAAAACACTTTTAGTTTTCGTAAATTGTTCAAGTATATCTTTGTTTCCATTTAATAAAATACCATATTTCTGCAATTGATCAATGGATGCATGTAATACAAGCTCACCATCTTTAATCAATACAATTTCTTCTAACAAATTTTCTATTTCACTTATTAAGTGACTTGAAAGAATGATCGTTCTTGGATGATTCATATAGTCCTTGAGCAAGATCCTATAGAATTCTTTTCTAACTGCAATATCAAGACCTGACGTTGGCTCATCGAATAAGGTTAATGGCATTCTGCTACTTAATCCCATTATTATATTAAATTGAGTTTTCATTCCTCTTGATAATTTACTGTATTTGTACTTCCCTTTTAGATCAAAATAATCGAGTAATTTTCGAGCAAAAGTCTCATCCCATTTTGGATAAAAATATTTGGCCATATATAGAATATCATTAAGTTTTAGTCCTGGGTCATATTGTATTTCTTCATCAACCAATATAACTTTGGATAAAACGCTCAAATTATCAAACACCTTTTCATTCCATATTTTTATTTCTCCTGAAGTTGGTTTTAATAATCCAGCACACATTTTTAGAAAAGTCGTTTTTCCCGCTCCATTTCTACCAATAAGCCCAATAATCTTATTTTCTTCAATGGACAGAGACACAACATTCAGTGCAACTTTTTCTTTATACTGTTTTGTAAGTCTTTTACAATCAATTACACTCATTTATATGCTCCTCCCTTATACCTATCAATTCTATTTTTTATTTCTTCTTTGCTTATGCCAAGCTTTTCAGCTTCAATTAGAACGTCTCTAAGCAAAGAAGTGAAGAAATACTCGTTTCTTTTTTTACTGATTATATCTTTTGCTCCTATACTTACATGCATTCCTATTCCTCTTTTTTTAAATAAAATACCTTCTTCCACAAGTAAATGAATACCTTTAGCAGCGGTTGCAGGATTTACATTAAACATATCAGCTATTTGGTATTGGGAATACGATTTTTCATTCTCTGTGAGAAGCCCATTTAGTATATCATCCTCTATTCCCTCAGATATTTGAACGTATATGGGTTTGATGCTGCTTTGATCAATTTTCAAATTCTCACCACCTTATAGTGCCTTTTGTAAACGTTTTTTTCTGTAGCTACTTCATCAGGAATGCATACCTTATTTATTCTATAGAGATATAAGATAATCAAAAGTATACATGTAGCCACTATTGTCACCACTGATGCTTCTATTCCAAAGCTACCTCCAGTCATCACTTTATCACCTGATAGTGTTGCTTTAAATAGTCCATCTATCCCCTCAACACCGGAAACATTCAAGCCCGAAATACCCTGAATATAATTCCATCCTATATGGAATGCATAGGGTAGCCAAATATTATTCGAAATAGCGTATAGTATGCTTAAGATAGCCCCACCTATAAAAACAGCAATAAATGAACTTAAACTTGCATTTGTATTTGAGACATGGGCTAATGCAAATATACATGATGCTACAACAATTGAAATATTCATTCCAAGCACTTTTTGTAAATGGTTATAAATAATGCCTCTAAATACGAGTTCTTCAAACAATGCAAACAAACTAAAGAAAATTAACAATTTTATGCTAGTTGACAAATACGGGTTTCCTGTCCTTTCAAAACTCAAAACCCCCAATAGGTATAAAACAGCCATGACAATCAATAGTGTCCCTATACTGATTAGAAAACCTATCGCTAGATGCTTAAAAGCATGATACCGTGATAGTTCTTTAACGGGTCTCTTTTCAATTATTTTAAATACAATAAAATAAATACCAATTTGAAAAAATATCATGAAAGCTGCTTGAAAGTATTTATAAATTTCATTACCATTAAATGCGTAAAAAAACAGCTTTTCAAATACATATTGCTTTGAAATAATTATAATTGAAATAAACAGGCTTGAAGCAATTAATGTTTTGATTAGGTTACTCACTGTTCTATTTTTCATTGATTCTACCTCCACAATGACTAGTGTAGTGCATTACTGATATAATGTAGTGTACCACTTTTTATATAACCTGTCAATTATTTTAAATAATTCTTTACTGACAACCCAAAAAAAGCCATGAAGTCTATTTCTTCATGGCTTGGTTATTAGTCTATCATTTTCTTATCACTCACTATATATGATAAAGCATACATTCTATTTAATTCACTTGAAATGAACTGGAAATACCATCAAACTGAATGATTTTACCTGTCCATCCATTTTTATAGGCACCATGGTGTACAATCCTATAGGTGCCACTTTCAGCATTTTGTGGAATATCCCATTCTATTCTTGCTAGGGAAGTTCCCCATACAGGATCTTTTCTTTCCCATCTATATTTTGTTTCCCAATCCCAATCATTAGCAATGGTTATCCATTGACCTTCTATTTGCCTTTGAATTTCAGCGTAGGTTGATTGAATTTTCATATCATTTTTAGGATGCCCCGTCCAAAAGCTAACAGAAGCAGTATCGCCTTTATTGTAGTGAGATTGTACGTTATTTTCTATATCGCCAAAATCTTTGCCGATAGGAATATTGTCTAATACAACACCTGTTTGGAAACACATTTGTTCATCTTTTAAATCACGTGGTGTAGGACCAGGATTAACTGTTGTTCCATTGTTCATTGCCTCTGCTAATTGATGAAATCCTTGCAAATAAGCAGGCAATGTCCACTTACCAAAATGAGTAGAAGCGCCTTCATAATGTTGTGCATCATATTCTTCAGGTGTTGCAACATAGCCACTGTAAGCATTAGAAAGACCTGCAAGAACGACTACATTCTCTTCTGAAGCTTCATTATCTATGGCTTGTTGCAATAGACTTTTGACTCTTCTACCAGCCATGGATGTAAACTCAGCTGATACTGATGCTATTGTTAATTGACCTATTTTTATGATTTGAACCGGTAAAACTTCTGGTGTCCATGGATATGGGTCACCTTTTGATGTTGCAAAAAGAACAGGTTTAGGATAATGTTCTTCCCAAAGCTCTGGATAGTTAACACCACTAATGGTATTAAACCCAGGAACGATATTGATTAAATATTGAGCAGCCTTAACTAAATTAGGTGCTCCATCATATGTATACTCATCTGAGGTCATCCCTTCATGAAACATATCAATATGGCTAGGACCGTCTTCTGCTCCACACGCAAAAGAATAACCTATGGCAGCATCATACGTTTTTTCACCGGTACTGGCACTAATGGTAGACGGTAATATACTATTTGCTTGGTATTCAACATATTCAGGTGCAATACTTATGTCAGAAAAATCCACGTATTTATGGATATAGTCTATATTTCCAGTAAGCTTTGTATTCGCCCCATCACTTAATTCTTTACATTTAAGATACTGTTGTTCTCCAGCGAACTTGGTGCTTTCAAAATCATTATTTCCATAACCTTGTTCTCCACCATTTATATTCGGAGAAACATCGCCGCAATTACTTTGGGCAAAAGCCGCTACGAAGGTTTTTTGTGCCGAATAGTCTGTTCCCATTTCTTTTTCATAGGTGTAGGAAGCATACCCTTTATTATCACTTGAAATCAGATGATTATTATTGCCCATTGATGTAGGATGAATAGGAAACCAATTAACAAGCCCCAATAATTCACCACTATTATTTCTAAAATTCAACACCACCATATCTGTATCAACATCATCACTGAAAGTATTTCTTTCACTCATGTCATTACGATTATAAGCCTCAATGGAGCGATTAATACTTGTTGTATTTAATGTTCCTTGATTAATTTCTATGTAACCTGGTTCCAAGTTGTTATGAGCTCTTACTATGGATTGATAGATACCATCTACTATTACATCATAATTCTCTTCAATATAACCATATGATGATACATTATATAATGCGTAATGGGAATGTCCACCAGGTCCACAATGTGTATGTGTAGCACTTAATAACGTATTACTGTCATCATAGAGGTCTCCATATGTGTCTTGTAACTTCCTCATAACACCTTGTTTAACCCCTTGAAATATTTGTCCTAAATCCGTACTCACAAATACAATTCGCTTACTATTCGTATCATCTGCCACAATAAATGCCCGAGCACGAAGTCTTACATGAATACCTTCTGTGATCTGATCAGTATTAGCATACCCCATCATGACTACTTCTCCTGCTGGTCCTGTAATATCGTACATACCTGTACCTACATAAAAAGTATCGTTGTTTTCATTATTTGCGTATGCAACTTGAGATGTATATAATACAAGCAATGATATTGATAAGAACACACATAAAAACCTTTTGAGAAATATAAACATATAAATCTCCCTCCCTTGTCCTAATACTACTAATATATTCGTAAATAGAAACTTTATGTATAGCCTGTCATGCTTTACGTGATTAAATTTACAAGAAAAGTCGACTCATATCTATAATAATTGTCGTTTATAGGTCTAAAATAATATTGTATTTCGAATTAAATGTATTGTATAATAAGATTTAGATACATATATGGAATATATTATAGGAGGATTTCGTCAATGGAAAAAAAAGTAACAGATTTTAAAAGTTGTCTTAAAGCAATGCCAGACATATTGGTTTCATGTAGAAGTAAAGAAGGACAAGACAATGCATTGGCTGTTGCATATGCATGTAATTGTAGCTATGACCCACCAATGGTTATGGTAGGCATTGTTCCAAGTAGATATTCTTACCATATGATAAAAGATACTGGTGTTTTTGTTGTTAACCTTGTAACAGAAGCATTAAGAAAAGAGTATGCCTATCTTGGTAGTCATAGTGGACGTGACGAAGATAAGTTAGCCGTTCTAGGTATGAAGAAAGGTGAGGGTATAAAGGTAAATGCACCTTTGCTTTTAGATTGTCCTGTTAATATTGAGTGTACAGTTGTAGATTCTATCAAAACAGGATCTCATGAAATGTTTATAGGAAAAGTGGAATATATTCATGCAAATGAAGAGCTGATTAATGAAAAAGGTAGTATTGATTTTTCTAAAATAGATGTTTTAAAATTCAGATAAGTAAGATCATTTTTGAGGTTCAAACCCCATCAGCTTTGTTAAAAAGACTACCAGATTTTGTGTATTCAAAATCTGGCAGTCTTGTATACTACATACCTGTCACAAACCGCTGAACAAATGCCAGTATTGCCATTACTAAAAACAGTAAAATTGAGACTATAGCTGATACATAAAAAATGATGGTTATTATAGCGCCTAATTGATTAAATTGACTCACTGTTTTCATGTTCGCCCTCTTTTCTATTTATCCACTCTAAAATATATTCTAGTGCTAACTCGATATTGCCAACCTGACAATGGAGATGACCTTGTTCTTCTTTTGTAAAAATTCTTCCTTCGACGGACTTAGCGTTAGTTAGTACTTTCATCTGTTCATGAAAATATTGCGTATATAAATCATCTTCACCAGCTAAAACCAGAACATCTTGCTTAATGTATTTCGAAATGATTAAAGCATTAAAGTTTTTCATATACTTAAACACCTCATAAGGCGTCTCCACCCCCCACATAAAACAAGCCTGCATTAACCACCACTCAAAAAATTGACCCGTTAGGGTAGACTTTCTTGCTATTTTATTGAACACTTTATTGATAACTCTCTTTGCCTTAACTGACATTGAAAAATTAACAATAAAATTAAGAGGAAATTTCAATATACTTATAAAGGACCCATAAAAGTCACCTATTAAATCAAACATCACAACCCGAGATATTCTATCATCGTATGCAGCGGCTCTTGGAGCAAGATACCCTCCGAGAGAAACACCAACTAGCGTCACATTGCGTGTATTAAAATAATCAAGAACTGCTTTCGTCGGCTTCTCCCATTCATAGGTCATTTTTAATTTATACCGATGCAGCGTTGTTCCTTGTCCTGGACCATCAAACATGATAACATCATAACCTGCATATGAAATATATTTCCCAGCTACAATAAAAGCTTCAATAAATGAGTCACCACCACCATGTATGATGACAGTACCTTTTGTTTGTTGTTGTTGAGGAATAATATGCAATGTGTGTAGATAAGAATTTTCATAAGGTACCTGAATAATTTCTATATCATCCTTCTTAAATACTTTATAGAATAAATTGATGAATTTATCATATAGAAAATCATTGATCGGATCATTAGAATAGGTATAGAACTCTGCTGTTCGGTATAGAAAAGCTGCATTTAATAGTCTCCCTTCAGCTTCTGCTTTCTTAGCAAGCTCTAAAAATTCCCGTGACCAATCTTTAAGTGTTTTTATCTTTGGTGTAGCCTTTCGTATATCTTCAGAAGTAATGAATCCAAAATGATGGAATCGATTTAATTGGAAGTTCATATTCAATTGGGGATGAAATTCCTGGACACCTTTTTTTATTTCAACACCATATTGTTCTTTTAATTGACTAAGTAAATAATTCATAACACCTCTCCTTCACACATATATCATCAAATTAATAGTAATTAACAAGCCCTTATATACTTTCTCAGATTGATGGCGTTAGTATACATTTTATAATGAACTTGACTTCTTGTTGTATAACACCCAACTTAGCAGGATATTCATATAGAAATGCAGATTCTAACATTTCATGTACTATACCGTATAGAATTTTTCCATACAATTGACTATCCAGATTTGTAAATACGCCTTTTCGGATACCAGCCTCAATAAATCTCTCTATAGGATATATCATTTGATGGATAACTTCTTTATCTAAACGATTTTCAATGATGATTTCTAGGGTGGATTCCTTATGAAAAAAAAACATTTCTTCCCGATTGGTTTCCATTAACATAACAATTTTATCTATGAAATAATTAAGTTGGTCAAGAGATGGATGCTTATAATCAAAATGATTGTCCGCTAGACGAAAATTCTTTAACATTTGTTCTCTAACCAGCTCTTTGAAAACTTGCATCTTTGTCTCATAATATAAGTAAAATGTACCCTTTGCAACATTAGCCATATGGACAATCTGCCGAACACTGGTTTGATTAAATCCTTGTTTTATAAATAGTTTTTTGGAACATTCTTTAATATTCTTTTTCGTTCTTTCACTTTTATGACTCATGAGCCCTCCTGTCATGGATTATATGAACTTAATCCTTTCATATTCTTATTTTATCATGATAAAATAGCCCATTCAATGTACAATTACTGTTCAACGGTCAGTTTTGTAAACCACAAAAAAGCTAATAAAATTATTACAATCCTATCAGCCTTTCTGAGTGGTGTTAAGCATTTAATACTAGGTTACTTATTAAAATTTGGAAAATCCTCTTTCAATCCTATCTTATCGAAATCAATATCATTATATCCTAATGCATATGCTGGCGAACTTTCGCATAGGCGAAAATCCTTATTATGTACATCCTTGAACTGAGGGTCACCAATCTTTGAATGTGCATCAAATGCATTATTAAACATTTCTCCCCACTTATCCAAACTAATTGTTTCCCACTTTATACTCTCTACGCCACCTAATTCTTTATTCCCCATTTGTACATCTCTTATTTCATTTAAAATACCATAACGCCCCTCTGTATTATAAAAAAGGTTATAATCACATATGGAAAATCGTTTATCATCCCAGTTCTGAAAATAGTACAGATCACCAGATTCAAAAATAATGTTGCGCTCAATTTCTATATCGGTGTTGGGATATACCATTTCAAACGTGCCAATAGCTGCTCGATAGACATTGTTGTTAATCATCACATTATTAATAATCCTATCATTCAACCCTTTTGCATATATAGCATATAGCAGTTTTCCATTACCTTTTTTTTGAAGACCCTCAATGATATTATTCTCAACAAGGCAAAAATCAGCTCGATCATCCAAATATATACCGAAACCAAAAGAAAAATTCACATGACTATCATGGATATAATTATTCCGAATAATGTTCTGTGAACCTCCACCCCACATCTCAATGACCCCTGTATCTTGTGAGTCTGTATTGGCATGAGATAAATCATTATATTCAATCATATTTTTAATATTATACCCTGAGTATAATGTATCCTCTTTTGTTTCATATGAATTGCTTAACTCATCTTCTAGTATGGATATTGATTTTAAGCTAATCGAGTACCTAGGCGTCTTTTCTATTTTGTTATGGGCTATCCTATTTTCACCGCTCTGATACAATTGTATTCCTGCCCCATGTCCGACATTTTTACCTGTATCGCAGATATGGTTATTCATAATCGTATTATTTTTGCTAACAAAATAATGTGGTTTACGTACACCTTCCATGTATACTCCTGTTTCACCAATATCATGTAGCATGCTACCATATATTAAGTTGTTCTGAGCATACCCTTTTATATAGATACCATGGGAGCCCGTATTACATATCTTACAATTCTTTATGTTAATGTTTTCAGCATTCTCAAGACATATCGTCCCGTCATTATTAAGACTGTCCGTAGTCACTACATGACATAGCTGCTCTGCTCTGTCTGAATGCATGATTGTGACACCACTTAATTCAATATTTCTTACCACATGTTTCACAGAGCTTCCTTTAAAAGAAATGATGCTTCTCATAGTGGGAATGATGATCTTTTGTTCTTCGATAGGCTGTATATAAGGCCAATAATATAACTTACCATTTTTTTTATCAACATAAAATTCTCCTGGTTGACTTAATAACGCCAACGCTCCTTGAATAAAGTATCGTGAACCCGTTCCAAGTTCATAGGATGCAGCTTCTTGTAATGTTATTAAGCCAATATTCTCATCTATGGATGCAATATTAATTGTATTTGTAAACCAATTCCAATCACCTTCGCATCCTCCTGGCCATATATAAACCTGTAAGTTTTCTTTATTAATGATTTCTGGTAAATCCTTCTTATCACATTTAAAGCTTTTGAAAGGATCATCTTCTGATATAATGGCTCTACTATAACCCTCTTTTGGATATCTTGCGTATGTACACCGCTTACCATTTTCAAATAAAGAGTAAGGCAAACTATTCTTCCCTATTTCTGCAACATAAATATTGTCTTCGTAAGGTTGCCATTTGGTAATTAATCTTCCACCACTTATAACAGGTTTTTCATCCTCATAATTTCTATAGATTATTCTATAGTCATCTGTCCCTGAGTCTTGTTCATCAAAGATTAGAGAATCCTTTAGAAAATAATCCCCTTCTCTAATCTCAATCACTATATCCGATTTCAAGCCTTCTTGTATTCGTTTTCTAACCTGATTTTTTGCTGCCAGAATTGTTTGAAAGGGTCCATGATTACTTCCAATAAAAACAGGTTTACTTCCATCCCACGTATCATTACCCTGACAAGATACATAATATACGTTATCTATTTGACTCATTCTTTCATTCCTCCATTAAAATTCAATCTACTACTTTAAACAATATATAAGGGCTTATCTCATCTTTCATTTTTTCCATTACTAATGAAAAAAAATAGAGTCTGTTTAGCGGTCTGAATAGCTAAGTAGACTCTATTTTTATGGCAATGAATGGCTATCTTTGTTATTTAGAAAATGTGAACCTATCAAGGTTACATACACCATTTCCACCTTTAAATACGAGATAAACATGGTGTAATCCTGTCACATTGGTTATGGCTGTACTTTGCTCCATATATGTACTCCATGCACCTGTATTAGCAACTGTCAATGTACCCACATGTTTACCATGTATACTGTCTAGCCTTATTTCAATATCCTGACCTGCATATGCTGGGTCAACTGCAACATTAGCTATGAAATGATTAACACCCGTTGTACCAAAGTTTAGATTATCAAACCTAACCCAATCACCATTGTCACATTCTGATATACCAGTGCCTCCATCATAAATGTTCTTCATAGCACTATAATCTTCAGCCTCAATATCATGTTGTGGGTCTCTTAAAGCTTGGAATGTGAACCAATCCAAATTGCATACGCCATGTCCACCTTTAAATACGAGATAAACATCACGAATTCCTTTTGTACTTCTTAAATATGTGCTTTGCTGAATATATGTACCCCATCCACCTGAATCAGCTACTGTCAATGTACCTATTTTCTCACCATTCACTTGATCAAGCCTAACTTCAATCTGATTACCTGCGAATGCAGAATCAACAGCTACATTAGCAATGAATTTTACGGCACCTGTCACACCAAAATCAACATTATCATAACGTATCCAATCTGAATCATCACAACTTCCTATTCCTGTAATATTATCTACTACACCATTTAACGTCGTATAGTCCTCAGCTTCCATGATGGAATAGGCATTGCCTGTAATCTCAGGTATGTCAATAATAATGGTCTTTTCAGCTCTTGATGCTCTTCCCTGATTATCCCAAACAAGTAACGTCACTCGATAATAACCTGGTTTTTCATACGTAAATGTATCATTAGCTATAGTGGATGGAATACCATCTCCAAAATCCCATAAGACATGGCTGATATTTCCATCTGTATCAAAGGAATCACTTGAAAATTGAATGGGTTCATCAGCACTCCCAAAATCTGGGCAATTTATTACAGCTATAGGTTTTTGATTATTAAAACTCCTATCTGAAGGTATACCATTGGAACCATTATCATAGGATAAGTTGTTATCTACTTCTAATGCATGGTATCCACTAAAGGAATTAAATGCCTCTCCGACATTTCCATATACATTACAATTAACAAAACTAAGATAATCATTATTCGATCCTTGAAGTTTCACACCATCACTATCATTTCCAGCAATATTACAATCCTCAAAATTAATATAAGTACTATTTCCATTAAACTTAACGCCTACACCTGCACTTGCTGGCCATAGTGAATCACTTCTTTTTAACGTTTCAATAAAATTAGTTCTATAGAAATAGAGATATTTAGCATATAAGTCTTCCCCTTGAATTTGCATCCCAGCTTGATTACAATTAATAATGGTATTATATCCGAAGAAGGAATATCTTTTTTCATGAGCATTTGAAATCGTTATACCTATGTTTTGTCCCTGGTCCACTAAATTATCTGTCAATACACAATTCCTGGAACCAACAAATTCTAGCCCGCCAAACTTATAAATGCCTGACGAATCACTAATCTTATTTCTTCGGACTGCAACACCACTTGCACCATCAATACTAATCCAGTGATCCACTTGATTATCTTCAACAAGTGAATGATCACAACCTGTCCATAGTTCTATGGCTAAACCTTCTGCTTTTTGACCTGAACCCGTAATGGTGTTGTTCTGTATAACTAAACCAGTTGAATCATTATTACACAATATTCCTCCGCGTCCTGTATTGGATATACTATTTCTTAGAACTTGGTTTCCTGTTGATCCCCAAGCAATTCTCATACCTGCTCCCCAAGTATTGTCCACTCCAATATTGTCTATGGTACAATCTGATATAGTGCTATTGTTTACACCATTTATTGTAGTAGGCTCATTATATCCTGTAAAGAAAATACCATGAGGACCAAATGCATCTGTCGTATCCGCAAAATCTCTTATTGTTACATGATGAATATTTAGATTAGAACTACTTTCTCCATAAATACCATTGTTAGCATAATGATTATTATGACCATCTATGGTCATATGACTTATTTCTGTATTTATAATATCCATAAAAGAAATCATGCCGTAATGTTGTATGGTATTACCTTGGCCATCTTTTCGAAGGTACGAAGGTTCTTGTGTACCTATGTACTTAATAATCGTTCCTGCTTGACTCTCACCCATAAGTTGTATACCACTCTTAGGTTTAATTGGACTGGATATATTATATGTACCTTCTGGCAAATAGAGGGTATCACCTTCCATAGCTGCATTTATTGCCCCATTAAATGCCACGATGTCATCATTACCATCGTTGGGAATTGCCCCATATGAAGTTACATCTATTGTTTGAGCATTAATAATATTAGAAAAAAATAACGTTGATACAATCATTGTCATTGACATAATAAGTTTTTTCATTTGCTCCACCATCCATTTAATATGATTAACTACTTATTTTTACTCCATGCATCAATCTGTTTCTGTAATTCTGCCACTACTTCATTAAAACCAGCTTTAATATTTTTGTCTTTTGCTTCTTCCACTAACGCTTCATACTTTTCTTGATTATCAATATAAACAAATTCAATATTTCTAAACTCATCACCTACTGCACCCACTTGTGGAAGAATATTCTTAATGGAACTCAAATCTGCCCCAAAACCTCTCAATGTAGATACTCTAGACTCTGTATTCATTTTTTCTGTTGCTTCCCATACGCCATCTTCTTGCCCTTGAACATAGTATGAATGAAATACATTTCCGAACATCCAGGCTGTGTTAGGGAAGTACTTTGAATTCTCCACTGTTTCAATTCGGTTGTCAGCTACTTTTGTATAATGTTCACCTTCAATTCCAAAGCAAAGCATATTATATATTTCTTTGTCTGTGTTAAGGATTTCTAAGAATTTTATTGCAGCTTCAGGATTTTTAGAATTTCTACTAATAGCATTCATAGTAGCATCTCCAGCTCTTGCAGCAATAAAAGGTATTCCAACAGGTATAACTTCACATCCAATTTTATATTTATTTTCAGCTGAGGACTTAGTTGTTGGGCTATAAGGATCCCACCATACAGCATATTTTAAGCTGTTTTTATCTGCTCTTGTATCTTTTACAGTTGCAACGTCTTGTCTTAAATAACCTTTTTTGAACCAATCACGGTATAAATCACGATATGGTTTAAGTGCTTCTGTCATTTCCTCATAGGTAAGAACTTTTAAATCATTAGCATCTGATTTAATAGTTGCTCTCGTACCAGGGATCCATTCTGTTTCTAACTGAGTATAAGCGCCATTAGCTTCAATTGGATAGTAGTCTTTTTCATTTTCTTTAATCTTTTGTAGGAAAGGTTCTATCATTTTCATTTGCTCATGCATGTTCGTACTTGTTTTAAATTGTTCTAAATCCAACCCATACTTATCCGCTAAATCCTTTTGCACAACCATACTCCATTGTGTAAAAATAGATTGATAATTGGGTATGGCATAGATATCACCATTATATTCAGAAGCTGTTAATAAAAATTCTGGAAGCGCTTCTGATAAATCTGGTGCTTCATTTTTCAACAAATCACCAAGGGGTAAAAATGCACCTTTTGATACATTGTTATAGAAATTATTAGACCAATTGGCAGTAAAACATAAATCAAACTCTTCGTTGGCAGCAATAGCCATCTTCATCTGTTCATCATAAGCAGCCCAATCAAGCCTTTTAAAGTCCACTTTAATATTTGCTCTTTCTACTAATAACTCATTTATTTTATCCCAAACTTTTTGTTCATCTTCCTGTTTTTCCCCTGGATAATACCATGAAATTTCTACTGTCTCTTTTTGTTGTTTCTTGGTTTTATCTTCTGTTGCATCTTTTGAAGCATCTGTTTTTGCTGTATTTGTTTCATCACTATCTGTTTTACTCTTACATCCACTAAGTAACATACTTCCAAATAGCGTTACCACTAATAACAGTATGCCAATCTTTTTAAACTTTCCCATTTTATAAATCCTCCTTTTAATTATTATGATATTTATATTTAAGCTAATAAGCAGAAATATCTTTCAGATCTAGAAATATCAGCTCTATCTGATTTAGCCTTTGACCGAACCAATGGTAATTCCCTTTACAAAATATTTTTGAAAAAATGGAAAGAGGAATACCATAGGACCAGCTGCTAATATACACATAGCCATTCGCATACTTTCACCAGGTATATGCATGGAATCAGCAACACCTGCAGGTGCATTTTGTGCATGGTCAATTAAGAATTGTAAATCCATGAGTATTCTTTGTAAAAGGTATTGTAGCGGGTACAACTCTGAGTCTCGAATATATAGCAAGGCAGTAAACCAATCATTCCACTTAGCTAAACAAGTAAAAAGCGCTATAGTAGCTATGATAGGCTTCGATAATGGTATAACAATCCTCATAAATATTTTATACTGATTAGCCCCATCAATTTTCGCTGCTTCAAACAGCGAAACAGGTATTCTTTGTAAAAAGGTTCGCATAATGATAATATCCCATGCGGAAACTAATTGGGGTATAATCATCACCCATATGGTATTATCTAAATTTAGATACTGAGAAATCAATATGTAGGATGGAACTAATCCACCGTTAAATAACATGGTAAAGAAAATTATGAACATGATAATTTTTCTACCTTTAAACGATTTTTGTGATAATGGATAGGCTGCAAGTAATTTCATAAACACACTAACAATGGTTGCTACAACTGTTATAAAAATAGAAACCTGATAGGACTGTATCAGTTCTTTTGAATTTGAAAGAACATATCGATAGGCCGTGAAATCTATTTTATGCGGTATTAAGCGATATCCATAATTAACAATATCTTGTTCTGATGACAACGATACAGATATCAGTAATATAAATGGAATAAAGCAACTGGCACTAATTAGGATTAAAACAGCATGTGTTATTGTTTTTTGAATAAGCTGTTCTTTTCTGGATTGAATCATAAGTTATACTCCTCTCGTCTTTTATGAACTATAGCCATTAGTCTTTCATTTAGAACATGGCACTGTCCTTATCCACTTTCTTTACAATCGTGTTGGCTACAATGACAAGGATAAATCCAACGAAGGATTGGTATAACCCAACAGCAGATGACATACCTATATCACCAAATTTTCGTAGAGCTCTAAAAATATAAGTGTCAATCACATCTGTTGTTTCATATAACATGGATGAATTTCTTGTAATCTGATAAAACAAACCAAAATCTGCTCTGAAAATATTCCCAATAGCTAGTATGGTTAGAATAGTCATGACCGGTACTAAGAATGGAATAATAATCTTTGTGGTTACCTGCCATTTATTAGCTCCATCTATAGCGGCTGCTTCAAGGTATTCCTTATTAATACCCATTAACGCTGCATAGTAAATAACACTTCCCATTCCCACCGACTTCCAAATGTTAATCAAGGGCAAGATTACTGGCCAGTATTGCGGCGATGTATAAGCATCCACTGGAGTTAACCCAATAGAAGTTAACATTTGATTAAGCACACCATGAACTGGATTTAAAAAAGCATATGTCATAAAACCAACTACGACAAAGGATAAAAAGTGTGGTAATATCATGGTTGTTTGATAAAATTTTACAAAAACACGGTTGGTAATTTGGTACATTAAAATGGCTACTATAACACAAACAATTAAATTGGTTATGATAAATATGACATTCATCAATACCGTATTGCGTGTTACCCGCCAAGCATCTTGAGATGTAAAAAAGAATTTAAAATTCTCAAATCCTATCCACTCACTTCCAAAGATTCCTTTATCGTATCTAAAATCTTTAAACGCTATTATGATACCAACCATAGGGATGTAACAAAATATTAGAATATGAATCACTACAGGTAAAGTCATACTAAAAAATTCGACTTGACTTTTAATCTTATTTTTTTTAATCATTATAAACACCACTTTCGCTGCCAAATATAGTATGCAAGTACTCTTACTATTATAATGATTTTACCTATAAAAGAAATAACACTGTCATGATTTTTAGTATGCCTAACAGACCTATTTAATCATCCTATTCACTTTTAATGACTTTCCATCACTTATGATGACTTTATGACTATATACGAATTTCAATTGAATTGATAAGACCATGTATAGTATAATGCTTGTAGAATAGATAATGTTATGGGAGGCTTAATATGGTTAGAAGTGATTTAGATGTGGATCATAGTATTCCATCATTTATTCATATCGTTAATAGATTCTGTGATAAAAATTGGTATGTGCCCCCTGCAACCCGTAATTTTCATAATTTTATGATGGTGGTTTCCGGGGAAGGAACTGTCATGACTGATGGTATCGAATATCCCATGACACCTGGTACTCTTATTTATCACCATCCCGGTCAATCTTTTGGTTATACAACTTCTCCAACGAACTTGATCCATTGTTTTGGTGTGAATTTTTATCTTGCAACTGCTTTATGTGATGCAGGTAGCTGGAGCATGAATAATATAGATAAACTTCCTTTTGAGCATTTTATGAAGATATCCGATATGGGCATTTTAAGCAAATACTTTTCAGATCTTGCACAAGTTTGGAATGAGCCCAAACACCACTCTCAACTAAAATTACGTAGTATCTTTTTAAATTTATTGTATGAGCTATCACGACAAAGTATTAAACAACAATCTCATGGAAGAATAAAACAGGATATTGAATTCATTACGTCATACATCCGTCAATATTACAATCAAAAATTTAACTTAAGGCATTTAGCCTCACTTATTGACTTAAATCCTAATTACTTTAGTAGTTTATTTAAAGAGCATACGGGGTACACCCCTATAGAGTATATTAATAAGGTTAGAATTGAAAAAGCTGAGGAATATTTGGGGATAGGTTATACCATTAGTGAAACGTCTTCTTTGGTAGGATTTAATGACCCTTTTTACTTTAGTAAGGTATTCAAAAAAAGTAAAGGGGTATGTCCGAGAGATTATATTAAAATGCCTTCTAAGTATTTTTGATATACATAGATTAGGAAATAAAGATATGTAAGAACTATCAGCATTCTATGTGATTGTTGCTTAGAATGCGGAATTATATTATTATACCTATTAATTTGTATAGAACATTACTAAGAAACGTATAGGAATAGGTATTAATATTATAGGTATTATGTTATTGTCAGGGTATCGTATGATAATAACTTGCCTTACCCTGAGAAGCGGTCGGTCTGCGTTATTATCATACGATACCCTTTTTGTAGTTGTTGTATAAAAGTTAGTTGATTATAAAGAGATTGTTGTCTTTTCTCATATTTTGGGTTATGACTTTGTTTGCTTGCAAGGATAGAGTCACGTTCTTATAGTGGTTTTTATTTATAGTTTAGAAGTCTTTTTGCGAATATATGAGCTATTGGGTTAGTGGTTGTTCTTCCTGTTAGTTTTACTTGACATATTATTATTTTTCCTTGGCCGCATGTTTTTTCGGCTGCTGCCAAAGCCATATTCCATTCCCCGTTTGTGTCGATATTGCCACTTGTCAGTATAGGTGTAAAACTATCTGCCATGAACGTTGTCTCCATTAGGGGGGTAATGTAATCAACTTCAGGATCATGCCAAATTTTGAAGTCATCGTGATGTAAACCTTCAACCAATGGGTGGTCTGTTTTTCTTGAAGCAAAATGCACAGGGAGCATACCACAGGGTTTTACTACAAACTCACTTTGATCAATTGAATATTCTCCAGCTGGAAGTTCTAAAAAGATTGCATGAGATCCATGCTTTACAGCTTTTAAAATAGTTTCTTCGTTTTTCTTATACACTGCATAATCATCAATTAGAATAACGCCATCCTCATTCAGTTTCTTTAATTCAATACTCTGTATACCTAATTCCTTTATTAAGCTGCTTGCTTTTCCATTTTCAATACCTGTGCTACATACTTGTGTTGTAACACATGACTCCATTATTGGGAACACTTCGATATCCATACTGGTATCATGAATGATTTTACCCTGCCCATTTATCAAACCAAGTTGAATCGTTAGTTGTGTTCGCACATCAACCTCTGGTGCATTCATTTGAATGAAACCTTGGAAAGCACTGCCACATTCAGGTATATTGGCTTTTTCTTTGCCAGTACCTATAACCTTTCCATCCATTATAACTTGATAATGAAGCATATAATCATTGCATACTTCTTCTTTATCATGGCAAATCCATGATTCTAGTTTAATATCTTCACCCGTAACGAATTTGTACCTGTCTGTACGAAGACTTACCATCAATGGTGTTAGGGCATCTCTATATGCAAAATATGCTGGTTTTGGTTGCCGGTCAACATCCATGATTGTTTTCATCCAGCCTGATGGGAAAGCATCAATAAACAAATGTATAGCAAATGTATTCATTCGTGCATCCCGTCTAAAGGCTTCTGTCATTAACTTTGTCACCCATGCTTGATGTTCTTGACTGGCTTCTACCCAATCTTCTACCGTATTAGGGATATCATAAAACATATAACCAAATTTCCCAGTCTGTGCACCTACAATACGATTTGGGGACCAGTTTTTCTCTTGTTCTTTACTTTCGGGAAGCCAATGCTTGGGATAATATTTTTCCATCACATTGACAGGATCTAATCCCTCTGCACCAAACTCACCACAACCATAGTGCCAGCCTGGTTTTACCTTCATCCAATAGCCTTTAATCAGTCTCCCCATATCAATACCGTGACCATTATACCACCCTGGGTAACAGTGGTTATCTGGTAATCCTTCAGTTGGTGGGTCATAATCGCCATCAATGGATTTTATAACTCTATCGGGATTATTTAATCGTACAACTAAGTCAGCTGCCTTGAAAAAGTCCATTAATTCATCACGTGTAAGGTTCAAATGAGGTTTATTTCCTGCATTAGGAAAAGGTTCATTAATATAGGATATCATCACATTACATGGATGAGACCTTACCAACCTCTCCATTTCTTCAACTTGCTTTACCGCCTCACAAAACTGGCTTCGTCTGAGCATTCCGAATAAGGGAAGATCGGTTTGAGTCAATAAGCCCAATTTATCACAGAATGCGTATACCTCTGGTTGTACAGGACGTTGGGTGAGACGCAAGAAGTTCATATTACATATTTTTGCTAATAAGATATCATCCATAAGCTGTTCCCAGTCTTTTTTCATTACACACTGCTGTTCGTGCCCCATGGTATTGGCACCACGTAGTTTTATTTTCTTTTCATTAAGGTAAAACATCCCTTTAGGGTCACTGTTCTCATCCATTCTAAAAGAACGCATACCAAACTGTTGCTTTGCATTATCTATTGTCTCATCCTGTGTATCCACTAATTTAATCTGTAACTGATATAACCAAGGCGTATCCAATTCCCAGATCTTAGCATCAGGAATATCCAACTCTATTCTTAATCGATTAATACCCTTTTCCATATAAAGGGGTATGCTTTGATTCAGCTTACCTTCTGCTTTCATTTTTGCTTCAGTAAGTGAATCGCCAACGCCTACTGTCAGATGGCTAGTGGGTTTATACTTAAAATCTGTGAACACTTCTTGTTGGAAGTTCTGTCCGAATAAAGATAGTGTCAACATCATATCTTTGGGTTGTACATCACAGTTAAATACCTCAATCCATGCCTCAGCTTTTCTTTCCTCTGGTAAAGGTCTAACATATACATCCTTGATATGGATCCGAGGTCTAGCTTCAACATAAACCTCTTGATAAATACCCATTCCTGATGGACAATGATGCCATCCAAAGGCTGCATCATCATAGCCAGGACCCGTAGCCGCATAGATTTTTTCACCTGTGTATTGCATGCCATCACTATCAGGTGTAGCATTTCCCATACAGATAAAATCATTTTCTACCATAACAACTAATGTATTTTCACCTATCTTCACATAGGACGTCATATCCAATTCAAATGGTGCAAAAAAACCTTCATGGGAACCCACAAATGAACCATTAACAAATACTTTAGTCTTATAATCTACACCTTTAAAGCCAATAAATACAGCACCTATATCAAGCTGTTCCTTCGTAATATTGATAATAGTACGGTAATAGGTGGTTGCCTTCCCCACTGGTGCACCATAATGAGGAATATGAACCTTTTCCCATATACCACCTCCTTGTAATACCTTACAATAATCTTGTTGATCATCACTGGTTTGAATACGCCAATCAAATGTTTCTATATATGTTCTTATGCGATAAGATGGTAAATCAGGAGCCAGATCTTGTAAAAACTTTTTATAATAGGCTCTTTGCTTTTTAAGTTCATTCTCTAATTTCTCTTTAGTATTGATTTTTTCCATTGGTTGAAATACAGATTTATCCGATTGTTCCATTTGAAGATATCTTTCCTCTAAAATCGGAGGTTGCGGTTCTATCAAGTTGGCATCTCTAAAATGAATGCCTTTAGCAGCTATATCTGCAAAAGTATCCATTTGCTTTCGTTTTTTTGGCATTATCTATTTCCTCCATTTTCATTTTCCTTGCTTATCATTATAAGTATTTATGCTGTAATGTACATGTATATTTCGCAGAATACATGGAATTTTTTCAGTAACAGCGTGCTATAGCATCTTGTTGTTTTCCATCTTATAATTGTGCAGGGATTTTAATGAGAAGGAGGGTGCCTATATTTCTATTAGATTTCACAGTTATACCATATTCATCTCCAAAAATTAATTTAATACGTCGATTAACATTGGTTAACCCAATATGTGTATCTTCAATAACATCATCAATAGGTGTATATTGATTAATCCTTTGTTGTAACCTATCATTCATGCCAATACCATTATCAAGCAGTTCAAATACAATGCCATCTTGTTCTTTATATGCCTTAATATCTATTCTTCCTATGCCTTCTTTTGGCTTAATACCATGATAAATTGCATTCTCAATGAGAGGTTGCAGTGTGATTTTAACCATTTTATACTGCATAATCTCAGGATCTATATCCCAATGAATCTCCAATTTATCTTCATATCTAATCTGTTGAATCTCTAAATACATCCTTGCGTGTTCAATCTCTTCCTCAATACTGGTAACGATATCATTTGTTTCTATGGTAATGCGCATCAATCGAGATAAATATGTAATCATCATGGAGACTTCATTGTCACTCTTCGTTAACCCTATGGCCTTCCACTTAATTGTCTCTAGTGTATTATGCAAAAAATGAGGGTTAATCTGTGATTGCAATGCCACCATCTGTGTTTTTCTAAGCAAAAATAAGCGTCGTTTTAATTCATCGCCCAGCTTTTGATTATTATGAATATAACCTTTAATATTCTGTACTATATATTTGATTTCATTCAGTTTTGTCACTTGGTCAACAGGCATATCTTTCATATAATCATCAGAATCTTCTATGACAGATAGAATTACTTTTACAGGTTCAAATACATTAATAGAAATGATAAAAGATACGATTAAGGCAAAAATAAACGTGATGATGATGGCTATTATGACTACACCTTTAAAATGGTTTGTTTTTTCCTGATACTGTTCTATCGGTATTGCTGAAATATATAAAAAATCATGATGGGATGACTGTTCTACAGAAACAATCATTTTATCATCCCCATGAGTAATGAAAGAGGCGGTTTCATCCTCAACTAATTGTAGATCTTTTAATATGGGTAGATCCTTAATTGCCTTATTAAGCAGAGTCATGTCATTATTACAAAACAAAATATCGCCATTTTTATCTGCTAATATAATGGTTTGATCGGTTGTCCCATTAATTAACTCTCTTAACTTTACGATATTAATATTATAGGCTATCACACCTGAACATTCTGGATAATCTAAATAGACATTTTTAAATATGGTGATGTAATCCACTATTGAATTTTGAATACCAACTTGCCTTGGCATGCCCCAAACATGCTTTAATCCTTCATTTTTTTTATAGCTATTATACCACCCATTATCAAAAAATAAGTCTAATAATTGTCCCCCATAGGATGAGACAACATAGCCATTTCTTTCTGAGAATATGTATATATTATCCATATAGCCATAATTATTCACGATACTTAAAGTATTAACCATGGAGTAATTTAAATCAATAAACCTATCCAACTCCTCTTTTTCTGAAAAGAAAAAGGTATTCATGTCCTTGTCTACGACTATTTTAGTGGATATTTGATAAATTTCATTGAACATATTATTAAAAATATTACTGACGCGATATAATTCATTGCTACTTGAATTTTTTATTTCTTCTTGAACCCCATTATTAAAATATTTATAAAGGAGTAAATCTACAGCACTAAGAGGTAATAATATGATGATCAAGATAATGATTAGATTTTTAACCAATAGGCTATTAAACTTGTAACTTTTTATATAATGCCAAAATCTTTTATTGTTTTTCATTAGTTACATCGCCCACTTTAATTAGATTTTTTCTATAATCAGATGGTGTAAATCCAGTATTCCTTTTAAATAGTTTAGAAAAATATCGACTATTTTTATAACCTACTTTTTCACATATTTCATAGGTTTTATATTGGGGATTTTTTATGAGTTCTATGGCTTTTTCAATTCTTATTTTAATTAAATAATCGGTAAAACTTTCACCATCTATCTTTTTAAATAATCGACTGAAATATGCAGAACTTAGAAAAACTTGATCAGCAACTTGTTCCAAGGAGATATCTAAATTATAGTTGTTTTCGATATATACTTTAGCTTGCTGGATTATTTGTGTTTGGGAAGATTGCTGATACTGTGAAACGATATGGATTATTTCTTTTAATACTTCTTTACACCATATTTTTATCTCACATAGATTGTTCATGGTCATAATTTTATGATAATCAACCTGGCCTTGATTGATGGCATATAGGTCAATACCTATTTCATGTAGCTTGAAAAAAAATCGTGAAAATAAGTCGATAACAAAATTTTTAACATAAGCAATATCCATATCCTCTAGTTCTTGCAGAAGACTATCCATGATATTACTTACATATTCAAAATTTCCAATGTTCACATAAGACATCAACAGTTTCTGCTGTTCCATTAGTCTAAGATAATCATTATGTTCAATGGGTAAGCCATTTGTTCTATTATCTAAAATATGTTTTTTCTTAACAACACGCTTATACTTTGTTAATTGAAAGAGTGTATCATATGTTCCACTAATATGAATAGCCACGTCTATTTCAAGCATGGAACGTATCATTTGCTGTATCTTTGCAAGATGATCTTTAACTTTTTGTTTAAATGCTTCTAGGTTCTTATAATAAGAAGATAACCCTATTAATTCAATCATCTCTTCTTGATTATAAATGGTATAAAACTGGATATGCTGATGCTCCCCCTGAATGAAGTTGCTGATTGCAGCAAAAAATTGATTTTTATCATATTTCCAGTTCTCATTATTATTCTTTTTCAGAAGCACATCCATGGTACAGCAATAAGTCTTTTTCGGATCGATATTAAGTTTTATTAACTGTAATCTTTCCATGATTAAGTTTGGTTCGCGAAGCCCTCCCAAAACCAAATCAGTGAAAAATTGTTGAACCAATAAAGGTCTTACTTCATCAAATTTTCCTATTTCTTCTTCTATATTATTTCGTTTTTCCCATTCCTTGTCTAATTCTTTTTTAATTCCTATAAATGTACTTTTTATTTCTTCTAAAGACATGGGTTTAGTTAAATAGTGCAACACACCATAATCTATGGCTTGCTTAGCATATTCAAATTCCTTGAAACCGCTAATAAGAACAACTTTCATCTGACATTTACGATCATAAATATATTTGGCTAACTCCAATCCTGATACAAATGTCATTTTAATGTCTGCTAATATTATATCTACTTGTTGTTCTTCCTCAATATACTGAATGACATCTTTTCCATCTGAAAATATTTTGATGACTCTAAAACCGATTGAATGCCAATCAACTAAATTGGCCAACCCATCTCGAATTACTTTTTCATCATCTACAATAATAAGATTATACTTCATATCATCCCGCCCTTTTCCTCTATTGTCTTCTATTATGTCATTCTACATATTCATATATTATATGCCTTGTTATCTATCAAATCAATATGAAATAAGTAAGGCTACTATAAATTTTAATCTTTACAGTAGCCTTTTCATTAACTATTTACATCTGGTCAATTTCACATCATACCTTGAGTATTTAAACATCTTCTATTCTTCTTTTATTATAGTACGCTCTAACAAGAAAAAAAAGAGTACTTTCATGTTTTTTAGTACCTATAATTTTACTTACTTAATAAACATACTCACTTTTTATGACCTATACAACACACTTGATGACACAGATCTTATTTATCTCCCCTTAACATGCATGACAATCTTTTGTTTATCTAAATAATCACCTATTATACTCAATCGAGAGTCTATCTTGTCAAACACCTCTTCAAGTTCATAATCGCCATAAGCATAATTTACACGATAATTCTTTTCCTCCATGACTAAGTACCCTTTTAAGCGAATGACATAACCTACTTGACCACTTCGTAATAAGTCAATTATTCGTTCAAATTGCCCTTTTGTCATCTTTGGAACTGCTTCTATACCCATCGATTGCATGTCATATAATTGACTATGGCTTCTTTCTACATTCTCGTTATTATATGTGTTCTCAATCTTAGTATCTTCCATAAAAATGATTTTAAAAGCCTCTTCTGTTAAGATATTAAAAGCTATTGAAAAAATCTTAGCATTAGGATTGTCATGTCTTAGCGCTTTAACCGTTTTAGTAATTTCTTCTTCATGATAGTCATCTAATTTGCTTAAAATCAAATTTGTAGCAGCACCAATTTGACTATGAAAGAATTTAGAATATCGCATTTTACTTTCCCTAAAGTACTTGATATCTACTATCGTATGAATACCATTTAGGTAACATTTGTCAGCAATACTTGGATGTTTAAGTATGTCAAACAAATCTTCTATAACAAAAATCCCAGAAGGTTCAATAAGAATTCGATTGGGTTTGTATTCATTTATAATACGATCAAGTGTCGCCAAAAATTCTCCTTTTAAGCTACAACAAATACAACCTTTTGATATCTCATATACCTTTAAATCTTCATCCTCAAAGAATGAACCATCGATGGCTATTTCACCAAACTCATTTTCTATGAGCACGATTTTTTCATCTATGAAAATGTGTTGATCAAGAACCATTTTAATAAATGTGGTTTTCCCTGATCCTAGAAATCCTGTGACTACATCAATTTTTACCACTGTACTAACCCCTTCTCTTAAAGGAATATTGCATCAATCTTTATGCGTATTTACCATAGGTTTTACCTACTTCAATAATCGCCTTGGCTTTCTCAAAATCTAAACTTGATGGAAATTCACAACCTGTTGAAAGGATAAACCCACCATCTTTTTTAAATGTATCAATGTCCCTTTTTGCTTGATCAATGACAGTTTCAACGGTGCTTGTCATGACAACCCCAGGATCGATACAACCAATTAATGTTGTGAGATGACCATATTTCTCTTTACATTCTTTCATATCTTTACAATCATCTGGTGTGTGTAAGAAAGAGATTGCTTCTGGCTGCATTCTTTTAATCTGCACATCAAAGTAGATACCATTCCCACAATTGTGAATCATAACCATACATCCTCTATCATGAACACGCTTTGCTAGTTTTTCAATGAAAGGCCCTTCAAATTCATCCCACATTTCTTTACTAAGGATGGATTGTGATGCAAATAGTGTATCAAACATAACAGCATGAACACCTGTATCAATAATTCTATCCACATACTCTAATAAGGTCTCTGTTACAACTGCAACAGCTTGCTTCACCTCATCAGGACTCATGATAAGGTCTAGGAACATCTCTTGCTGCCCTCTTAACATGCTGACAATACCAAGTGGTCCAAATACAAACGCTACAATGGGCGTATTCTGACCTTTTGCATCAACAAGTAATTGACAAAGTTTAATATGCTCCATCATTCTATTCCCTGATTCTACTTTAATTGGTTTTAATTTTTTATAGTCTTCTGGTGAACAAATAAGGCGTTCATTTCTATCGGGATAGGCTGCCTCATCTTGATCATATATAATTTTCGCACCAAAATCGGATGCTTCTACAGATAAATCTGTTAATGTGCATATGACATCTAAATCATAATCTTCCGTTAATTTAATATAGGCTTTTGCACAGATTTCTGCATCTTTTGCTAATTGATCGTATGTTGCTCCCACAAGCTTTCTTGCAATGCTGTTTAATAATGGATAAATCGGTACACGATCTGCCTCTTTGTGCTGTAATGTTCGTACCACTCTTTCTAATGAATTCATAAAAGTGCCTCCTTAAAATCAATTTGTTAAACTGATTATATTAAAAAGGCACTTCTTTTTCTTGTATAAAATTAATATTCTATGGAGAAATTTAATTAAATTGCTGTTTATACTCCGTTGGACTTACACCTACAATTTGTTTGAAATTTCTAGAAAAGTGGCTTTGATCACTAAACCCTACCAAATAAGCTATTTCAGATTGGGTTAACTCACCATCATTTAGTAGTATCATGCTTTTTTCAATTCTAACTTTGTTTAAAAATTTCTTAAAGGAATATTTTGTTTCTTCCTTAAATATTTTACTTAAATACTGGGGTGTAAAATTGACGTGATCCGATAGGTCTTGAAGTGTCATTTTCTTCATATAGTTTTCATTGATATGATGTATCGCTTTGTGTATAGCATGTTTATGTTTCGCTTCACTAAGGTCAAAAACACAGTCCATAAACCTTGTCAATACCAGAGATGTCCAGCGCATTAATTCTTCCATCTTATCAAAACTGTTCACTTGGTTGAGATATAAATAATTATATCCTAAAATCTCTTGCAGTTTGCCACCGGTTTCGATGATTGCTCTTGATAATAATACGATTATTTCTAAGATTCTTGCCTTTAAAAGAGCCATGTTTGTACCCGATAAATATATGGTTTCAAGAAGTATCGTATCAAGTAAGTCTGCAGCTTTTTTCCTATCGCCTACCCCCACATAATGAAGCAATTCTTTTTCTTTCTCTACGGGGTAGTTCAAGTTTTATTTTTTGTCATAACCATCAGATTTTAAGCTTTGTATATACGCCGATAACTCTTGATTTAACTTATAATCTTGTTGTTTAGTGCGTAAACTGCCAACGGTTTCATCGGATATTTGTTCAGCTAAAACTTGTAACATCTCAGATAATGCCTGTACCCTTTTCGGATCAATTACCTCTACCTCAGATAATGAATTCTTAATTTCTTTTTCATCTGGCAAATAGCTAAGAAGATCCTCATAAAGAAGTTTATCCGGTGGCACAATAAGTAAATGACCACCTAAAAGGGCACCAACCATTTCTTGTTGAATCATAATGGGACTAGCAAAATGAACCAGTCCTATGGGACAAAAAAATATATAGCTCCCACCATAGAGTTCCGCTTGATAAGCACCAAAAAGATGTGACTCCTCACACCTTTTTTTATCAATTTTATCACAAATTGAACAGGCTTTATGCTTATCCATACTTGTATATAATGTCTTCCCTCTATTATCAACTAATATGCCTTCTAGTCCTGTTGATGTAGAAAAAATATTAAGCATTTTTGTTGCCTTTTCAACGATGCTATTATCCATCAAAATCACCTAATCATATATTTTAGAATAATTATATCAGATTTGACCCGTGAAACCTATAATCATTTAACGATATATGGTAGATTTATGTCTACTTGTTAGATTAGCACTAAATTTTCTTTTCTAATTCTTTTGTTAATCTTTTTTCTTCATACATTCTGGAATCTGCAATGTTCATCACTTTTTCAAGTGAATCTCCATCTATTGGATAAATAGCAAGTCCTATACTAGGAATAACCTCAATATCTATTTTTTCATGTTTAAATCTTAGCACTGCTTCTGCCCTTATTATGCCATCAACATATTCTAATTCGTTCAGTTGATGAATATCTGAAACTAAGATAAGAAATTCATCACCACCTAATCGAAATACTCTTTTTTCATGAATGCCAATAGATTGTAATCGCTTAGCAAATTCAATCAAGACTAAATCTCCAACCTTGTGTCCATGGTTATCATTAATGGCTTTAAAGTGATTAATATCAATCAAGAAGATACCAATCAATCCATTATTTGCTTCCGCTTTCTTTAATACCATTTGATAATAATACTCTAAAACATATCGATTGTTTAATCCTGTTAATTGATCATTCATGGCTTGATCGTGTAATTGATACCTGGTATTAAAAATCATATAGATAAAGAAACCAATTACAAAGCTTACGATGATAGCTAATACCCTATAACCCCAAATTTTAGTTCCGCCTTTTTCCCATCCTCGCAATGGTTCAATAACAACATTCCACGTATTATTTAAAATCTCAATGTTTAGCGTTAGACCCTCTCTGGCAATTATTTCAAGATCACCATAAAATGGTTTCAGTGGAAAATCCGCTTGATTATAGATGGCAGCATTAAGGTGTAATTCTTTTAAGATGGTATCTATATAGCTCAAATATTTATCTGCCTTTAAAACAACACTAATCTGCCCCCAATATTCTCCCTCAATGATTATCGGTAAGCGAGCGATAAACCCAACACCACCTTGCACTAAATCAATTGGTCCAATAAATAAACGTTCTCGTGTTTCCTTAACCTTAAGAACATCATCTCTCTGACCAATTATTGTTGTTAAATCAATACCTATAACGCCTTCATTTCCTTTTTTGGGATAATTCCATATAACTGTGGTATCTTCTAAAATGCCTATATTTCTTATGAGGGTTGTTTTTTTTAATAGTAGTTGTTCTAAATATCTATTTGTATCATCTTCCGAAATATCT
>JMSU01000033.1_pt1 | contig 107824 bp, 92 predicted proteins | sample 179011 | NCBI WGS metagenome assembly JMSU01 (sample SAMN02769580, study PRJNA246767) | bioreactor metagenome | isolation source: Culture-1 Bioreactor ArsB derived from microbial biomass from the upper 2 cm... | place: Germany: Bremen | collected day 87 after inoculation
AGCTTTAGAAGCGCAGGAGAAAATCTTGCAGGAAACCAAACAGTTGAAAGAGCTCATGAATCCCTTATGAATTCATCTGGACATCGTGCAAATATTCTTGGCTCAGACTATACACACATTGGTATTGGTATTAAAAAAGGTGGACCATATGGTAGCATGTATACACAAATTTTCATGCGTAAATAACCCATGATTTCTATTCAGAACAATATGTTATCATAGCTATTTTATTATAGGATAGGAAAGTTTTGTCCTTGTAAACAAACTAACCTATCCTATTTAACTATAAGTATCATTATATATACTTAAGAATATCTTCATTTAGTTTCTCAAATTGTATGAATCTTGATTGTCGTATTATCTCTTTACCATCATAAAAAACTAAGATAGTGGGTACTGTAAACACAAGAAATTCACCTGAAACTTCTGGCATTGTATCTATTTTTACTTTTATCCCCTCTTTTACTTCTACAAATTCTTGTATTAACTTATCAAGCTTTGCTTCAACTGATATGCAAACGCCACAATTATAAGAAGAGATAAGTAAAATAGATAATCTGTCATTTTTTATTTGGTTTTTTAATTCTATAAATTGGGTTATTTCCTTCATTCAAATCACCTCTAGCTGTTAACTAATAAACTAATGGGCAAATAATATTAACTGGGTTGCACCACTTAATCCATGTTGATCAAGATAATCTTCTATAATTTTTGCTTTTGCAGCTAGTTCATCATACTTTTCATTATTTTTTATATCTTTTAACCTGCTATCACATAAATCTTTTATTGACTTAATTTCTTCTTCCATCTCTTCTTTTGTTCCTGTATCCATTTCCTCATATTCAAATACTTCCATAATATGAAACCCTTGATCTTTAACAATATCTATTATTTCTTGTTTTTTATACGTGGGATTATGAAATCTTGCTACACAACGATCTATCTCAGCCATAAAATGATGTAAATATACATGAGATAATTGGGATTGGGATTGATTGTCACAGAACATTTCATTGAAAATAACCAGACCATCTGGTTTCAGCACTCTTTTTATTTCACTAAAAACCTTGGCGTAATTCTCTAAGTGATGAATTGAATTAGATAAGCTCACTATATCAAATGAGCAATCTTCAAATTCTAGATCTTCTGCTCTCATCCATTGAAACTTAATTTTATCATTTTCAAAATTTTGTTCAGCTATTTTTAATGCTTTTTTACTTGTATCGACACCGATTATCTGATGAAAGTCTCTAAATCCATCTTTTAGTATTTTTATAAACTGTCCTGAACCTGTAGCAATATCTAGTACACGGTCCACTTCTAACTTCACAAGTTTTTCTTGTAATATTTTCAAAGTAATCCCTCCCCTATTTTTTCCAATTATGACTATATGAAGACATAATAACATTGTCAAAAAGCAATGTCAAATGATACGACTTTGTAGCCATTATTGATTAAGGGAACTTTACCAAAAAATTGCTTATACTAGAATTATTTTATGATGTCGGGGGGCAAAAGCCCCCATTAGAACAGATATCATGGCAGAGTTTAAATTCAATGAAAATGGAACCAAAAACTAACCGATTCTCTATGAAACATAATTTTATTTAACTTTAAGCACATCAAGCAGTTCCTCAAATTCTTTAGGATCTAACTGCTGCCGGCTATCGGATAGTGCCAGTTCTGGTTTGGGATGAACCTCTACCATTAAACCATCAGCCCCTACAGCTAAGGCTGCTTTTGCGATAGGTTGTATAATGTCTTTTCTTCCTAGTGAATGACTAATATCAACAATTATGGGAAGCTGTGTCTCTTTCTTAATGATTGGAATACTTGAAATATCCAGCGTATTTCTCGTTTTATTTTCAAAAGTTCTTATGCCCCGTTCACAAAGAATTATTTTTTTATTTCCTTGAAGAGCTATATATTCTGCAGCAAATATGAATTCTTTAATGGTTGCACTCATACCTCTTTTCAGTAATATGGGTTTTCCGGAAGCACCTGCTCGTTTCAACAATTCAAAATTCTGCATATTTCTTGCCCCAATCTGTATCACATCAATATGTTTAGCTACAGACTCAACCTCACCACCATCAACAACTTCTGATACTGTAATAAGATTATGTTTTTTACCAACTTGAGACAGTATTTTTACACCTTCTTTACCTAAACCTTGAAAATCATATGGGGACGTTCGTGGCTTATATGCTCCCCCTCTTATAAATTTTATGTTATTACCTTTTAATATCTGAGCTATTTTCTCAACGTATTCTAAGTTTTCTATAGCACATGGTCCTGCAATAATATAGGGTCCTTCCTTTTCAAGATTAAACATTTCTTTTATGGTACAAAATTTCACTTTATTAATATCACTCACAAGAGGTAATTTTTCATGGCTTATGCCCATAAATTCCAGATTCACTTTAAATATATGATTAAATATATCACCAATCATTTTACTGGATAATGGTCCATCGTTCTTTTCAACAATTTTCCTTAGCATTTCCTCCTCTCGCTGAGGGTCAAAATAGTCGCTGCTGACTTTATCTTTTAGCTCTCTAATTTGCTTTATTAATATAGCTCTAACATTTAATAGACATAATATTTTTTCATTAACTTCATCCACTTGATTTCGTAAAACTTGTATTTTTCCCACTATATCCTTCCTATTCTAACAAATTTTTATAAATACCTGTTATGTCAAATAATCATAGCCGCAATGAGCCTTGTGCCTGTTTTACTCTTTTATGCTTCATAAAATGGCTGTTAAACAATAAGTTCGTCTAGAAGCTGAATACTAACTCAAATTACGCTTCCCTAATCTTGTATAGATGATTAGTGCAATTAAAGTTATAGCTTCAGCAATGGGAATGGATATGAATACTGTTTCATCCATAAAAAAGTAATTAATCGTAAGAATAAAGGTTACAGGTAAAACTAATGATCTTAATACTGAAAATATGAAAGATTGGACAGGTTTTTGTATACTTGTAAAATAACCTGATAAAACGATGTTAATACCGCTTATGAAGAATGCAGACCATATGATACCTATGTAAATTGTAGCCAGTTCACTTATAAGTTCACTACTGGTTTTTAGGAAAAATCTAACCAAAAATGTATCGAAAATAAGTAATGAAAAAGCTATAACGCTACCTAAACAAATATTAAAAATGACAGCTGTCTTTAGAAAGGCACGTGCACGCTTTAAATGACCTGCTCCAAAATTAATACTAACAGGACCATGAATGGAAGCAACGACGCTATACGCAATAAGACATCCACTATATAAAAAGTAATTAACAATAGTAAAAGCTGCTACCCCATCAACTCCAGATTGCTGAATTAATACATGATTAAAAACAAAAGCAACAATTCCGCTTGAAGTCTCGTTTAAGAATTCAGATAAACCATTATACATAGAAAATAATATATCTTTGGAAATCTTTTTTGGAGTAATAAATCTTAAGTTGCTTTTATTTGAAAAGAAAGATGGTATGAGAATGAAAAAGGCCATAGATTGTGAAATACCCGTGGCTAATGCTGCCCCTCCCATTCCTAAATTCAAATAAACGACAAATACCCAATCAAGTGCAATATTCAAAATCGCACCAAATAGCAAGGCAAAAGACGCTAATCCTGGTTTACCATTAACTCTTGCAAAAAAACTCATACCTATTCCCAAAAGCTGCAAAGGCAAGAAATATGAATATAGCGTTATATAGGTAACGGTATATTCTATAACATCATTATTAGCACCAAGCATTTTTGCTATATCATATGGGAATATAATTACTATAATAACTGCAATTACAGATATTACACCCATTATTTGTATTATTTTGGAGAATACATAAGAAGCCTCTTTCTCATTTTTCTCTCCAAGTAGTTTTCCACTTAGTACACATCCTCCCGCTCCAAGCATGGTGATGATTCCTAATAATATTGAAACGTAAGGTATGACTAGGTTAATGACTGCCAGAGCATCTGCACCAATAAATCTTCCAACAAAAATACCATCCACAATGGATGCTAAAGATATTGCCCACATGCCTATCATGGTGGGTATGGTATATTTAAAAAATACGTTTACTACTTTGTCCTTTGTTACGTCTAAGCTCTTACTCAAAACTAATTCTCCCTTTCATCAGATAATGAAATTATTTTGTCTGTTTTGCAAAAATTGCCAAAGTTAAACGGTATATAAATGTATTATAACTAAATGAGACAAATATGAAAACACATAATAATAGAATATTCTCTCGATCCGCAAACCTCAAGAGATATCATCTCTATAGGCATTTGAAAATACAAGGGAATATTCTTAATGTACCGTTTATCAGACAACAATCATTAAATCTAATTAATCCATTGGTTAGCTCTACTTTTTATAGGCAATCACAGCATTAAATGGTCCATCTAAATCAATCATTTCATATCTTTTAAACCCAACTTCACTACACCAATTTTTTAAGTCTTTAGCTGTAAAGTCAAAACCTTGCTCAAATTCAATCAACATATTTAAGGATTGCAGGAACCCTGAACAATTTTTTCTGCGTTCATCATCAATCATAAGTTCAACAACTATAAAAGCACCGTTATCAGGTATGGCATTATACGCTAACTGAATGAGTTGCATTTTCGTTTTAAGATTCCAATTATGCAAAATCATGCCCATAGATATTATATCAACCTTTGGAAATGCATCGATAAAAAAATCGCCACTAATGGTTTCAATCTGATTTTCCAATCCACTCTTTTTAATCCTCTTTTTTGCAATCTCCTCTACAACAGGTAAATCAAAACTTTTACATTTTATGTGCTTGTGTTCTTTTGCTACACAAATGGATAACAGACCTGCTGATCCTCCGATATCACAGAGACTGTTGTAATTAGAAAAATCAAATCGACGCGATAGTAAGCTATAATTCTGAAAGGATGCTCCTGCCATAGCATTCACAAATTCTTCAGTGAGTTTTGGATCGGAGTATATAGCTTCATAATACGTTTTCCCCCCATAAAGGATTTCATTCTGGGGCTTACCTGTTTTTAAAGCAGATGGTAGATGTTCCCACATGTTGTATAATCTTGAATAAGCAAGTTCAAGTATCCCTCCTGCATACTCTTCACTGTTCTTATCTAAATACAATCTTGACTCTTCTGTATTACTGTACAAGGCATCTTTTCCATTGCCTTCCCGGTTTAAAAATCCCAGACATAATAAGCAATCTAAAAAATCCCATATACCTCTTGGATTTAGCTTCAACTTCTTTCTAATGGCTTCACCTGTCATATTTTTACCGCTTAGTAATGTAAATAAATCAAATTCTAATGCTGTCAACAATACTTTTGCTTGCTGAAAAGCAAATCCCGTATCCAATACATGCCTAATACCTTTACTAGCAATCATGATTACATCTCCTAGTATCCTATTGATGTAGTCCTTAGGACTACTGGTTAACAAGTTTCTCTCTATCCTTAGCAGCTTTACAAATACCTAAACTGTAACAAGATATGGCAGATGACTTCGTGATACAACTTTTTTACGAAGGCAATCAATGATAGGTCTTTCTCTCGTCTCATCTACAAAGTTAATCAGCTCTTGACCATATAAATCCGAAGCAGAACATGTATAATCAAACCATACTGCAAGATCATCATCCTCATCTTTATTCGGAATAATCGTTAGGTCATATTCATCCAGATGTTTATAAATGTATGTATTTTTTACAAGAGTAAATCGATCATAAGCTACATAATGAATTTCATCTTTATGTTTTTCTATAAAGTGAATGGTTTCCATACCTTCTTCTCTTGTTTCTGAAGGAAATCCCAAAAAAAACATTAAGAAGGTTTTAATACCTGCATTCCTACAATTCTTTAATATCTGACACATCATATCTGGATCGGTATTTTTTTTCATATGGTTTAACACCCGGGTCACGATGGATTCAAAACCAAAACTCAGCATCAAGCACCCACCTTTATGCAAATCTCTAAGAAACGCTTCCGTAAGTGTACCCTCCAACCGGGAATCTCCAAACCAATGAAAGGGTAGATTTTGCCTAGATATCTCCAAGGCTAACCTTTTGGACACCGATGGTGAAAGAGCTTCATCCACAAAATAAAAATCGTTTGCCCCGTAAAGCTGGGATAATTTTTTTAAATCATTTAAGATCCTGTCTGCCTTTTTCTCTTTGTAGCCATAACTGGAAATCATTGTAGAACTACAATAAACACATTTACCCCAATAGCATCCTAGATTTGTTTTATATGGTAATATTTTGTGAGGTGCTAAATAAAGGTCCAATGGAAAACCTGCAAAATCAGGCAAACACGAAGCAAAGGCAGTTTGGTGCTCCTCAATTTCATTACATACAACTTTATTATGGTCAAAATAAATAATACCAGGTACATCTGAGAGGCAACCACCATTCTCAAATGTATTGATGATGTCCAAAAATGGCTTCTCACCTTCATCTGGGATAATGGCATCTATCAACTGGCTAAAAGGCATAAACACGTCCCAATTGTTTCGATAAAGATAAAAGAATGTTCCCCCTACAACCACCGTCACATCTTTCATTTTTTGTTTTAATAGGTTGATTAATGTTAAAGCTGGAATCAACTGTTCAAAATAACATATGGAAATCCCAATTATCTGAGGATTCTTATTGACAATCTCAGGCAACATATCATGATAAAAATCAATGAATGGATTTTCGTTTTCATCTGTTATGGCCTGCAAAACTTCTTTTGTTTTAAAAGGTGAATATTTAAAGCGAAATTGTCCATCCACACTCCATGTTGAGGGATAAAATGCGGCAGAAACATAATGCATGGCTTCTTGTACAAAATTGCTCAACTCATAATACTTTTTCAAATTTCCATATATGCTCTTGTCTTTTAACATCGGTAATTGGGTGTCAATATTTTCTATTAAATGATCCGCATGATCAATGGCTCTTGATAAATAATTGTATGCTTTTTCTTCCTCTTTATCCAAATCATGTCTATCTTTTAGTTTCTTATATTTTTCCTTAATTCTTGGATAGATACGTGACATATAATCGTTGTTTAACAAGTAATAATGTGATAGTAGATTCAAATCCAGTTGTTCTACTTTTTTTTGACCAACTTCTTTCAAATATCCTGATATCGAAGCTATTCCCAGTGGTGGATGCATGGCATCAACCATTGGGGGAAAAATGAGTAATGTTTTCATATGTATATGCCTCCTCTTTATTGCGTCTTAACGTTGTCTTTCAAAGCACCAAGATCTTTACTAAAGAGATCATAATTCTTTGAGTTAACATATTTTTTAAATCTACTTAAATGGCTTAGGTCCATTGCTTTCTTCACATATTCATCACAATAACCACATTCATGGCACATATTCTTGCAAAAGTTATCTTTGAACATAAAAGGATTAAGAAACCCATCCAGTTTTTTATTATCAATGTTAACAGATGGAATAAAGTGCTTATCGAACATCATAATGAGTTCCCACAGATTCCCATCAAATGATTCCTTAAAATAGTATTCAACTGCTCTTGCAGGATCGGCATTTTGTATTATGTCACGTCCTTGGAGTTTAAAATGATGAACACCTCTACTATCATAATGACAAATATCTTCAGGTCTTATCCAACTGTTTTTCATAAAGATGGACGGATCATTAAGCATGCGTTGGCTACATCGGGTGATATAGTATTTATAATCCGATTGATAACGGACAGAGTCAAAAATATAGCTGTTATAGTGAAATGTTCGATAAATACAATTCTTATAGCAAACAACATTTGCAATGACTTCTACTTTACCATCAAAACATTTAATGATGTTTTCAAGGGTTCTAAAATCCCGATTTACAGTTTCTTCAATAACAATTTTATCAACACCCATTTTTTTGTATGCTAGAGCTTTATTAGGTGTATTAACTGATGAAATAGCTGACACTTTTACCCGAATATCAGGATTGAGTGATTTAATTATCTCAATCAAGGAAGGTAAACTGACAGTCATGGAGTCCACTTGAATATCCCACAACCTATTTAGGAATTCCTTAATTTTATGGAGTCCACTCTTCGTAATCTCCATATTTTTCAATGATGGTGCATTGAGCGTATAATTGAATCCAATACCATGTTCTTTAGAATACTTCACATAATCTTTTAATTTATTAAAATCCAATTCCGGTAAAGCATCTATTGATCGTCCTGAGCTATATAAATTATCAATGGTAATATTACCGTATGTCTCTTCTACTTGTGATTCACTGTATTTATTATTTAAAGCACTATATTTATCAATTGTTTCATTATTAAAATCTGCAGGTAAGCTATAATATCTCATGAGCAACTCCTCAATCTTTCATTCCCATATAAAAGAAATTATTCCAAAAACACGCTAAGTTTCTTTTCACATATCCATTGGATCATACAATCTACCTCTTTTTTCTAACAATGAGTGAAAATACGTGTCCGAATACAGGGTAAAATTCAACTTTTAAGCCTTTAGCATAACGTTCTTTCAAGTTTAGGCATGTTACTTTTTCATTTTCTTTTAATTTTGGCCATTCTAACGTAAGCCGATTAAAGCCATTAACAATCATTTTTTTGGGTATTATTATGTGATGGCTAGTCCATTTCCCACTAGCAGATATCTGACCAATTAATTGATTGTTTATTGCGATTTTCACCTTCTCATTTACATCAGCGTCCATATAGGATGGTAAACGACATGTAATTTCTGTCTCCAAATCCTTCTCTGCATCGGTAACCAATGTAAAATATGACCTAGGCCACCATGACTTATAGAAGGGAACCTTTCTACGTGAACTATTTTCGGAGTCCATGGCCATTCTTACATTAGAATTTATCCATTCGATGTATTTAGGTTCAGTTAAATCGACCCCTTTATCCAACCGTTTTATATAAGCTTGTTGATACGCCTTCAACATCTCTTGACCATCTCGACCATTTGCATCTAGCACCCTACAGATACTCTCAATTGTTAATGCATCTACACCCGGTGCTTCTTGAGCAATAGGAAAATCAAGAGGCGAATTCATGAGTTCAAATAGTTTCTGACCTGACTTGCTCATAGCAAAACCTGCTCCAAACTGACAGCTCCTACCCTTCACATATAATTCCATGATATCTAATACAGAATCGGAATAATCCACTGATTTCTGGAATAAAGCCATGTGTTTTTTTATGTTTATTGTATTTGTTATAGGTCTATTAAGGTGCGTATTATACAAGGCTACACTAAAATATGATACAGCTAGAGAAGACTTATCAACCTTAGGCCATTCTGTTTTTTCTACTAAGTTCTTCCATGATTTTGTAGCCTCTTTTCTTGATGTTGTTTGCTTGTCTAGTATTTTACTGGCTATAGGTGCCATTGCTACTTGATATCCTTCTGGATTCAAATGACAATAGTCTACAAAAAGACTCTTACCCAGTATTTTTGTTTCTGCATACGACATAAACATGGCTTCCAAATCAATGATCTGTAGATTTGTATACATCTTATTGTTATACTTTCTCACGAAGGAAAGGACGCCAGGAAAGGATGTTATATGATCAAACAATAGTGCATTATCACACTCTGCAACACAATAATCATATGCTTCATCAAAACGCTCTAAAGCAATTAGGCAATTGGCAACTAGCCTACTAGATGTGGCATTTGTTCCTCCATCCATGTCTATCATTTCTTTTCCTAATTTTAAACCTGTCTCGTAGTCTCCTCTTTCTATCAACTCTGTCGCAGACCGATATCGTTCATGCCACTCTGATGTCTTATGGTTGTCCAACCAATGCAAAGGACATCTTCTTTGCCAATCAGCATAGTTTAGAGCTGGAATGACAAATATAAACTCCGCAGTACTCTTTTTTGCAATTCCATCAATACAATCCATTACGTATTGGGCTATTTTTTTTGCGTTATCTTTATATGTATCAATCAGCCCTGACATCCCGTTCTTATCAAGATTTTCAGCATAAATCCTACGTCTTGAAATAGGACCATCATGCTCAATCATTATATCAGAAAACCAGTTATTCCCTGCTAATAATACAACATAATCGGGTTCTAATTGTAAAGATGCTTGACATGTTTCAATAAGTGCACCAGCATTCATACAATTACGGGTTAGATCAATGACATCCCACATGGTTTCTGAATGACACGCTAAATAATTTGATAAAACTTTTGATGGACTAAGGTGAGGCGTAAAAAACATACCTGCGGCTGCTGATTCACCTATCAGGCAGACTCTTTTTTTATGAGGTTCTTTTTGAAGATCGAATTGAGAACACGTGCTTTCCCAAAACACAGAGTCAGGTTGTTCTTTTCTAATAAACTGAGTACGGCCATCTTGACACACAGGATGCCAAGTACCAATTGGTCTATATCCTGTTTCGTTTATATCCGATTTTGGAATATTACTCATGATTAAATCCGTTATGTCTTTTTCACAATCATTATTAAACAAGTACATTTGCAAAAGGCGTGTTAATTCAAGACCAGATTGATCTTCTGATAACAAAAATGTGTTTAGTTTATCTATATTTGTTTTTACATGCTTCATATTCGGCACCTCCTACTTTTTTTATTATATGAAGGTATATATAGCTTCCAGCTGTCTACCATTAAACAAATCCATTGGTGGTTTAATAAAATCAAAATCATGCTTAGCCATCTTCTTAAATTTATCAGATAAAGCAGATCGATCAATAATAAAATCTCCCAATACAAGAACGTCAATTCCGGAATTACCAAAACACCTTAGAGCATCAAGCGGGCTACATACAATGGGTTCTCCACGAACATTAAATGATGTATTCACTAAAATCGGACAACCCGTACGATGATAAAATGCCTTTAACAAAGCATGAAACGCTTTATTTGTATCAGCCGACACCGTCTGAGGGCGGCAAGAACCATCAACATGTGTTATTGCAGGAATATCAAGCTCAGAAGCTACTTGACAGGTCTCCAACATAAAAGGTGATATACAATCCATGTCAAGGTGCTCTTTGTAATATTCCTCCAACAGTGCTGGTGCAAAGGGTCTAAATGCTTCACGCTTCTTCACCAAATCATTTAATCTATCCCGCATATTAGGATCACGAGGGTCAGCAAGGATACTTCTGGAACCCAACGCCCTAGGTCCAAACTCCATTTTACCTTGGAACCATCCAATTACTTTTCCTTTCAGAATTCTATCAACAACTTCCTGATTTAACTTATCTCTATCATGTCGATAATCCTGTGCATCTATTTCCATGGTACTTATCAAATGATGAATTTCTTCCTGTTCATATTCTGGTCCCAAATAAACATGCTTTATAGGATCTATACCTTTTTTTTGATTTGTTAATTCTACATAAGCAAGAGCTGCTGCTCCTAAAGCAGACCCTGAATCACCAGCTGCAGGTTGAACAAATACATTATCGAATATACCCGATTTTCGAATAGCATGGGTAGCAACACAATTCAAAGCAACGCCTCCAGACATACATAGATTCGGAGAGTCCACACGTTCACGTAAATCCCGCACTTGTTTCAGCATTATTTCTTCTAATACCACTTGCAAACTTTTTGCTAAATCCATGTGTTTTTGTTCCAGCTTTGATTCAGGAATCCTAGGGGGAATACCTAAGTAATCCACTAAAGCATCCGTATACATACGGTCTATTTGACCAAAGTCAAAATATCTCATATCCAATTCAAATCGGAATTTATCCGGCATACTAAAAAGCTTACGAAGCTTATCAACATAAACCCTATTTCCATAGGGTGCTAGACCCATTACTTTATATTCTCCACTTAACACTTTAAACCCTAGATAATTGGTTAAAGTTCCATAGAACAAACCAACAGAGTGAGGATATTTAATCCTCTCGAATAACTCAAGATTAAGACCATCTGCTTGTCCAAATGTAACAGCGTCCCATTCTCCAACACCGTCAGTTGTTAGTATTGCAGCATTTTTAAATCCAGAAAAGAAATAACTACCTGCTGCATGGGATACATGATGGTCATAATATTTAATCTCTCCTTCATACCCTAAAACTTCTCTAATTTCTCGAAATGGCTTATGGCAATCTATCCAACCAAGCTCCTTATCTGCAGCTTGATTAAAGTTATATTCTAGCTGCCGAGTTAGTTTTTTATACGGGTTTTCATAATATGCAACACAATCTATATCATTTATGCTTATGTTCCCAGCTTCTAAACAATATCTAAAAGCTCTGACAGGTAATCTAGAATCATTCTTAAAACGTGAAAATCGTTCTTCTGACACAGCACTTACTATTTTACCATCTCGTATTAACGCACATGACGAATCATGAAAATACGAAGAAATACCAATTACATTCATCTTAAACCTCCTCTTTTATAGCCTACATACAATTTTTTAAATATTTTTCTATTGGTTTAGCCACAAACTGAACATTTGGTTCAAAAAGCATGGACATATGAGCGCCTTTAACCCCCAAAGTGGTAACATGACCATTTGTAAAAGCTTGCCATCCAAGGCACTTATCCACTAAATCTTTCGGATCAGATAACATGCTCATTACATGTGATTCATCATCAGGACGTAGAAGTAAAATATCGCTATTTATTTTTCCACCCTGATAGGTATTGGCCAATCTAATATTGTTGGTACATATATTGACTAACTCCTGTAAAGCTTCTATTTCAGTATCTGGTGTAAATGCACCTGTTGATTTAAGCTGCTTTAGAACTATTTCATAAATCCCAGTAGAATCTTCTATATCCATGCTGCCAAAGTTAAGCTCTGCCTTAACACCAAATTGCTCTGCTGCTTCCTCAAGACATAATTTTAATATGGCATACATATCAAGATCCTTTTGCATTTTACCTGGTGACATACTATCAAACATGATTACCTTTTCAACGGAATATCCCATTTCTTCTAATTGGTTAGCCATTTCATAAGCAATAATTCCACCAAGTGACCATCCACCTAAAAGGTATGGACCTTTGGATTGAATTTTTAAAATGGATTGTATATAATATGAAGCAATATCCTGTATCGAGTTAATAGAAAGCAATGCCATCTCCTTATTACCATACTGCTGTATACCATAGAGTGGATAGTCTAAACAATGAGCTAAATGACTATAGCACATGGCACTGCCACTCAATGGATGTACTAGAAATAATGGTGATTTTTCTGTACCTCTAGTACGCATAAAAGGTATAAGGGATGTACTTGGACTTTTATTATCTGACTTGAGTTTTATTGCCAATGATTCAATGGTACCCTCATCAAAAAGAGTATCTAGTGTTAGCTTTTTAGAAAACTCTTTATTTATTGCTGATAATAATTTAACAGCTTTTAAAGAATCGCCACCAGCTTCAAAAAAATTCACTTGCATTCCTGGTTCTTTAAAACCAATCACATCTTCCCATATCTTTCTCAATAGTACTTCTTCAGCATTTCTTGGAAATTTAACCTTCTCTGATTTTTCTTGTGATACGATATCTATTTTATTAAGCTCTATGCGGTCTATCTTTCCATTTTTATTATGTGGTAATGCATCAAGTATCATCATACCAGAGGGAACCATGTAGTATGGTAAACGCCCTTTAAGATAAGTTTTAAATGCATTAATTGTCAAATCTTTATGGGCTTTTTTCAATGAAAGAAAGGCTATAAGTTGTTTATTATCTACATGATCACCTTTCACTGTAACAATTGCTTCACGTACAGCTTCGTGCTCTCTTAAAGCATTTTCAATGTCTCCTATTTCAATACGAAACCCACGAACTTTTACTTGATGATCCATACGACCCATAAATTGTAAATTTCCATCTGGCAGATACCGAACAAAGTCACCTGAACGATATAACCTATTAAATTTACTATGGTGTTTGTATGGGTTTTCTATAAAATGTCTCTTTGTCAGTCCAGGTCTGTTATGGTAGCCATTAGACACACCAGCACCACCAATATATAGTTCTCCAACAACACCCACAGGAACCAATCTTTTCTTGGGGTTGAGTACATAAAATTGAGTATTGGATATGGGTCTTCCAATAGGCACTTTCGACGCTTCTTGAGGTAACTTGTATACATCGTACCAAGCTGAAGTACAAGTTACTTCTGTTGGTCCATAAGCATTAACGAACGCTTTAGGTGGATTATTCTGTATAACATCTCTGGATCTGGTTGGGTCTAAAGGCTCTCCTCCTACAACCAGAAGCTTCATATCTTTAAAAGCCTCAGGCACTTCTATACTAATTGCATGGAATAATGCTGTTGGTAAATAAGCCATCGTAATTCTGTACTCATATACAAAATTAGCAAATGCTTGTGGATTCAATTTTGTTTTTTCAGGTATACCTATCATGCTTGCTCCATAAATAAGGGGCGACCATATTTCCCATGTAGAAATATCAAATGCAAAATTATTAATTTTAAGGAAAACGTCTTCTTCTGAAACTTGCATATGATTTGTATGGCATAAGAGTGCCGCCACATTATAATGCATGGTTCTTACACCTTTGGGCTTTCCTGTTGAACCAGATGTGAAAATCATGTATATTATATGCTCTGAATCCATAGGTATATTAAGGTTCGTGTTGTTCTCCTTATCAAACTTATCCCAGTCTGTATCCAAACATATTGTCTCTGCATATTCAGCAACATGGGCTACCAACTCAGACTGTGTAAGAATTATTTTAGATTGTATATCATCCACAATGAATTCTACACGTTGTCCAGGCAGATTAGGATCTAATGGAACATACGCACAACCTGCTTTTACAATGCCAAGAACCCCAATCATCATCTCAATAGAAGATTTAACACAGATACCTACAAAATCTCCTGTTTGTATATGGTGGTTACGCAGATAATGAGCTACTTTATTTGCTCGACTATTCAGTTCTGCATAGGTTAAGCTCTTATTTTCAAAAGTAATGGCTATTTTTTCAGGGACACGACTAACCTGTTCTTCAAATATTTCGTGTAAACATATATCTCTAGGAAATGGTGTATACCAATCGTTCCAATTCTGACAAAGTAGCCTTTCTTCCTCTTCATCAACTAATTGCACATCATCGATACAAAGCTCTGATTGATGAACTAAAGTGGAAAGGATTTTCTGATAATATGTCATGATTCTTTTGATTGTAATGTCATCAAAAAGATCTGTTTTATATTCCACATATCCCTCAAGGGATTGATTAACTTCAAACATGGCTATACTTAAATCAAAACGTGCCTCCTGAGGCTCGACTTGGATAGCTTCTGATGTTAGCCCTTCCAACTTCAACGCATTTCCATCGCCATTAAACAAGGATAAAAACACATTGAACAAAGGGTTCTTGTTCCTATCGCGATTAGGTCTAAGTGTAGAGACTAGCTCTTCAAAAGAAACATCTGAGTTGTCGATTGCTTTTAATACTTTGTTTTTCACTTGTTCTAAAAGCATCTCAAACGTCAGCTCTTGTTCTAATTTAGCCCGCACAACCACTACATTAGCAAAGTTCCCCATGACATGTTTAATGGATGTGTTTTTGCGGCCTGCAATTACAGTACCAATCGATATATCATCAGCTCTACTCAATATATGTGCTAATGAGACGAATGCAGTCATTAGAACATTATATGTACTCGTTTTATGCTCTAATGCATAGTTTGTTAATGCATGATACAAATCTTGAGGTATATTGAAATAACTGCGATGTCCATGATTACTACACTTTGAAATATCAGAGCTACGGCCTAAGGATAAATCCACCTCCGAGGGAGCCCCTTCTAGTTCTGTTTTCCAAAACGTCTTCTGTCTTTTTATCTTATCTTGGGATAATGCTTGTTGCTGCATATAAAGATACTCAATAGGTTGAACGCTTATTTCTTGTAGAACAGGTTGTCGTTCTTCACACCTGGCTTTATATAACTCTGTTATCTCATTAGTAAAAACTAATGCGGAAGACCATCCATCAGCTATAATGTGATGAAAATTCCAGAATAAGACATACTCCTCATCATCTAGTTTAAATAGCTTTGCAGTGAATGGTGGTTCTTTATCTAATGCAAAGGGAGTTGCAGCCTCAGCACTTAATAATTCATGTAACACCTTTTCCTTTTTATTGTTTAAAGTATTTGAAATATCTACAACGGTTAACCTAAAATCTCTTTTGTTTAAGACAACCTGCAAGGGAGTACCCTCATCATTTATAAATATCGTACGCATGACTTCGTGACGTTTGATTAATTCATTAATGGACCATTCCAGATAATTCATATTTAACATACCTTTAAATCGCATTGCTTCTGGACAGTTGTACGCTGGCGAATCGGGGTTCATTAAATACAGAAACCAATAATTTTTCTGTGTACCAGCAAGTGGTATACGCTCGTCTCGAAGAACAGATACTTGTTGTTGTCCCCCCGCTTTTTCTCTTTGCTTTAGGGTTATTTTTTTAGCTAGACCTTGTAAGGTTGGGTCCTCATAGAATTCAATGGTATCAATTTGAACCGCAAAAATTTCCCATATGCTTGTAAGCACTTGAATTGCAATCAATGAGTTTCCACCTGCTTCAAAAAAATCAATATTATTATCATTAACTTTGCATTCAAGTAATGATTCCCAAATACTTCTGATTGCATTTGTTATAGGGTTAGCATCAGCTACTTCTTCTTGGCTTTCACCTTCTTCTATATCGTTTATTTGCAAAAGAGCTTTCATATCAATTTTCCCTGTGGAAGTAATAGGGAATTCATCCAATTGTACAAAGTTGGATGGCACCATTACCTTTGGTAAATGCTGTAAAGCAAAATCTCTTAACTCTTTTTTATCCAGTATATCCTTCTTTTTTGATAGGTAATATGTCACTAACTTAACCATATTTTTGCTCTTGCGTGCCACAACTCTTACATGCTCAATGGTCGTATACCTCTTTAATACACTTTCAATTTCTCCTGGTTCAATTCTGACACCATTAATTTTAACTTGATCATCCATACGTCCTAAAAATTCAAGTGACCCAGAAGGTAAACAACGAACTCTATCACCACTCTTGTACATTTTTGCGCCAGGAACTTTCGAAAAAGAATCTGGTAAAAAACGCTGTTTTGTGAGCTCTGGTTCTCCTAAATAACCTTCAGCTAAAACTTCACCACCTATATAGAGTTCTCCAGGGGTACCTGTGTTAACATGTTCCCGATTTTCGTCAAGAATATAAACAGACTTATTGGAAAAAGGTTTACCTATATGTCCTGAAGAATAATTTATATCTAACAGAGGCCGACAAAATGTGGTGTCAATGACAGCTTCTGCAGGACCATACATATGTACAAGATCTACATCTGGAATTTTCTGATAAAACTTTTCCTTCATATCTTCCGGAAGGACTTCGCCACCACAGATAATACATTTTAGTGGATAGTGTGACTGGACGTCCATGTTATCTAATAATAATCCCAGTTGAGTTGGCGTTAACTGGATATAGGTTGCCTTAAATTGAACAATTAACTTAAGGATACTTCTAGGGTCCCATGTAAATGTATTATCGTTACTTAAAACAATAGATGCTCCGTATGTAAATGGACCCAACAATTCCCATATAGCAATATCAAAATTTGGTACCACCGTGTGTAAAATCCGATCATGACTATGGATTTTAACATGATTTTTTCGTTCTACTAACTGACTACAAATAGCTTTATGTGTTACTTTAACACCTTTAGGTATACCTGTGGAACCAGAGGTAAAAGCAATATAGGCAATTGATTGTGGTAAAGCCATACTCTCCAAATGATAGGTATCACTATCCTCTGCTGCTGCTAAGATAGAATCCACAGCTATGATATATTTATCGCTAGTAGGTAAGTATTCCATAAGCGCCTCTTCTGTTAATATCATTTTTACATCAGCTTTCTCAAGGATTAACTTATTGCGCTCTTGAGGTTCCTTTGCATTAAGAAACAAGACGGTAGCCCCTGTCTTTAATGCTGCCAATATACCCATTACAAATGAAGCTGTTTTTCCCATACAAAAAGCAATTACATCCCCAAGTACTATATGATGATCGTGGCTTAACGTATAGGCTAGCTTATCCACTTCTTTAGCTAAATCGCTATATGTCAGTGATTTCAAAGGTGTGATCACTGCTTCCTTATCAGGGTATTTAGCTAAAGCTTCTTCAAATAAATCAATAACCGTTATATGACGTACGGTATTGTATTCACCTTTATTTTTATCTTGGACAACCTTTTTTAACATGATATCCATGTGCTCCCTGGTAACTGGCATGGTATCATCGAATGTTCCTATGCTCTGTTCATAATCCCCTAAACACGTATCTAAGAATGAATGGCTACTGGGTAAAATAGATACGTCACTCTTTATTGCATCTAACGTTTCATCAAATCTATGTTTCACCCATTCCATGGTATTAAGAAGTTTTGATTCGGTGATTGATTCAGTATTAACATGGATTTGATATAGAAGTCCTGCTTCCAAAAGACTCCATACACCTAATCTACCAATGCTATAATACTTGAAAATTTTAACTTGGCTTTTGTTTAAGAAATTGGTTAGATCTTGTGTAAGATTATCTATCTCATTTATGGTATCCATTAGGCGCACAAGAGCCTTATCTGCTTTCATATCATCGCAAAGAAATCGCATAAGCTTTGATCTTTTTGAAGATAGTGTCGCACCTAGCTTGATTAGCAAAGGCTCTGTAGGTCCCTCTCCTATTCTAAAAAAACGTGTATCACGTAAAATTTGTGATGCAAAATTACGCTGATCTATACCACGGCCGCCAAGAAGTTGAACCGTTTTATCTGCGGATTCCCAAGCAAGCTCTGAGGACGACACTTTACAAGCTATTGCAATATCTTGCGCAATAGCCTCTCCTTCGTCAAATCTTTTAGCAATAACCTTACTTAAAGCGTTAATTGCACTTATAGCTGCATCTACCCACTTAATCTTTGATAGCGTTACTGAACTTTCTAGTAGTGAACCTGCACCTACATTCCTGTTAGAAGCATAACGAATCATTATCTGGCTGCATCGCTTCATAATACCCGAACACATGGCAGCTGTATAAAAACGTCCAAATAAGAGCCCACTTTCAGCTACGACCATCCCTCTACCCAATTGTCCAATAAGATTTTCCTCGCCAACTTCTACATCACTAAAGTCAACAGTACGAAGACCAACACCGGTTACACTCAATAAATCATCAGGTTCATGAATTGTAATACCTGCTGTTGTCCCCGGTACTGCAAAACAACTCATACCTTTATATGTATCCTTCGTGTGACGTCCGAACACTAGGAACATTCTAGCTGAAGCCGCACCTGTTATCCAACATTTGGTCCCATTAATACGCCATCTACCTATACCAGCAGGTTCAATGCTCGTACTAATTTTTCTTGGGTCTGAACCTGCTCCCGGTTCACTGAGAGCAAAACAACCGACTATTTTTCCTTTTGCAATCTGGGGAAGATAGTAATTACAAAAATGAGGGTCTGCATGTGTTAATATAGGGTAACTAAATGTATGCTGTAAAACAAGATAAGTTGCTAAACTAATATCAATAGATGCCAGTTGCTCAATGACATTCATGGTATCTATGAGTGACATAGATAACCCTTCATATTCAGTAGGAATTCTCATGCCAAACAAACCTGCTTTGCCCGCTTCGTACAAGAAATCTTCTGGAATCTTCTTGTTCTGTAACATTTCCTCAATTTTAAAATTGGAATTGCAATACCTACGTAACCAACTTATCAATCTTTCACTATCATATTGACTCTTTTTCTTATCATTTGAACCTATCACAACATCAACTCCTTGTGTTAATATACAAAATATTATATTTTATGCTTTTCTTCTACAAATTTATGATTTAAATAATTATTTCATAGAGAATATTTTAAATATTATTATTTGTATACTATATAATAACTAATTAATATTTTTGGGTTATATGTTTTTTATTTTTGCTACACTATAGTATTTTTTTAATGTTTTTAGATTATTTAATCTAAATTTTATTTTTTGTGTTTATTTTTTATTTAGCGTAATATATTTATATGTATTTTTTAAGTATTTATATATATTTTATTTCAAACAAATTCTTTTGTCAATATTTAAATTGTTTTATTACAATATTTTTTTATAATTATCGAATTAATTATTTTATTTGCAGACTATTTGTTTGTATTTTGGGTAAATACTCACATTTTAAATATCAGTCTGCTAAACGTTTACAACCAACTAGCTAATATGACCTCTGCTACCTTCTGATGATAGCTTCTGAAAAAGCAAAAATTAAGCGAAAATATGATTCATTGTTTAAATCTTTATATTTGGCAATGATGGATATAATTGCGAAACGGAAAGGAAAACCAAGAGAATGGTCAAAAACCATGGAACAGTTCTTCATATACATTGAAGATAGAATATCAACAAAAGACCTATATTAAACCATAGGCTGTCAACATCTGTTGACAGCCTATTTATCATGTGTGAAAATAGATGCAGTTAGTACTTCAAAATTTAAGGGGTTTACTTAAATATGGTTTTGACCCCAACATCATTTTTTATTATAATTTACTTTCTATAACTTTTGTAATGACCTTTGCTACTCCATCGTCAATATTTGTAGCGGTCACATAATCAGCAACTTCAAGTAGCCTTGGATGGGCATTCATAACAGCTACGCCAACTCCCGCATTAATAATCATTTCCATATCATTCAAATTATCACCAACTGCAACAATTTCATCTAAAGCTATTCCCATATGTTCAGATAGCTTTATAAGTGCTTCACCTTTTGACGTATTACAGGGTAATACTTCAAGATATGTTGGTTCAGATCGTACAATATAGGGCATGGGCATATCTGATGATCTTAATCTCTTTTCATAATCATCTAATATTTCTCCTTCACCGATTAATAGAATCTTAGTGATCGGATCAATACTTCTAATGGTCGCATGCTCTATGCATTGTATACCATCTTTCTTCATATAGTTATCTAATACATCATTTCGTCCCTTTATATAGGCTTTATTATTGGAATAGATAATAACATCTACTCTATAAGATGGCAGCATCTCAAACACGGTTTCTACCTGTTTACAGGTTAATGTCTCCTCATAAATACATTTACCATTTAATACATCAACGATTTTTGCTCCATTATATAATATACATGGTGTATTTATATTAAGTTGTTCACAGTATTTTTTTACAGAATCCTCTATTCTTCCACTTGCAATAGCAAATATGCCACCTTGATCCTGGTATTGATTAATCTTTGCTAATACATTTTCTGAAATATTCTGTTTTTCGTCAACCAATGTTCCATCAACATCAGACAGAATTAATTTATATTTCATAGCGTCACTTCCTTGTATTCTATATGATAATCTAAATATTGACTTTACAGTATCCATATATTTTAAATTGTATATATTGTGCTATGAATCTATAGACGCCATGGTTCTTAATAATTGATGACTCTATATTTTCAACTTATAGATTCTATCCTTAATCTTCTTCATCCGATAATACACGAATACATTCAAGATCAAAATTCACACCTATTGATTCCCCTACTTTATATACCTTTTGTACTTGTGGACGGTATAATTCCATGATTAATTTAACACCTTGAACTTTAATTATATATTCAATATTCGTTCCATAAAAAACTGATTTTTCTACTATGCCATCAAACATGCCAGCACCTTCATCAACTAAGGTAATGGCTTCTGGACGAACAACAATAACCGATTTATCTTTTATATTAACAATGGGTTCACCAGGACTAGGTATTGTTAATCGTTTACCAAGAACCTCTATTATTGCATTTTTTTCTTTATTTTCTATGATGTCACAATCGACGAAATTAGATTTTCCAATAAAATTAGCGACAAATTTAGAATGAGGATTTTCATATAAATCCTTTGGTGATCCTAGCTGAGCAATCTTCCCTTTATTCATTAATACAACTTTATCAGAAATAGCCATAGCTTCTGATTGATCATGGGTCACATATACACTTGTTATACCCAATCTCTGTTGTAAACTTCGAAGTTCATCTCTCATATACTCTCTTAATTTAGCATCTAAATTTGAAAGAGGTTCATCAAATAGAAGCACTTTGGGTTCAATGACTACTGCACGTGCGAGAGCGACTCTCTGCTGTTGTCCCCCTGATACTTGTGCTGGTACTCTATCTTCCATACCTTTTATTTGCATTAATTCAATAACTTTTTCAGTTCTTCGTTTAATCTCATCTTTTGGTAATTTCCTAATTTTAAGTCCATATGCAATATTATTATAAATTGTCATATGTGGAAAAAGTGCATAGCTTTGAAACATCATTGCCATATCTCTTTTATTTGGAGGCGTATTTTCGATGGCTTCACCTCCGAGAAGAATCTCACCAGATGTTGTATTCTCAAACCCTGCAATCATCCTTAGGGTTGTTGTCTTACCACATCCTGATGGTCCTAATAGGGTTGTCAGTTCTCCTTCATGGATATCAAGATTAATGCTATCAACAGCAGTTAATTCCCCTTTACCATCATGACTTGGAAACTTTTTTGTCACATTCACTAATTTTAAGTCACTACTTTTCATGATAATACCTCCCCTTCTCTACTTAGTCCTTTTTCTGTCTACTCTATATACAAGAGCATTAATTATGCCTATTGCAACCACGATTACCATAACCATCATCACAATATATGCTGCTGCATCACTGTATTTGGCAACTTCAAATAATGAGAAGATTCTCGTTGTTACAACATTCCATTTAGCTGATACCAAGAAAATTATCGCACTTACCGCTGTCATGGCTTTTACAAATGAATATACTAAGCCTGAGAAAAATGCTCCTTTTATGAGTGGTAATGTTATATTCTTAAAAGTTTCAAAACTATTGGCTCCAAGATCCGCTGATGCTTCTTCAATAGACGGATCAATCTGCATGAGCGCTGAAGTCCCTCCCTCAATTCCAACTGGCATGTTTCTAAAGACAAAAACACATATCAAAATGAATGCTGTTCCTGTTAATGAAAATGGCTTTTGATTAAAAGCTAATACATACCCAATACCTACAACTGTACCAGGTAATGCAAATGTTAATAAAGATGCTAAACTCATGTATTTTTTACCGATAAAACTTTTACGTACTAATAAGTAAGCTATTACCATGCCAAATACACCTGCAATTGGCGTTGCTATAATAGCTAGTAATACAGCATTTTTTAAGGGTTTTAATCCTGTAGAGATGACGTACTTGAAATGATCCAGTGAAAAGGATGAATCTACACCCCAGACTTTTACAAAAGCACCCCAAAGTACTGTTCCATAAAATAGTATAATAACACTACAAAAAACCATGCATATACCCAATAAAGGATAAATGATATGTTTTTCACTAATCTTAGCTCGTACTTGTGATGGTTTTCCTGTAACCGTCACATAGGACTTCCCACTAACCCAATACTTTTGTAGTAAGAATGCTATTAAACTTGGCATTAATAACATAATAGCAAGTATAGCACCTGTTTTCAATTCATACATACCTGTAATAACCCGGTAAGCTTCTACGCCTAACGTTGGATAGCCTCCCCCAATAACAGCAGGATTACTAAAGTCTTGTAAGGATTGAATAAATACTAATAGCAAACCACTTATGATACCCGGTAAAGATAATGGTAATGTAACTGTTCTAAAAATTTTCCAACGGGATGCTCCTAAATTTAAAGCCGCATCTTCTACGGAAGGATCAATTGCTTGCAATATACCCGATAGCGTTAAGTAAGCTACTGGAAAAAAAGAAAGGGCTTGAACCAAGATTAAACTATGTAAACCATAAACATTAAAATCTGTAATCCCTAATAATCCATTGGTAATTAATCCTTTTCTACCGAATAAAAAGATAATCGATAAAGAAAGTACAAATGGAGGTGAAATAATTGGAAGTGTAGCCATGAATTTTAAGAATTTTTTACATGGAACTTCCGTTCTTGTTATGGCATATGCGAAAATATAGCCGACAATGGTTGCAATGACAGCCGAGATAACGCCAAGCCTAATACTATTCATAAAGATTCTTCTATAACTTTCATTCTGTAATATCTTAGCTATAATGGATAAACTAAATTTTCCATTATCATCAACCAAACTAAAACTGATCATTTTAAATAAAGGATAGACCACAAAAATTGTTAGAGATGCTAAGATAATTATAATCAATGCTAATAATAAAGGTTCTTTTCTTAGCATTTGTAATTTCCATATAAAATTTTTCTTTTTGTGATTTCGTGATGCATTACTACTCATCTTTCTTGACACCCCTTTATATACAATAATCCCTCAAAGCTGCAAGTATTTAAAATTAAAGTTCTTTATCCTTTTAATTAAAATACTTTATGCAGTTTTGAGGAATTTGTACTACTCAGCTATTTTTTCAAGTTATCTTTGTTTGCTACCTTACTGGTAAAATCTTCAACTAAACGCGTTCTATTTTCTCCAGACCATTTGAAGTCATAATCAATAACCTTAAGATCTGATATTTTTACGATACCTTCTGGTGCTGTAGCCGTTTTATTCACAGGGAGTCTAAAAGAGTCATTCGTTCCATAGATATCTTGACCTTTTTTACTTAATGCCCAGTCAATAAATTTCTTTGCATTCTCTACTTCACCTTTAGGTCCATTTTTAATTAAGGCAATACCACCGATTTCATAACCCGTACCATCTTCTGGGAATGATAATTCTATTGGGTATCCTTCAGCAGTTGGTTTTAAACAATCATGTGAAAATGCGATACCAATAGCTGCCTCTCCAAGTGCAACGTTTTTTGGTGGAGCTGAACCTGACTTTGTATATTGACGGATGTTTTCGTCAAATGCTTGAAAATATTCCCAAGCTTGCTCTTCGCCCTTTAATTGAACAATGGTTGATAAGACTGTATAGGCTGTTCCTGATGAACCTGGATGCGCCATAGATATCTGTCCATTAAATTCAGGTTTTAATAAATCTTCCCATGAATCTGGATAGGCTAAACCTTTACTATCAAACCATTCTTTATCACATGCAAATGCTAATGCTCCAACATAAATGGGCGACCAGTAACCATCTGCATCCACATAATTTTCTGGCATGTTACTTAACTCTGATGACTTATAAGGTTCTAATACATCTTTATCGATTGCTGCTATAAATGTATCACCTGAACCACCGTACCATATACTTGCTTGAGGATTGTTTTTTTCTACTTGTAATTTGGATAAAATCTCTCCAGCCGATAATCTTACATAATTAACAGTTATTCCTGTTTCTTCTTTAAATGCATCTAAATATGTAGGTATTTCTGATTCTGGTAGTGCACTGTAGATGGTTAATTCGTTGGAACTTTTTGAACCACATGCTGATAATATCAGCATAACGCCAAATAATAACATGAGCATAACTTTTTTTCTCATAATAAAAACCCTCCTTAACATAATTAATGACCCAATACAAACTTTCATTCATATCACACTTCTTAATACAAACGTGTGTACTACTTTATTATAAATACAAATTCGTTATTTGTAAAGTCTTTTATGTATTTTGCATGTTTTTTTCATATAGCAAAAAACAAATAGGACATAATGCACAATTTATTGTAGCTAACAATTCAAAAAATCTCATATAATATCTATTCAAAGATGAACTAATAGGTTTACTCAATGCAAATACACACGTATGTATTTGTTTTTTTACAGAAGCTTTGCCTTAAGTCTCACTTACATTTTTAAGCAAGAAAACAACCACCTAATAGGTGATTGCTCTCTTACTTTACCTTTTACTAATTATTTATTTTAATTTCACTCATCTCTGATATTTTGAAACTATCTCTTATACGACTTCCTGATACGATAGTTCCTTCAGCCTTATACGTTCCAGGTGTGACAACTCTTGCATAATAGTACAATTCACGTTTTTTCTCATGATTTTTACCTATATGCATGGTTACCTTTTGACCTTCGACATCTTTGTAATAATAATAACCATCTTGGTTTCTAAGTCCATAATTATTTGAATTTGCAATTGGTGCTAAACCTGATGGTACAAAATCTGTAATGGTATAGTAATTGTCGATAGCTTCTTTATCTATATCCACATCAAGAACAACTTTTACAATGTCAGATTGGTCAAATGTATTTTGTTTCTTACCTGTTGTATAATCGTAATACGTTCTTTTAATCTTAATATGCTCATCTTGCTTACGATTAATGACAGCAGATTTATCGTAAATTGCTACTAGTGCTACATCACCTTCAACTTTTTTGAAATCCAGCGAAGAAAGATTCTTAGAAGGTACCTTAATGTTTTCATACCATCCACCATCTAATTCTTTCTCTACAGTCTTACCTTGATAACTATAGGTAACTTTCGCTTTTTCATCAGTAACCTTATTGATCTCTTGAGTAATGTATACAAATTCTTCGCTGTTCGTTAGCACTTCTTCTGAATAGTTATTCGCCACATATTCAAAGAATAAATCCCGATCCTCCATGTTAAGCTTGGAAGCCAATACCATGGTAAGCGCTGTGTATACAAGATAATCGTCTTTTGATTTTCCATATTTTATACGTTTGATGGCATCATAGCTATCCACATATTTAACAACCTTCTCATCATATATAGCTTTTGCCTTGTAGGTATCTCCTACTTCGCTATATGCTAATGCCAGGTACAGCTGATCTTTTAAGTCCTTATTAGCGATTTTATTATAGCTCTCTAATTCGTTTAATATGGGTTCACCTAGAATGGCTAATCCATAAAGAGCTGCCGCATGGTTTCTACTGGCTTTATTTTGAAGCTCATTAAGCAAGTATAATGTCATCTTCTGTACATTAATCTCATCTTTAATAATCGGTAATAACTTAACCGTTGTTTCAAAATCACTATCTGAATAAGGTAGTAGAGCTATACCGCCTTCAGGTATTTGATAATCTGAGATTTTCACTTCATCCTTAACAATCTCATCAAGCTCAAAATGTTCATTTAAGAACACACTCACTTTATAGCCTAAATACTTTTGATCTACTCTTTTTCCACCACTGTAAGCTAATGAATAGAGATGTGGTAGAAACTTACCTTTGCCCTTATCGAGCATCATTAAAGTAGTCAATCCTTTATCATTTGTCTTAATCTTTAAACCTTTTTTCAAATCATAGTAATCAGCTACCTGCATTTCATGGTAGGTCTTAACTACGTTAATGGTTTGCTTAAGCCCATCTGTATACCCTGACTCAGACTTAGCTTTTATAACAACCTCATAAGAACCTTCTTTCATTTCCCATAATGGAATGTTCACACGCTGGGATGCTTTTCCTGTAGCTGTCGCTTTAAAATCCGTTCCTTCTGCTGTTACAAGATATTCAATCTTTTCGCCTTCTTTTAATGCTTTTCCATATACACTAACCCCAATGTATGGTTTATCCCCTACAAGATAAGTCTTCGCAAGGCTTGTATTCATAAAATATGGTAAGGATACAATGACTTCTTCTTTATTGGTTCCTGCTTGCAATGATTTGGATATACCGGCAAAAGTCATACGCCATGAAGTCACGTTATCTGGTAATGTAAATGAGAAAGTTCCCTCACCTTGCTCATTTAATTTCATGGTTTTAAATAATGCTGTATCTTTGAATACCGATCTTACATATACTGATTCAGATTCTAAACTCTCATTTTTCGCTGAGTTAAATTGTATACGCATTGTTTGAGGCATTTCCATAACCATATCTGCGCTTTTTTCAACATTCATTCCGTCATAGCCAAAAAACATATTTATGTTTCTATTCATATGCGACATATAACTCATACCAAGACCACTACCAACATGACTGTATAACTCTTCTAGGGTATTAATCTCTTGGTCATTCATCTTCAGTAATGCTTCATCTACAAGACTAGCATTCACATAAACATCTTTAGCTGGTACGTACTTGCCTTCTTCTTTTGAATAGATTTTAGCTTTTAATGTAACGGTACATGTCTCACCTGGTTTATAGTCTTCTTTATCCGTTTTGGCTTCAAACACAAGCTTCTTAGATTCTATATTAAACCTAGCATTAAAATCTTGTTCTACATAGGTTTTACCGTTAAAATATACCCCTCGTATAGTTGCATTCGGTATTAAGCTTGCATCAAATTTTCTTGTGTAGGTTGAAGCATCACTTACATGATATTCATTAATACCATTTTGAGCTGTCATATACAGATATTTACCACCCTTAAGTGGCTCATCATTATTAACAAATGTTAATGCCATCTCTTCATCCACATCAAATATTTCTTTATCGGATTTTAGTTCATAAGAATCGCCCTCGTAAGGCGTATAATCCCACCTTCTACTAAAGTGTGCATCAAATGTCATCTTTCTGCCATTACCATCAACTGTGTTTAACTTGGCAGAATAATAACAATCTGTTATTTGGTCGAATTGAATGGATGTTGTTGCTTTCCCCTCTTGATCTGTGGTTAATGTAATATCTTTTACTTTGGTTGTTACTTTATCATATTCATATCGCTTACGTACAACCTTGTTGATAAAATCATAATACTCGCCCACTTCACGTTTTTTCCATTCATTCTTATAGATAGTCCCTGTAATTTTCTGACCAGCCTTAGCTGCACCGAGATAATCCATATCATGTTCTGCGGTACCATTGTTTAATCGGCTTAGGTCATATTTATGAACATCCAAGGATAAGGTACCTTCCTTATCTTCTCTTTTAGCTTCAATATTCACATTGATATCATTAACAAATACTCTGACATTTTCATTACCATAGATCTCCCCTGATTCTGGTAACTTAGCAAATGCACTGATATTTACGTATTGAATACCTTGTGTATTCTTCACATAATCTGCCATGTAAGCCACATTAACTTGACCTTTATTATCAGACTTCTCTGTGCCACTACGGTGTTCCATACCATTAATATTATAGTTAACTTCAAGGTTTGATACGGGTGTGCCTTCAAAGAACAACGTATTAATATCAAAGTTAACTTTTTCACCAATGAAGATAGCTTCTTTATCTTTGCCCATTTCTAGTTTATAGGCTGGTTTTGTATATTGTTCTACTTGAATATATTTGCTTGCTACAATGTCATCCTTGTGACGAACAGATACTTGATAACTACCTTCGTCCAGATAAGGAAGTTGTATTTTGCCATCAAAAAATCCATTCTCTGCTTTTACCGTTACTTTTTCTAATGCTAAATCATCCGTCATATAGGGCATATACTTCCAGAAATACCAATTGCTCTGGGTAATTTCAATGGTTAAGTCTTTAATTTCTTCATTGTTATAACGCCCTTGCAAGAATCCAAAGAACTCAACGGTATCATCTGGTTGATAAAGACCTCTATCAGTCTGTAGATATCGCCATAGGTTCGTTTCATTGTAACTATTTCTACCATATCCTACCATTCTCATAAAAACTGCACTTCTATTTCCATCTGTAATGGTATAGATTGTATTGTCATTATTATCTTTTTTATTAGGCGCCATTTGAACAACACCCGATGCGTTACTTGTATATTTTTCTGTTGCTCCTACTTCTTTAATCTCAGCACCTTGAATGGATTGACCTGTTTTCAAGTCATTAATCCATAAAAGATTGTCCTTGCCACCTGATGGATTACCTGCGTCTGTACTATCTTCTGCAAAGAGAATAGGACCTGGGTAACCTCCACCTATATAATAAAAACTGATATCTGTTACCTGTATAAGCGTTTGGAAGTTGATACCTTTCCAATTACCATCAACCACATAATAACCCGCTGGAAGAGCTTCGGGTAATTCTACAAAGTGCTTATCAAAATCTTGGATATTAAGGGGTTGCTCAAATGATTGAACTTTTGATAAACCCTTTACACTTATCTTCGCTTTTTCCCTACTCATATAGGACCATCTTGGTACGTCACTATATGCTTTTAAAGCAGATGTAAAATCATCAATCGTTTTATAAGCATAGACATCAATTTTCATATCGTCTTTTGCTTTCTTATCATTGTAAATATAATAATTAATTGGAATGCGAGGTACATCTTTTGTTGCAAACTCATTGATTATATTGGTAAAATTAAATTGTCCCAAAGGATTTTGTTGTGTTGTATCATCCTTAGGAGATGTTTCGAATTTGAACACAAAATCTTCTTTTAGTTGTTGGTCAGAGCCTTTTAGACTTACACCTTTTTTAAGTGTAATGGTATAGATGGTACCTGGTTTTAAACCACCCTTAGGTGCAAATACAATTGCTTTACCATGAGACTCAAATTTCCCTTCAACTTTCGGTTCAATTTCGAAGAACTTTTCAATTTCTGCATTTTCTTGATTGAAATAAAACTCAATACCTGTGTTAACGGGTACATTAGCTGATTCATTTCTAGGCAATACACCTAAAAGTGCAAATTCTGCTCGTGTCTGATATACCCAAGCAATATCTTCAAATGAAAATTGGTAAAGGCTATTTAATTTCATGGGTTGTTCTAGTGTAATTCTAAATCCCTCTTCAACCTTCTTAACATCAAATGGGATAGCTGGTTCCATTTTAAGTTTCTTTTGCACCTCATCTAGTGTTAATGTAGTAGTTCCCTCTGCTTTTAATAAGAAAGTAGTGTCAAGGTTAATACCTGTTGAGTCAAATTGATCAGGTATCAAGGCATACCCATTTCTAAATTCCTCAGCATTAACGACAATTCCTTGATGGAGTGAACGACTGTTAAAAATCGTCACAACTAGAGCTATCATGATGACCACACTTACTATTTTTTTCTTCATTTTCTTTCCCCTTTCCTTTGGTTCATGCGTATAAGGTCAACGTGTTTGCTTTACATAATTTGAACACGTGGGTAGTCTATACACTGTGTTATATCTTTTAGACGGAAAGAATTTAAAAAAGTTCCAAAAAAATGAAATAATTTATAAATATTTTTCCATACGTATATCTGCATGCCATTTACCATCAAAATAAACAAAATCTTCAATACGCTCGAAGGTCTCGTATCCCATTTTTTCATAAAACGTTCTTGCGCGTTGATTGTATTCAAAAACACCTAGCTCAATACGTTTAAGCCCCAATGCTTTACATTCCTCTTCTAAAAATATCATAGCTTCATGGGCAACACCCTTCCCACGGTAATCGCCTTCGCCAATGCATATACTAATCCATCCTGTGTTCTCTTCTTTCTTCTTCAAATGAGGTGCGTCAATGGTAATGGACAAATCGCCAATGGGTTCATCCCCATCTAATATTAAATAGATATGCTTTTTATTATCTTTATTAGCATTTTTATGAATCTGTTCTTTGGTTATGTCTGGCATTTCTTCTTCTGCAAGATTAGCGCCTATGAGATACTTGATTTCAGGATCATTGCTCCATTTAGCTATATATTCAAAAGGCTTAATTTGTTTTTTATCAACTTCTTCAAAACGTATCATCATGGTAAACACTCCTTATGTTTTATGCTTGGTAATGGTGTCATTTACTTTTAACACGTTTACCTTACTTATATCATCGTCATTTTTAAGTATTTATATTAAATATCTTGCTAGCTGTATTATAAAATACATCTTCATGATGTTTTTCTGGTATCAACATCTTAACAAAATTAATATAGGCACCAAGATCAACAAGGGGCCAATCAGAACCAAATATGTATTTCTTATAATCATCCGTATAAACTAAAGCTCTTTTAAGATGGTCTACAAAATGTTTTTTTCCTGCCATTCGCTCTACTTGCTCAAAATCGCCCACGATTAGCCCAGATAGATCAGCATATACGTTAGAATCTCTGCACAATCCATCACCCATGGGTCACCTATATGAGCAATGACAAAGGTTACATCCCGATTTGCAACGGCTAATTCATCCACATTCAGTGGGTGGGCATACTTTAATATCCCGTGTTCTGAATAGGTGTCTCCAGTGTGAATAACAACAGGCACTTGGTATTTAGCTGCTAGGCGGTAGATAGGCTTATAGATGTCATCGTATACATGATAGTGGTAATAGCCAGCATAGATTTTTAGACCGATTACTTGATGACCTTTTAATCCATTCTCAATATGACGAAGTTCCTGGACTTTTGAGTTACCAACCAACCTTGCTGGATTAACACCAAGGCATGTATACATGGTTGTTGGTTGCCTATTATCTAAGTCGCATACCATAGGATTTGGACAGTCAGAATCAGGGAAGTAATCTTCCCTGATTTCCTGAAGGCCCATAGCAACGGTAGCCACCACATTATTTTTCTTAAAAGTATTCATGTAACCCTTATAGGTATAATCTACTCTGGATAGAACATCTGCTGTTTCTCGAAACACTTTTATTTTGGAATAATGAATATGTGCATCAATAATCTTCATTGTTGCTCCCTTCAACTTCTTAACAAATTCTATGCTCTTACTATTATTGCAGATCTTCCTTCTAACCTTCAAATTGAATATGATAAAGATCCTCAAGAGTCACATCATTTAACATTTCCTTAGTAAATATGATAAACGATGGCTTCATCACTTTCGTTGTACCATGAGGCATCATTAGCTTATGGAAATCCACAGCAAAATTAACACCATTGGTATTGTATAGTTCATGTATATCGCCTTCTGTAAGTAAGCGTATAAGTTTGTAGTCTTGATTGTTAGAGCCATGAACCATATATTTTTTAACATAGAAATCGAACTCAGCATCCATACATCGATACATCTCTTGCTGACCTCTATTATCAATCAATACATAATTATCTTTCATGTCGTTACCTTCTTTAATGAATGTTGATCGGACGACCTTTTCTCCTTGAAGGTATTTGTTAGTCTCCTGTGTCATAACTGCATACTGGCAGATGACTGGTACACCAGGTAATAGAAGGAAATACTCTTCTACTTTAATACCTTTAAGTTCTTTTTGTTTTTCTATGCATAGCGTTGTTTTAATACCTGACCACATGTTACTCATATTATCCTTAATCGTAACAAATTCTGCCTGTTTCACCTCTTCATAAGCAGATGCATAGCTTAAGTTATCAGGCATGGTATGCATACCACCAGTCCAATAGTTCCACCACCCTTTAATAGCAGGAGTTGGGAAACTAGAGTCTAGCCATTCAGCACCTTTATAAACCATAGAATAGATACCTGCTGCAAAAGCTGGCGCTGATTTAATGGTTATGAGACCATTACTCACCTTAAAAACATCCATATCATGCTCGATACATTTCTCTGTGGTCACAGCTTCTGAACCTTTGAAATAGACTGCTTTATTACGCTTAATAGATTTATTGATGGTGTCAATATCCATTAATAACACATCTAACTCTGGCATCTTATCATAAGTCATTGTTGTAGATGCTTTATTATCTGTAAATGTTAATGTTTGCTCTACTGGGTTAAAAGCATCTACCTGAGATACGACACGTACTTTTCCTTCTACTGGTATCTTTTTAACTTCTTCAAAGGTTATTTCTATCTGACCATCTTCAATAAAGGGATTATCGCCATTAACCATACAATGAAAGTCTTGCTTTACAGGTTTTATAGGCGTATTGTAGCCCATATAACGTCTAAATGATTGCCATGAGTCAAATCTATCAACGGCACATATAACAGGCTTCGTTACAAAGCTTTCACCAGGTCCTATATCTTTTATCTCAGATACTAAGCGAAGGAATACATGGTTGAAGGATACCTTCATGGCTGGGTCCCAACCAATACATCTACTTGCTTCATATTGACTAAATATCCAAGGTTCAGTTAACTTATTATTATCCCACTTATATGGAAGCATGCCATCAGCATTTGGTGTTCTCATAATTCTTCCATCGTAAGGTAGGTGTGTATTATACCACAGTTGAAAGAACTGTTGACTTACATAGAGTGTATCGTAAACATAATCATCACTTACATTGATGACCTCCATATAAGTATTCACAATACCTTCCTCAAATAGCTCAATACAAAAATCCACTTCAATTCCTGGCATTTTTTCTAGTTGGTAATGTGCTTTAATCATCTCACTGGTATCTTTTGAAATAAGTTCAACATATTCTGGTTTTTTATTTTCAAGCTCATTAAAATAAGGCTTTCCTAATTGTGGGACACTCATAGGAATGGCATTATTTTCACTTCCACCCAATCGCGTTAACAGTGCAGCATTATTTTTCTTTCTTAGACATACTGAATAAGAACCGTTATAAATATAATAGTGTTTTTCGTCTTCACCATTATATTTGCCTTGACCTCCTCTAAAAGCACCTCTTAACTTTGCTTGAGTCTTTAATGTTTCATCCTCAGTTTTAATGGTTACATCAATTAATTGATTATAAAAACCATATTCTAATACTTCACATTTAACTGGAATGGATACTTTTCCATTGGACTTTACTATGCATTTAATTTGTGGCTGATCAAAAGTAACAAAATCAGTACTTGCTAAATAACAGGTAATAGCTACCTCTTCATCAAACCCATTCTCTATATCCACATAACAGGTGTTTTCTCCTATGGATTTGGCATTATCTTGATCACTGATTGTCATCTTAACAGGCAATTTAGGGTTAACCCCTACTTTGAAAAGTGCTTTTTTCCCATTAATACTTAGATTAGCTGTAACACAAGGATGGGTTTTCCACTTATCTTGTACTTCATCCATTGTATTAATATGGAACTTAGCTGTAATCGTTTCCTTTCCTGTTATATCACCTGTATAGTCAAAATCAAAGGAGATGTTTTTATCTTCCATACCCTCTATGGCAAGATGTAATGGCTTACCACTTATATTCACCACTTCATAGGTAATCTCATAATCTCGACCAATTACGAGGTTTTGTTTGGCTACACGTGCTCGAACGCAGTAATCATTCGTTTCAATACAAGTTAACCCTCTACCTCTTCTTTCAAATTCCATGGCTAGATTAAGACCATCTTTTTCCCACTTATAGTTAAAGTAATCAAAATCCCCTTCAAGGCGTCCATCACATTCGACTTTGATTTCTCTCTTGTTATCTTCGTACCAATCAATTACTTCAAGAAGCTCTGTAACGGCTTCTGTACGCATCACATAGGGAATAAAATTCATGAGATGTGTACTGTCATCTCTGTTTTCCCAGAAGAATCCACATTTTTTATATAGGGGTACTGCCTTATCATTACCTTGCCATGTATATAGATCTAAACGAGGCCATTTCTCACCCATAGCTCTGTTAACACATTCTAGCACAAGTCTTTTTCCAATTTTCTTACCAATACAATCTGGTCGTACATTGAGTAATGGTATATATGAAGCACCTTCATCATGTTTGTATTCAGAGAAGCTACAATAACCTACTATTTCCTCTCCATCTAAAGCAAGAAAGGCACAAATATTACCCATGCTTTCATTTTCGGTTTTTACATCTTCAGCAGTTCGAATGACTTCTTCTCCACCCCAGTTTTCGCCACTTTTATTCCACATATCGGCTAGAGCTTCAGCATATGCATGTTCATACTTAACAATCTTAATTTCGTTCATCGGTTGGAATTCCCCCTTCAACATGTTTTACTATGTTTACTTCACTACACTAAAAAATAGCATCAAAAAAGCTGTAGCACCTAGAGCTACAGCCATAATTCTAACATGTACGTATAGATATGCTGTAGCTATCCTACAGCTTATCGCCATAAAAACACATCTGCTTTTACTGACTTTTCTGTAGGCCATTTAACAATATGTTATATCCTTTTCTTTGTTGGGTAATTGTTCTACTTAACATATTATGGCCTCCTTTCATATCTTAGCAAATGAATTTAAGAGTTCTTTAAAATCTCTTATTTATTAATAATAGCATGAAAATTATACCATTTCAAGTACAAATTTGATTCATATATAAACTTTAGATTAGATAATATTTTTATCCTTTTCTCTGTTTCTCATTCCCATGTTTGAAGTTACCTGTAAGTTTGGCAAGAATGAGTTGGATGTCAAAGCCATTCTTGCCTTGAATCTTATTCGTAAATTTCTTAGTTTCTTTTTCTGTGAGCATCTTAATCATGCGGTTTTTATAATAAATCATAGTTTTGCCTGCTTTTGTAATCGTATACGTAAATGGTTCTTCTTCTAATTTGCCTCGTTTATCAATCTCTCCCATATTGTAGGCCCCTTTATTGTTTTATTTAATTACTATAACTTATACTGTTTAGGGCATTAACATCCGTTTGTGACCCATGGCCAATAATCCCAATTAAGGCATATAGTTTGGTCATTGGGTTGTATTTGAGTTCTTTTACCAGCTGGAAGTTTTCAATTTCTCCTGTATTTTTCAGGTGGATTCTTGGACCTGTACATTCAAATTTCACTTGACGACCTATATTAATATGTTTATCGTCTACATAACATATATCAAGTTTCTGGCTAATAAGATCCTTGGTCTTTTGTTCTAGTAGTTCTATATCGATATCTGGCTTCGTATCAAACTCTAGTACAAAGCCATGCTTCACATCATTATGTCCTTCACAATGCTCGAATCCAAAATCTTTTTCCAATACATATCCGGTAAGATCTTCCGCAGTATGTGCCATACGTCTGTATTTTATGGATTTGTGAACAATCTTAGCCACATCACTAGGATTCGGTCCAAAAATGCTTGGTCTTGTGACAATAACTTCTTCACCAATACCAATAATGATATCAGCATTCATATTCAGATATGGGTACAACAATTCAAAATGCTCCACAATAACCCGCTTATCACTTCTAACCGCATCCTTCACTGAATCTGCTAATATATACATCTGTGTGAATGCTGACTCAAAACGTACATCAAGATGATACGTATGACTACTGAAAAATCCAGTATCTGAACCATCCAATAAAGGTAATGGTCTTATATTCACCCCATCATCATCATTAGTCAACTCAAGTCCTGGAAACATCCCTTTGATAATCACTGATTTTCCTGCTCCTGAATCACCAACAAAACCGATCAACTTATCCAACGGACTCAAATACCTCTGAGAAATCTGATGCCCTAAATTCAAGATCCTCTTACGCCCACGAGGTGCAAAATAAACCGAGTACATTAAAGCTTCTTGTAATAAAGTAATTGCCATATCCTTCACATCCTATCTATTTTTTTACGTCCAAATGTGCCACCAATCCAAGTCGTCAATGGTATTGTTGCCACAAGTCCTATACTACCTGCAACAGCCCTAACAATCTCTGAAGCAATCATATCCATATTCAATATCTCTATAAATGAAATATTATAAGCTGAAAACAATAATAATAAATGAATCGATCCACCTACATAAGCCAAAATAAGGGTATTGGACATTGATCCCATAATATCCTTACCAATATTCATCCCTGAAGCAATTAACTTCTTAGTGGATATCTTAGGTGAATTCTCTTCTATCTCCCACATTGCCGAAGCAATGGATAACGCTACATCCATCACGGCTCCAAGAGCACCTATAATAATACCTGCCAATAAAATCCCTTTAAAATCCAAATATCTATTCCCAGGTATATACGCAAGCATCCTTGCCTGCTCATCTCCAAGTCCTGTCAACACAGCCACATGTCCTACTAGAGATGCAATTAACGCTGCAATAAGAACACCACCAACTGTTCCTAATATGGCTGTTCGTGTCTTCTTATTCCATCCACTAATAATAACCAAAGAAAACGTAGTGGTTATTGAGACGATAACAATCGTGACTACCACTGGATTAAAACCTCTTAATATAAGCGGTAGCATAACAAGAGCAATGAGGGCAACGGTCACGGTTAAACTAACAACAGCTTTAAGCCCTTTCACCTTACCAATCAACACTAATAACACAAGGAAAGAAATAACCAACCATATAAGAGCTGTATCCTTTACACGCTCATAGATATGAATATTGCCTACTTTGCCATCTTCTGTTTCAAACACATAGACATACAGCTTTTCTCCTGTTTTAAAGATTAAACGGTAAGGGTTCACCATCTCTACAGTATTCCTCACTGTGAATGCTTCACCCTTGTGTTTACCTGAAAGCAGTTGAAGATGCAAGTGTTGATACCGTCGATCCGATTGAATAGGTACATCTGGTCGTATCTCCCCTGTATCATCTTTTTCTATAGATAAAATCTTTGCTTTTACGACTGTGTAATCTCTCTCTTTCATGTCATTATCGTAGTATTCAGATGCCTCTTTATATTGTTCATCTCGAGTTACATCAGGGCTATTTTTCTGAGCACATCCAGCTAATAACACGATCATAATCAAAAAAATTATCATCCATAATTTATGTTTCATGTTGTTTTCTCCTTTGTTATTGGGTACTTTTCTTATAGCCTTCAATTCCATAAAACAATACATCAATCCATTCGTCAGCATTATCCAACATATTCTGTTATAGAATTAATTCTTAACATGTGTATTAATTAAATTTCAAATAATCACTTGAAATTTTTAATATAAGTAGGTTATGTTACCTTGATTTTCTAAGTTTTATGATCTAAATAAATATAGGATTCATGATCATTATTTTATTCATCTTATATAGCATAATATAAGATGTCCATCTTGTGAATAGGAAACTGCATATTTATATAACTTACTTCTGTAAGAATAATTACAAAAAAGCCTTATCCCATATGAGAAAGGCTTTTTGCATATCCACTTAATAATTTATTTGCTAGGTATACGTAACGCTTTACCTGAATAGATTAAATGAGGATTCTTAATATCATTGTACTCAGCTAACTCTTGATAAGTCATGTTATATTTCTTAGCAATTTTCCATAATACATCATCAACTTGGATAATATATACGACATCAGATTCGCCCTTAACAGCAGTTATTACATTTACTTCTGGTACAGCAACAACGTCAGTTGCTGTAAATGCTTTTTTGATAACATCTCTAATTGGTACAAAAGTATCTACAACATTAGTAGCACCTGAGAAATCGTACTTATCACCGCCACCATTTATAAAATCATTCGTTACGATTGTATAAGTCTTATCCATTTCAATTGGTGTTCCATCTTCTAAAGTCATACTTACAACACGATTTTCATATTCTTTTGATGGATCATATACAACTTTTAAACCTGCAAATTGTCCATCAGCCATGAAATCTGCTTCAATACCATGATCAACTAATTTCTTAAGATGCTCACCTGTTACAGTCATTGTTACTAACGTATTGTCAAAAGGCATGATTTCATATAAATCGCCCATTGTCACTTTACCAGCTTCAAGACTTCTTCTTAATCCACCACCATTCGTTATACCAATCTGAACGTTTGTAGATTTTCTCATGATATCACTTACCCAGTAACCTAATTCGGTAACATTAGCAATACTCTTATCATGTGTCATCTTTTTATCTAATTGACCAACTTCTTCTCCAGCTATAGGAGCAAATTCTGCATCAAATTTATCATAAGTTGCTTGTGTAGCTTCATCAGCTATGATATTTTCAAGCTTATAAACATCTTCTACAGATGGTGTAATACTCTTAACTGTACCATCTTCATTTAATTCAATAGAAAGTTTACCAACGCTACGTCCATATTTGTAAGCTTGTACAACAGGAACATCGTTCATCTCACCTGCTACAGTTTTATGTGAGTGACCACTAATAACAGCGTCAAGTCCTTCAACTTTTGTTAAAGCGTCAATTTCATCACCTGTTATCACTTTTGTTTCTCTATCTTGTTTTGAAGGAACGTGAGTAAGAGCGATAATAACGTCTGGTGTACCTTCTTCAGCTTTTCCAGCTTTTAAGAAATCAATCCATATTTTAGCGCCTTCAGCTGCAGTCTTAAACTCTAAATCTTTTACATTCTCAAGAGCTGTTTGGTAAGCCGTTTGAGTTGTTGTTAATCCTACAAATGCAATCTTCTTACCATTTACTTCATTAATAATATAAGGTTTAGCCCATGATACAGGTTCTCCAGTTGTTTTATCGTAGATGTTTGCTGCAAGATAAGGGAATCCACCTTCTTCTCCCCACTTAGCAATGCGGCTTGCACCCCAGTCAAATTCATGGTTACCAACAGCTGATGCTGTAAGATTTAACGCCTTGAACATTTCTGTTACAGGAGCACCATATGTTAAGTTTGATAATGCTGTGCCCTGATAGTTATCTCCTGCAGAAACAACGAGTGTGTTTGGATTCTTTGCTTTTTGATCATTCACATAGCCAACCATCTTAGCCATACCAATGTTTTTACCACTTTCCATAACATTACCATGGAAATCGTTTAAGGTTAGAATATCAATTACATTAGTTACTTGTTCCACTTCTGTTACTATTGGTGTTACTGGAGCTGGGTCTGTCGAATTATCGTCAGCATATGCCATGCCGCTTCCCATACTCATAACTAACATAAACGTAATCATTAAAGATAGAAACTTATTGAATTTACTCTTCATGTGTGTCCCTCCACATATTTATTTTTTTATTAAATATGAGAATTGTCATAATTCAATTGAACCAATCTCCCTTTTTCCAAGTTCAACCTTTTTTGGTTAATTCTCTTATTTAACATGTACAACTCTATATTAAAACTATATTCAACTTTTGTCAATCTTTCATGAATTAGAAATTAGATCTTTAGGTATTTTTCAGAATAGTTGATTTTATTCTTTTTTTCTATATTATGATTTGATTAATAAACCACCTATCATTCTCATATAAAATCTTGATATTTATTTCTCATTTAGTCAAAAAGTATATCTCTATTTTTGCTGTGATTATCATATGTTTTTTTACATGGTTATACTATTTTATGAAGATCACTAACAGATCCCCGTCATATTAAGGTATTCGCTCCAAATTCACTTTCTTATAAGATCAAGCTAATCGACCACCTATCTTTTTTTGTTTCTTTTTAGGATTAACTTCTTGTTCATAAGGATTATAATCGTATTCACTATTTTTTGATCGTTTGACTTTGGATAAAACAACACCTAGTATATTGGCGTGAACTCTATCTAATTGTTTAATGGCGCGTTTTGCAGAATCAGAATTCGTTTTCCCTGAAGCAATGACTAAAAGAACACCCTCCACTAAACTTGATAGAATAACGGTATCGGGTACACTACAAACAGGTGGTACATCAAAAAGTATCTTGTCATAATCGTCTACAACTTCAGCTATCATATCTTTCAAGATTCTAGATTCTAATACCTTAACAGGGTCTGAAGGTATCTGCCCCGATGTCATCACATCCAAGTTAGGGACTGATTCAATTGGAGATATGGCTTCAATGATGGATTTTTTCTCATTGATAACACTGACAAGCCCATAATGATTATTTAACCCAAATAGTTTATGAATGCTTGGTTTTCTAAGGTCAGCTTCTATAAGAAGTACTTTTAAACCTGCTTCAGCCATGGTGATGGCTAGATTGGATATGGTTACTGTCTTACCTTCTCCACGGTTGGGACTGGTAACGATCATGGTTTTATGTTCTCTATCTCCATCGATATACTGGAGATTGGTTCGTAACATTCTATAGGATTCGGCTATAGGTGATTTGGGGTTTTTCGATGCAATGAGATTCGTGTTCATTCATGTTACCTCCCTTTAAAATTTGGAATGATACCTACAACAGGTAAATCAAGTTGTTTCTCCACATCATCCTCATTCTTAAAGGAATTATCAAAGAATTCCAAAACAAGAATAATAAATAGTGCTAGCATACACCCTACTAAGCCTGCTAGAATCATGTTGATTTTCTTATTCGTTTTTACTGGGTTAGTAGGTACTAGTGCTCTATCAATGACTTGTATCTTCTCCACATCAATAATATTGTCTATTTTGTCTAATAAGGTATTTGCTACTTCATTGGCTATATCTGTTGCTAGTTCCTTATTAGTATGTTTCACATTAATTGCAAATAACCTTGAATCATTTATGGGATTAATTGAAACAATGGATTGAATTGCTTTTACACTGGTTTGTAAGTTAAGACGATCAATGACTTCGGCTAACACTAATCGACTTTTAGCAATCTCCTTATAATCTAAAATTAATTTTTGATCAAGTTGAGTACTCTCTATCTTTCCTTTTTCTGTTCCTACAAACAACATGGTTTTAGCTTCATACTTAGGGGTTATCGTATATGTCATCAATAGATTGGCTGACACTATACTTATTATCATAAGGATTGCAATAAGCCACCATTTTTTTTGTATTGTATGTATGAGTTCTTTAATGTCAAATTCTTCATACTGATTATTCATTCTTTTATCTCCTTCTTGCCAATACTTTGATTTGCGTTATCTTACAACACATCATCCATCTTAAGTATAAAGCCATATTCTGCCTTTAATAGATTTTATGATATATGTCTTAAGACAAAATCTTTGTTGAAGCTATCTCTTGTCTAACTTTTTCATGAATATCATTCTCTACTTTATATGTAGGTACAATACTAGCTAAACTCTCTTTTAATAATTGAGTATTTTCTTTATATAACAATTCACGAAGTGTATCTAAGCGATTTAATAATTGAGTATAATCAATATCTGTAGGTTTTCCTATAAAAATTTTCTTATGTTCTGTAGATATCATGCCTTCTTCTTCCATAAGCAGCTCTTCGAATAATTTTTCACCAGGTCGAAGACCCGTAATTTCTATTGGAATATCTGTATAAGGTTCAAATCCTGATAGTTTTATTAAATCTTTGGCAAGGTCTATAATTTTCACTGGTTCTCCCATATCCAGCACAAAAATCTCGCCACCTTCTGCCATAGCACCAGCTTGTATAACTAACCTTGCTGCCTCTGGTATGGTCATAAAATAGCGAATAATATCTTGGTGAGTAACTGTAATGGGCCCTCCTTCTTCAAGCTGACTTTTGAATAACGGAATCACACTTCCATTACTTCCTAATACATTACCAAAACGAACAGCTACGAAATCTGTTTTACTCATCTTGTTAATGGATTGGATAATTAACTCGCAAACTCTCTTAGTAGCCCCCATCACATTAGTTGGATTGACCGCTTTATCTGTAGAAATAAGTACAAATTTTTTTACTTGATGCTTAACTGAAGCCTGAGCAACATTTAATGTACCAAATATATTATTTTTTATTGCTTCTGCTGGATTATCTTCCATTAACGGCACATGTTTATGAGCCGCAGCATGAAATACTACATCTGGTTTTATATCTCTGAATAGTTTGTCCATCTTTTGTTGATCCCTTACAGATGCAATAATAACTTTAAAATCCATCTTTCTTCCAGGATAGTTATTATATACCTGGTTTGTTTGATTTAGCTTCACTTTAAAATGGCGTTTCAACTCATTTTGTAGATCATAAGCATTATTCTCATAGATATCAATAACGACTAATTGTCTCGGAGAAAAATCAGCAATCTGTCTGCATAATTCTGAACCAATGGACCCTCCTCCACCGGTTACGACGACTATTTTATTTTTTAGATAATCACGGATTCCATTCGTATTCAGCTGTACTTCTTCTCGTCCTAATAAATCTTCAATTTGAACATCTCGAAGATCACTTAATGTTGCTTGTTTATTAATGATGGTATTCATTGATGGCAATATTCTAAGTTTGCATTTTGTTCGATTACATTCTTCAATAATTTGTTTAATAGCTTCTTTCCTTGCCGATGGCATGGTTATGATAATTTCATCGATTTTTTTCTTATAGGCTATACTGGCAATATCTAATCTCTGTCCAAGAACAGGTACTTTATTAATAATTTGCCCTTGTTTTTTTTCATCATCATCAATAAGCGCTTCTGGTTTACCATTGAATTTTGGATTATTTCGCAGCTCTCTAATAATCATTGCTCCAGCATCACCTGCACCAACAATCATTACTCTTTTTGCTTCTTTATATATAGGATAATGTTTTAATCGTCTAAAGATTCGATACCCAAAACGTATCCCTCCAATAAACATAATCTCTAATATGGTTGTCACAACATAAATGGATTGAGATAGATATAATTGCTTATAATACATATAGACCAAAAATATAAGGTTAGATGCTACAACTGCCATGACAACCTCCATGAGCTCCTCGATACTTGCATATTTCCACAGACTTTGGTAGAGCTTAAATCCATAGAAGATGAGTATCTTAATGCTTGTAACAATAGCTATATGAGCTAAGTAAATATCTATATATTCTATTTCAATATTGCCCTCAAATTTTAGATAACATGCCATAAAATAGGCTAAGTGAATGGCTATTACGTCCATTACCATTAACTGTATCATTTTTATTTTTTTATTCACTCGTTCATCACCCTTACTTACCATTCCTGGTGGTAGTTTTTTTGATTAATCCCTACATAATGTTTTCAACTTATTTTTTATGGTTCTAAATAGGACATCGACATCATCTATTTTCATAAAATAACTCATACCTAAATAGATGACAGCACCTACCCCAATTGATATCATTAATGATAGATTTTGCAAGATTCCTACATCTTTTAGAAATTCAAAAAGCAATTTTGCCACAAAGGCCATCATAAGTGAAGCTGACAGGATTTTGACTAAAGAAATGGCAATTTGACGCATACCAAATGATCCTATCTTTTTTCTTAGGGAAATGAGCATTAGCCCCGTAGTGAATGTTGCTGATATACTTGTTGCAAGAGCAAGACCACCTATACCTAAGATTCTTGATAATATGATATTTAGTACTATATTTAATACCATACCTATTGTTGCATTTTTCGTTGGCGTTGTTGTATCTTGAAACGCATAAAAAACTCTGGAAAGCACTTCTCTAAGTCCAAATCCAACCATACCAATAGAATAAAATACTAAAGCATAAGATGTCACCTTAATCGCTTCTTGATCAAATTCTCCTCTTGCAAATAAAAATGTAACGATAGGTTCGGCAAAAATGATGGTACCAAAGGTTGCTGGTAGAATAAGTAAAGAAATTGAGGTAATGGACTCAGCAAGTGTTTTTTTCAAACCCACAATATTATCATCTACAACCATTTTGGATATCATGGGATACATTACCGTAGCAATAGACATGACAATTACCCCTTGTACAAACCAATTGAGCCTATTGGCATAAGTTAATGCTGAAATACCACCTATGGCTATTCTAGAAGCAATGGTTTGATCCACTAATACATTAATCTGATTAATGGAAGTACCAAACATGACTGGCATTGATAAGTACAATACTTTCTTAATGTACTTGCCTCTAAAATTAATACTATATCGAAAGCCCAATCGCCTAGCATAAGGTATTAATAGCACCAGTTGACATGCTATGGCCAAGACACTACCGATTGCTAATATTTTAATATTAAATTTAACACTTAAGGCGATGGTTAAAATTGAAATAAAGTTAAATGGAACCCCTACAAGTGCAGGTATAATAAAATTATTTTTAATCTCTAGATACGAACTAAAAACGTAGGTTAATGCGGAAAAGTAAATACCAAATAAACTAATTCTAGTCAATAAAATAGCAAGTTCCAACGTTTCTCCCTGAAAACCTGAAGCAAATATTTTTACAATATAGTTAGTAAAAAATAAGCCAATAAGGATTAATATAGAACAAATAATCATAAGGAAATTAATTATGTTGCTGGTAAATCTATCAGCTTGTGCCATATTAACCTTTTCTTTAATGCTACTATACATGGGTATATAGCTGGTTGAAATACCTATTCCAACAAATGAAAATACAGTTAGTGGTATAGTTACCGATATTAGGTATGCGTCACTTATATTTGAAGCACCATAGAAATAAGATAAACTAATATCCCTTGCAAAGCCTAATATTTTTGAGAATATTGTAATTATCATTATGATTAAAGCTGTCTTTTTCATTTATGTCCTCTCTATTTTTTACTTTGTCATGATCAATTTAGTTACATTCCGTTTTACATTTTTAAAGTAATGCCATTATATAAAAGAGATTAAGACTATTTCTTTGTGGTATTAATCGTTATATTGCCAGAAAAATTGATAAGGATATATTCTATTCCATTCTGGTCGTAAGATAAGTATTAACGTAGCATAAATTAGAAACAGTAAAATAACCATATATGTAATCAAAGCTCTAAAGTTTTTTTCCTTAATTTTTTTAATGGCATTTGGTAAATAAATAATTGAAAAAGCAAAATAGAAATCTCCTACTCTGCTAAGTAAATTGAATCTAAATGATAGAAATGTGATGGATACGCTAAATATCAGAAAAATCAACATAAGTTGTCCATCGTTTATTAATTCCTTATTGTTACTATTAGAGCAACTGTTTCCTTTACCTGTACTCTGAATGGTTAAACAATTTTTATGATAACCTGTAAAAACACCTAGTAAAATGACACTTAACCCAACAAACATATTCAATATACTTGCCAATCTTATTTGACCATTTAGATATGATGATTGCATATAATAATTATATGTAGGAAAAATACTAAGTAACCTTTGTAATAATACAGGAAATATGATGTATAAAGACAAGCTGCCAAAGCAAATCAATGACACAGTTTTAAAATTATATTTTAGTTTAGTCATAAACCACGCTGACAAAAAAATGATAGCTGTTCTATGAAATAAAGTTGCTAGCAACACGAGCATAATAAACTTGACTAATTTCCTTTTCTTTAAATAATCATAAGCAAATAATACCAAAACGATTGCCAAATTTATTCTAATCGTGTTCATGGAAGACCCATAGTATCCTAAAGAAAAAAACAAAAAGATACTTAAAAGAGGCAGCGTTGAGTATTTATATATAAATCTTGCAAAACCATACATTATAAGGATACTTGATAGGATGATTAATGCCTGTGGATCTTGTGATATCATACTAACAAGTTTATTTAAATACAGATACCCAACTTCATATCTCCAAGTCAATTCCGCTATGCTTCCTGTTTTTGCAATAATTTTAAATACTCTTATATACTCATGTGTATCATTTCCAATCGTTTCAGCTCTAAATGCACACAAAACTGTAAATAGCCCAAAAGTAAATAGGATGCATGCCATCTTTTTCACTTTATTTTGTTCACCCGTACCAAATAACGATCCTATTATTAGCAAATATACATTTAATATATAATATAAAAGCATAGATTTACCCTAATAATATGTCATAGTTCTATACATTTTTTCAAGCTTTAAAGCCTCTGTAAAAATATCAAATCCATTTTTTCTGAGCTTCTGATCTGCATTTTCTCTATTTGTATCTATTGATATATTTAATATGTACTCTGCCCAGTATTTTGCTGGTTGACTTAATTGAATGTAGTGGGCTTTTATTAGTCCAATCTCACGGGTAATATTAGTTGACATAATGATTGGCAACCCCGATGCTTGGGCTTCAACCCCAACAACAGGCAAGCCTTCAAATAATGATGGAAGAAGAAATATATCCATTAGGTGTAATAAATTCGGAATATCGTTGCGTTTTCCTAGGAATAGAACATCCTCATCTAGCCCTAAGCCCTTTGCTTTGTCTTTTGTTTGCTCTAATAATGGCCCCTCTCCTACAAGAACCAACTTAACATTTTTCGTTTGTTTTTTTAGGGCATTAAAAATATCAATGAGAAACATATGGTTTTTTTGTTCATTAAACCGTCCAATATGTCCTATAACAAGCTTATCTTCCAATTTATATTCCCTTCGTAACCTTTGCCTAGCATTAGGATCATACTTAAATTTTGCACAATTAATGGCATTATTTATGACCCTTGCCATTCCTTCATTTAGACATTTCTTACCATATAGAAACTCTCCTGCTGCTTTTGAACAAGCAAAATAGTAATTGGCATGTTTTTTCAATCTCACACATAATAATCTATTTCGTATTGCACTAAGTTTTTTATCTGAATACATGGTGGTATGACTATGTGTAATGATATTTCTGATACCATATTTTTTTGCTATAGGTGAAAATAAAAATGTCAAATATACTTCATGAATATGTAATACACCATGTTTATCCTTATGTTCTCTAAAGAATTCTTTCAGTTCATGTTTAAAGCTTCTAGACAATGATGGTTTTGATATCAAATATACATGTCCACCCATCGCTTCTATTTCATTTTTGTATGCATTCTCTTCATCTTCAAAAAACAAAAAATCAAACTGAATTTTTTCTTTATCTATATGCCTATAATAATTCATGATGACGCTCATAACGCCACTACTTCTACTTAAACTAGAAACCAAATGCAGTACCCTTATGTTATCCATTTTTACAACTCCAATTTATTAATATATTGTTAAACAGATAATGATTTTTTAATATTATCAATTTCCAAACACTGAAAGTTCGCTTTATCATGCTTCCAAAAATACAATTTGATTATCCCTTTTAGCGTTCCAACACCATAATAGATATGTAACAAAAAAAATAATAACGGAAGTGATACGTAACTCAGCTCAAACTTCTTGTCAGCTATTGAAGCAATTGTATTTATAATATTAAAAACGATATATACAGTTGCTAACACAATGATGGGCAATGTAATACCCAATACGTTTAAGACAATCCCACCAATAATAGCTATAACAAACATGAAAGGCATAAAATGATAAACCGAAAAGCACTTAGGAGAAATGCCAAGAGTTAAACCTATCCAATAACCATTCATTAATTTTTGTTTTAGCATTTTTCGGAATGTATTCCTTGCATAATGGAATGATTGAATCTCGGGATCTAACCAAAAATCATAACCAGCTACTTTCATACGATAATGTATTTCATTATCCTCAGTTCTTTCTAATCGCTCATCATAGCCTCCAACCCTTTGAAAAACTTCTCGTGAATATGCTGCATGAGCTAAGGTGCTTACATATTTTTTTACCTTTGTTCTTCTATAACTAGCTATCCCACTACCAAATAAAGATGTTTCGGCTACTAAAAGTGTTTTTTGCCATGAGCTATTTTCGTCAATAATACTAATCCGATGCCCTCCAACGATTTTTTCCCCTTTTTTTATCCAATTCATATTTTTACTAATAAAATTAGGCGGAATGGACGAGTGAGCATCAACTCTCAATATGACATCTCCTCTACTTGCTTTCAGTGCTATATTCCAACCACATGGTAAAATCTTATTTGGATTATCTAGTACGCATACTCTTGAAAAACCATGGTTTGACCTGGCTAAGCTATACATCACATTTTTTGTATTATCATTCGATTTACTATCAACAAAGATAATTTCAATATGATGATGATCATAGTCTTGCTTCTTAATATCGTTAATTAAATCCTTAAGTTTATCCCCTATATTAAGAGCTACAATAATAAATGAAACTAACATTATATTTCCTCCAAATCATTTCATTTAAAAACAACTGAAATTGTCTTTATAATCAACTTAATATCGTATAACACGGATATATTTTTTATGTACTCTATATTCAACTCTATTTTATTAGGCATAATTTCATATATATAAGTCTCTTCTGGATTATTGCTTTGACCTAAAAGATTACTTTCATTTCTGTATACAATGGATGCTAAGTCTGTGATTCCAGGTCTCAATTTTAAAATATTTAATTGATAGTCATCGTACATCTCAACATACCTGGGCACTTCAGGTCTTGCTCCTACAAAACTCATATCGCCAATTAAAACATTGATCAACTGGGGTAATTCATCCATCTTCGTCTTCCTAAGAACATGTCCTACTCTAGTGATTCTGCTGTCTCTACCAATGGTAATCTGCATCCCTTTTCTTCCAGCATCTGCACCCATTGTTCTAAACTTAAATATCTTAAATTCTTTACCCCCTTTACCAATACGGATTTGACTAAAAAAGACGGGACCTTTTGAATCAAATTTGATAATAATCGATACAACCAAAAATAGAGGTAATAACACAATTAATCCGATAAATGAAAGAACTATATCGAAAACCCTTTTCTTGACTAATTGATCTTTTTTCTTGATTAATATCGCCTCAATATCTTCAAATGTAAGCATTTCTTCATTCGTTAATTGATCTTCAATTCCTAATTGTGGCATTAACGTCCCTCCAATTCTAATCCTCCACACTTGATACCAATTAAACGATGGCTTTTTGATATGCGGTGGATGACTTACCTATGATCTTCTTGAATTGATTTACAACATATACTACTTCTTCATCACTTAATAAAGTGTGTAATGGGAGTGTTATCTCGTTCCTATACATCTCAAATGCATTAGGATAATCTTTAATATGAAATCCTAACTTTTTGTAAGCACTCAGCATGGGTAATGGTTTGTAATGAACATTACTCGTAACACCACTTTCAGCCATTTTCTGTATCACACTATTTCTAAATACGTCGTCCTTATTATTAAGTCTAGTCAAATACAAATGTCCACTTGAGTCATAATTCTCACTGAAATGTCTTAGTACTTGAACACCATAATCCTTCAAAGCTTCATCATATATCCTGATAATTTCTTTTCTTCTAGCGAGAATCTTCGGATATCTTTTAAGTTGAATTAATCCAAGTGAAGCATTAATATCAGTCATATTACATTTATAATTAGGAGCCACAATATCATACTCCCATGATCCTAATTTAGTCTTTGCTAATGCATCTTTTGATTGTCCATGAAGTGTTAGTAACATATATTGCTGATATATCTCTTCGTTATGTATATCAGGTATGTCTTTCCACGTAACAGCTCCACCTTCTGCAGTTGTCAAGTTCTTTACAGCATGAAATGAAAAACTGGTAAAATCTGCAACTTGCCCACTGGTTCTGCCTTTATATTTTGCACCAAAAGAATGTGCCCCATCCGCTAAAACAATCACTCTTCCTATAGCTTTTTGGATGTCATTACATGGTCTAAATAGCTCTTTTTTCTTATTAACTATCTCAAAAATCTTATCATAATCACACATGACGCCAGCAATATCTACTGGTATAATAGCTTTTGTTTTCTCTGTAATAGCCTGTCCAAGAGCATCATAATCCATATGATAAGAATCTTTAGCTGTATCAACTAACACAATCCTTGCTCCAACATGATAAATAACACTTGCTGATGCTGTATATGTATAAGCTGTCGTTATAACTTCGTCTCCTTTACCTATTCCTAATACCCTCAACGTCATTTCCATAGCAGCAGTCGCTGAATTAAGACACACTGCTTGATGATTATTACAATACTTTGCTATTTTCCCTTCAAATAGCTTCGTTTTTGCTCCAGTTGTGATCCAACCAGAATTAAGTGTATCTACCACTTCGTTTATTTCTTCCTGGGTTATATCCGGTGGTGAGAAAGGTATTTTCATAACAATTAGTCTCCCTATCTGTAAAAAACTTTTTTTACATACTATGTATTATTTCAATAATATTGCCATTCTGGTTATATATACATGTTAGTTTTTTGACTCTTTGTTTTTAGTTTATTTTATGTAATTGACGACATTATTAATTCAACATAAGTATTATTTTAAATAATACAAATTTTGTTAGCGGTATCTACTATTATATTTATATTTTACAATTTGTCAATAAATATTACTATATATACATATTTATTATTTTTTAACTTGTATTTTTCTATGTTTTTCAACTTTTTCTAGTGTATTATTACTATTATTTTGTTTTATTCGATATTTTTTAAATATATAACTATTGTAGTTGTTGATAAAAAACATTTAATATAGATTTATTTCAGAAAACTATTTTAATCATACCTTGCTATTCCTTTCTTTCTTGATTAACAAAAACGGCTAATATTGCTATATAAGAAAGTCATATCCAGAACAAAAGAGGCTATGCATCGTTCCGCAAAGCGGATTTGTCGTTAAGAAAATTTCATTAGCGCATATGGAAACGCTTCTGTTCCATATGCTTAGAAAGTAGAACTTTCTTATAAGATAATAAAAGAGTCATAGTTTAGACATATATTGCCCTAAACTATGACTCTTTATGGTTGTGAATTAATCTATTTATTACATTAATATTTCACCCACTTTTGTTGATTTTATAGATGTTTTGTAATATTTAGCCACCATGACGATGTAAGGTTGTTTAGCCTTTATTTCCATAGCCCATAAATTCTCCCCATACTTTACGTTTACGTTTTTTTCCAAGAAAAAAAGAGAATCTCATCAGCAGAACACTGATAAAATTCTCTAGATACTTCTTATATTTCAACTTCTAAATCAACTAATGGTGCGTGTTGTTGTGCACCATAGACATCTGTTTCACCTAGTTCTCCTGAAGCCATAGGTCTTACGATTGTAGCTTTTATAGCCTTTGCTGGTCTAAATTCAATGATATTAATAACATCTTCAACAGAAATATCATATAATGACGCGATGACATCTTTATTGATAATGTGATTTTTGCAAGCTGCCTCAAAAATCTCCCAACTTTTAAAGATGATGTCAAAGGTTAATTCATATGGACCCGCATTTTTACTTCTTATCACTTCTGCAATATCTTTTAATTTTCTTTTCATTTTAGTACCTCCCCAACTGTTACATAATCAATAGGGAATAGTTCATAAGGATCAACTTCAACAATATGGTATAAGCTAAATGCGAAGACTTCTCCAGCTTTGAAATCTGAGGGTGAATATGGGAATGCAAGATTACCTGCTGTGGATATCCTACCGTTATAACCATAATGTAGCATGGTAGATCTGGCAAAGCTACAGATGGTGTTTGCAATCTGTTGCGTGTCTGCAACGGCTTCAATAACAATACCAATCTCATGACTTGTTATCTCATTTGTTGGCTCTAATGAACCCATCACTGCATTCTTGCCATATACTTTAAAGTCAAGATGATACTTAAAATCAGAATCAGAAAAATTATCTTTTACACGTTCTCTTACTTCTTTAATAATCTCATCTATCTGTGATATCATAATGCTATCCCTTGTTCCTGCAATGGATACTGTGCGGTAACCAACCTTCTTAGCACCTTCTAGTTTAATTGTATAGGCTTCTGAAGGTATGAATTTGGAACCAGACACCTTTACCATACTCTCTGTTTCTTGTTCGAATTTCGTATCATGTAAATCAATAACACCACCAGGTCCTGGTAACACATAAGGATTCGTCTTCTCGTATAAAGTATGTGCCGCAACGGATAATGTTGTACACTTTCGAATAGGACTTAATGGCTCAAGTTTAAAGTAATCTTCGCCTAAGTAACCAAACATACAATCACTACCACTACCAGGTGTGGCTGCTATACTAGCACATTCTAGAATTTTACCCATATGAAGTGCTAGACCCGTATCATATCCTTCTTTTACGGCTAATGCCGCAAACACTGTAGGATCATAAGCACGACCTGCAACGATAACTTGCGCGCCTCCGTCAAGGGCTTTGATAATAGGTTCAAGTCCCATCTGACCCACAATACGTTCAGTTGCTGCTAACTCTTCCTCTGTTAACTCAGGTGCTGGGTGAAGTGGACTTACTTTACCATCCGCTAATTTCTTAGCTACAAGTGCTTTATCAATCTCAGCATGGATAATGGCCATCTTAAAGGATAAGGCTTTTTCTGCACCAATACTTTTTATAATCTCTACAACTTCGTGTAAGTGTGGTTCACCACCTGAACCACCAGCTGTTCCAATAATCACAGGAATGTCTTCCTTCATAGCTGCTTCTATCATAATGGATAGATCACGTTTCACTGCTGTAGCATCGGTAAAAGAAATTCCTGCCCCTAGGTAATAGGGTCCTGGATCTGTTGATCCTGCATCTACTGCAATGGCATGAGGTTTTCTTTTCATACCTTCCTCAAAAGATGCCATGGGAAATCCATATCCCAATATGGCAGTTGGAGATAATACTCTTAATTCTCTCATCTTATTCTATCCTTTCTCTCATTTTACGTACAGCTAAAATACGCTGCATTTCATTAAATACAATCATGTATCCTTCGTCAACACCCATGCCTGGTTTTGCAAGAATCTGTATAGGTTTCGTTGCCATAGCCAAGTGAACACATACTTGTGAAGAACGATCTGTTTCATTACAAGTACCTCCTTGGTATGCACCGATACCTTTTTTCTTACAATAGAGTACCGCTTCTATGGTATTGTTAATACCTCCAAGGTCTGGTGTCTTAATCTGAATCATATGTCCTGCACCATTGTCAGCAAAATATTTAATATCATCAAATGTATTACACCATTCATCAGCTACGATCTCTACCTTAATATCTTCATCATCGAGACGTTGACACATATCCCGCAATGCTTCCATTTGAGCTGTACGCTCTTCCATGTCCATAGGACCTTCAATACGTAACTTTAATGGATAAGCCGCCTCTTCTAATTCTTTCATATAAGCAACCATTTTATCCATATCATAATCGAAAATAACACCTATGGTACCATAAACATCCAAATGTAATACAGGTTGATAAATAGCATCTTGACTAATTTCACCAACGCGATCGCGAAGCCAAGCAATGTATTTCTTAAGAAGTTCCCCTTCTTTTCCAAGCTTAAGCTCTACATTATTAATAAGACCATGAGGTAAAACATCTGCTTCTTTTAAAATCATTTTATCCACGTTATTATAACGATCATCACCTGATTGCATGAATATAGGAATCTCTTCCTTAGTCATCTCTGTACCGTATTCTTCTGCAACTACTTCAGCCATGAGTTTCTTCTTACTCTTAGCTACTGCATCTAAGATAGCTTGTGTAACGCCATAGCGTATAGCTGTGTGCATCCTCTTACCTGTCGTTGGCATGATATAATTATCCATCTCTTCTGCTAATTCACGAAAGCTATTTAGCTCTTTACCAATAAGAATTGGCTTTAAGTATTTATCGATAATCGGTATGTAATCTTTTGCAAGAAATAAAGGGTCTCTTCCTCCTGCTCCTGAATATTGAACAGCAGCACAGTCACCATGAGCAATTTGCCCATCTTCTAATAAAAACATAACGGATATAGCTTCACCCGCCTGCCTAATGGATTCAAATCCTTCCGTAATAGGCTCACCACTATAAGAAGCTCCATTAGGAACAGCATGTTTCTTTATGGCTCTTTGATCATCGAAGAAAAAACCTGTTTTACCTTTTGATAGGATTACGTCAACTATTTTCATATCTATTTCCTTCCCTTTCTCTTGCACCTATAAGTATTTTAATGAATTACTTTATCTTGGTCGTCCCACTAACTTACCTTTTCCAATAGCGTAGATGTCATCAATAACCATCTGGAAGCTCATATCACGCTTTTCAAAGTCAGCTCGTTCTTTCATCTTATTATAATGATATTCTTTAATTTCCCCAGTAAATGGTAAGCGAGCACATTCTAAGAAACGTACAGCACCTGTGTTATCACGTGCTGGGAACACTTTACCTGCATTTTGTCTACTTGGTGCAAATGGAATATCGATAACACCTGCTTGGAAAGCACGAATGGTACCAACAGCTATGTCTCCATCACCCAGTTCAAGAGTCTTATCAACGATACAACGTGTTTCTGCCATAATCATTTCTTTTTCAATCTCTAATTCGTTAGTTGATGCCATCTTCTGATCACGTAACATGGTTACTAACTGTTTTGTCGCTTTAATACCACTGGCATTAGCTTCCTTAGTTGGTACACCCATGGCTTCATGAGGTGTTTTTACGATAACTTTTGTTGCACCAGCCAAGGCTGCTGTAGCTGATCCCCAAGAAATGACACCAAATGCTTTGGATTCGTCCTGTGGGAAACCACCCATCCATTGGTGAAGGACAGTTGTTACGACAACGTCTCCAAACCCAAACTTGTTAAGGTACTCTTCTGTAAGCGTCTCAATGGTTCTAATGGCTGCTATATCTTGAATAAGGTTACCACATTGTCCGTAACCTACTGTAATATTTTTCACACCTTGCTCTGCTGCAAGAAGGCTCTCAATAATGGCTACACTATGAGAAATACATGGTGGAACGAGAGTACCTGTTAATGGTCCAAAAGGCTCTCTGTTAATAGTTATACCTGCTTCCTCATACTTACCAATCAAACGGTCCACATACTGCCAATCATAGATGGTCTTGTCTAAAGGTATATTTTTGGAATACGGAATATTATAAGAGATACCGCCACCTTCATATGACGTAAACCCACCAGCAATGGTTATTTCTGTAAGTAATCTTGCATCTGGCGTACCGTGTCTTACCTGTACAGGTACATTAACGGACTCATTCACTTTTCGACATAATGAGATACCATGGTTAACAGCTGGAAAACCATTTAATAAAGATCTTCCTGCTTTTCGACTTTCATTAATACCCTCTTCTGCTTCATGGTAACGATTGTGCCTTGTATAACTATCAATAGTCGATGGTAGAAGGTCTGCTTCGCCTTCATCAACCAAGTAATTAAGAAGTTCAATATGCTTATCTACTAAAGCAACTCCAGCACGAGGTTGTATCAATGTATTGCCTAGCTCTTTGGCTTCTATGAGTTTATCTGAAAAAATCTTGTGTTTAGGAATTTCTTTATGATAAGCTACTGCTTCATCAAAATCTACATCTTTACCTGTTGACCACTGTAATAATACCTCTTGTCTGATGCTATCAAAAAGTTCATCATCTAACTTTTTATTCTTCAATTCCATTTTATTCACCTCTAGAAATTAGTTTTATTTCTTTCTTCATGATATTTAATGCTTTATCTGGATAATGTTCAGCTAGTAAACCCATAGCTGCTAAAATGTACTTGTCGTCTATATAATAATCACTTCGCATAGGTCGAAGCACCGTTGGCTCTATACTATCAAACAACGCCTGACCTAACACCTCTTCAATTTGTTCACAATGTATAATGGAACCACCTGTACCAATAATCTTACGAATACCCGTTAGATCTTTACCTGTCTGAAGATATGTTGCTCCAAAAGGTGTATAATGGGTTTCTAATCGACCTACATGCCGGTGTACTGCATTTCTTACTGCTAATGACGCAAGACCAAAATCAAACGTTTTGAAATCTTCATCTTCATCAGAATAGTACTCAGGATTATCTTTTATCTTATTCAGATAAGCTTCTATCTGCTCTCTAGGCAGTCCTGTTAACTTTACCATCTCCTGTATGCTACAAGTTTCAATAAGTGCATGAGCACTGTATCTAACACCTAGATCACCTTCCACAGTACGCTTAACCAGTGGTTCTTGCAGACCCTTTAATAAAACGCCACCTTTACTGGGTAATCCTTCTGCAATAGAATGAATATCTGTCGTAGCACCACCTACATCCACAACAATCAAGTCGCCCCAACCCTTTTGATTCTCTGTTCCTAGGCTTAAGATCTTAGCAGCCCCCAATACAGCTGAAGGTGTTGGCATAAGTATACCTTGAATAAGCTCCTGTACTCTCGATAAGCCTTTTGCATAAACTATCTTCCTTAAGAATACATCTCGAATGGCTAATCTTGCTGATGTAATGTTCAATACATCAAGCTCTGGCATGACATTCTCACATAAGGTTACTTCTTTGTCTTGTAGCACTTTGGCTACTTGTTCTTGAACAGATTTGTTTCCTGCTACAATAATAGGTGCATCGGATTCGAGGGTAGCAACAATCTTGGCGTTATGTAAAATAACATCTTTATTTCCTCCATCTGTTCCACCTGTTAGTAGAATAATATCCGGTTTTAGTTCATCTATTTCTTTTTTCTCTTGTTCATTCAGTTCATATGAAAATACTTTCATCACCTTAGCACCTGCGCTAAGAGCCGCTCGTTTAGCTGCTTCTGCTGTTAAATCTGGCACAAGACCGATGGCAATCATTCTAAGTCCACCAGCAGCACTACTGCATGCAAACATCTCGGTTATGTCCATGTCGCCATATCTTTTTTTTAACTTATCTGTGGCGACTTCAAGTCCTTCATTAATATCTGTCTCAATGGTTGTAAACGCTCTTGACGAACCTATAATGACTTCATCATCAAAATCCACAGCTGTTACCTTGGTATACGTACTACCAAAATCAATCAGGAGTACTGCGTTCATTAATCAATCACTCCTAAATCCTCATTTAAATCCGAGATAGCAACATCTGGAAGTGTTCCTGGAGGATATACTTTATTAAAGCCCATCTCAATAAACTTTGCTTTCACTTCATCAAAATCTGCTTTACCAACAACTAAGTTACCGCCTACGTATAATAAAATATCGCCAATTCCTGATTCCTCACATTTTTCACGAAGACCTCTACAATCCAGTTCTCCATGACCATATAGGGAAGATACGAGTATGGCATCAGCACCTGTCTCGATAGCTGCTTTGATATACTCTTCCTGAGCTACCATAACCCCTAAATTGATAACTTTGTATCCAGCCTTTTCAAATGCATAAGCTAATATTTTATTACCAACAGCATGTACATCAGCCCCAATAACACCTAATATTATTTTTTTACCATTCATTTTTGACCTCCAGTTACGATTCAAGAGACTTACATAAGTCGTTTTTGGTGTTACTAAATCAACTTCAAATAAAATCCCTTATTTGTTTTGTTCACGATTTTAACCCAAAAGAACATTGGACTATGCCATTAATATATAATGAATAGTCCAATATGTCAATAGCTTTCTTATATATTATATACAATTTTCTTATAAAATTTACCAATAGTTTTTAGTGATTGTATACAATTATTCACGCATTACATCATACCCATCTACACATCTACAGGAATAATGGTATTAGTGGGTTTTAAACATGTCCACGAGGTAGTTTTGTAGTAAAAACGGTCGTGTATGGAGTATGTGATTGTATACAATAAATTGGACCAGTCCAATTATAAATATATTATCTGCTTATAGAGGTATTTTTTCCAGTTCCTGTAGAGTTATTCTAATTCCTCTTATAAACTTAATATTGGATAATTCATAAAAAAGGAAGAAAGACTATATCATATAACAAAAGTCATACTTAACTACTTTTAACAATTAATCTCATCTTAGAATTAAATTTCAAAATGTTACTTCAAGAAGTTAAATATTCATTTTACGAATTTATTTCAAAATTTATTTCAAAAAAAACTTGACCCTAACATAACGTTATAGTTTACAATAGATATTGGAGGTGGTAGTTATGAGTTATAAGGTTAAAGAAGTTGCAGATATGGTGGGCATAACCGTACGTATGCTTCACCATTATGATCAAATTGGTCTTCTTAAACCTCAGTCTGTAAATTCGGCCGGCTACAGATTATATGGGGACAATGACCTTGAAAAATTACAGCAAATTTTATTTTTCAAAGAACTCGACTTTAGCCTCAAACAAATAAAAGAATTGATGGATAGTCCAGGTTTTGATCGACATGAAACTTTAAGGTCTCATCGAGCGTTACTGGTTAAAAAAAAGGAACGGCTCGAAAATATTATCAAAACTGTGGATAGTACCATCCAATCTATACAAGGAGGAAAGACAATGACAACGAAAAAAGATATGTTTAAAGCATTCGATATGAGTGAAATAGAAAGACACAAAGAAAAATATGCCAAAGAAGTTGAAGAAAAATATGGACACTCTGACGCTTACAAGGAATCCGCTAAGAAAACGTCATCCTATAGCCAAGACCAGTGGAAAGCAATTCTAGAAAATGGCAACATGCTCTTTACGAAATTAGCAACTCTAATGGATAAAGGTCCTGCTGACTCTGACGTTCAAGAAACCATTGGTGCATACAGACAGTATATCACCGACAGTTTCTATACATGTACACCAGAAATTTTTCGAGGCTTAGGTGAAATGTATGTAGCGGATGAAAGATTTACCAAGAATATTGATAAACATTGTGAAGGACTAGCTGCCTTCATGAAAGAAGCCATGGGTATTTATTGTGATAATCTATGATTTAGAATGTTGATACTTTATGATTTAGACAAATACAAATGGCTATAAGAGCATAAAAAGCAAGGTAGAGATTCAAAATCCTACCTTGCTTTTTTATATGTGTATATCAATGCTATCTATAGAACTTAATTTTAGCTAGCTTATCAAGACCTATTAAATATATTAAATTGGCTACTATCCAAAAAATACTTCTAATAATATCTCTCTCAACTCATTATACGCTGGCTTCCTAGGATTAGATCCTGTACACACATCCTCTAGAGCCGTACGTGCAATAATATCTACTTTACGCTCATATATTTCTGCATCTAAGCCATAAGCCTGTAGTGTAAGCGGAATTCCCATCTTCTTGTTCAGTATCTTGACCGCTTCTATTAGACTCCTAACGCCTTCCTCAGTTGTTGAAGCTGGTAATCCTAATTCTCCAGCTATCATCTTATAGCGCTCTGCTACTTGAGTCAAGTGTCCATAGAGACCTGCATTATACTTAATAATATAAGGTAACAAAATAGCATTAGCTCTACCATGAGATATCTTAAACATACCACCTATTGCATGAGCAATACTATGATTAATCCCCAGTCCTGCATTGGTAAAGCCTATACCAGCCATACAAGAAGCTTCTTGCATCTTCTGTCTAGCTTCCATATCATCACCATTATTGTATGTTCGTATTAAATATGAAAAAACATCCTTAATGGATTTCTTAGCGTATATATCTGTGTAGTCAGAAGCCTCAGTTGATACAAATGCTTCAATGGCATGAACCAAAACATCCATCCCTGTATCAGCTGTTACAAATGGCGGCACAGTTCTTGTGAATTCTGCGTCTAAGATGGCTACGTCAGGTATCATCATGTTATCAACTAAAGGTATCTTTACTTTGTTTTTCTTATCGGTAACAACTGAAAAAGCCGTCACTTCTGATCCTGTACCACTTGTTGTTGGGATAGCAACGAACCAAGGCTTCTTAATGGCTGCACTCTCCACCAATTCCTCTTTGGTCTTAATACAGAAATACATAATTGCCTTAGCTGCATCAATCGCTGAACCACCACCCACAGCAATAAGTAGGTCTGGCTTCATTTTTATAATATGGTGGAGACCTTTTGTCACAGTCTCTACAGATGGATTAGGTTCTACATCATCAAAGATTGTGTATGGAATACGTCTCTCATCTAATAAGTTTGTTATTTTTTTAACTAATCCAAGTTTGACCATGAGCTCATCTGTAACAATCAAAGCTTGTTTAGAATCTAAATCATGAATATAATGCACTGAATTTCTTCCATAATGAATCTCCGTTTTGGATTGAAACTTCATCTTGCTGCCTCCTGTTGTATTAAAAAGGGGCTTTATGAGACAGCCCCTTGCTTTATCTAATTTTCTTTCGTTGTTTCTTCCCAGTTAGCTGGGTATGTGACATACATAAACCTTGCATATTCAGGTGCACTAAATTGAATGGATGTATTCTTAGGTATAAAGATAATATCACCTTTATTACCTACCACTCTTCTACCATCGATTACGATCTCTAATGAACCATCAATCACATAATCCACTTCATCATATGTAAGTGTCCAATCAAAAGTGGTTTCTTTCATTTCCATCATGCCACAGCCTAAACGTGGACTTTCATCTAATGTAAGAACATCTGTTAGGTAAACTTGGTCACCTTCTTTACCTGTATCAAACTTTTCACATTTAACTGTATTGGCTTTAATCGCCATAACACCACTTGCATCTCTCTCTTTTTCAAATGCAGGCTTAGCTGCTCCCATTTGTTGCTCAATGACTTTTCTAATGATCTCTTCTATCATTTTTTCATTCACATTTTCTATCATTTTTCCACCCACTTAACTCTGTATTCTTTTTCATGTCATTTTGAGAATATACTTTTTGTTATCTATTTTGCTGTAACTTTTCCTAATGATTTATTTGCAATGAATAGAGCAATAACCACTGCTGTAGCACCGGCAATTAACTTACCAACTACCATTGGAAAGATCATATCTTGGTTAACACCAGCTGTAAAACCTAAGTGATCACCAAATACAAAGGATGCACTCACTGCAAAAGCTACGTTGATAATTTTACCCCGGTCGTCCATGTCTTTCATAAGACCGAACATTGGGATATTGTTCGCTAGTGTGGCTACCATACCAGCTGCTGCAACATCACCCATACCGAGTAATTTTCCTAGTTTTAATAATGGCTTATTAAATACTTTGGTAATCACATACACCATTGGGAATGCTCCTGCTAGCATTAATGCGATTGAACCAACGATTTCTATACCATCTGAAACAGGTGCCATACCTGGGATAACAACAATTCCAGTTAACGTCTCGATGATAATAGCCGCTAATCCAACGGTGATAACCGCTACAACACCTTTACCAAATACAGTGAAACCTTTGATCATCTTCTCTGGTATTTTCCATAGACCTAAAGCTAATAATAGAGCTACGATGATGATAGGTACTAGGTTCTTAATAATCATGATGAAATCAAATCCACCTACTAAACCACCCACAAGACTTCCTATAGGAATGGTGATTAAACCTGCTAATATACCCGTAGCAAGAAACTTATGATCTTCCTTTTTAATAATGCCAAGAGCTACAGGAATTGTAAATACAATTGTAGGACCCATCATACTTCCTAAAATCAATCCTGCAAATGTACCTGCCTCTGTGCTCTGGGCTAACTCCATAGCCAGTGGGTAACCACCCATGTCATTAGCCAATAATGTTGTTGCAAACATTGCTGGGTCAGCACCAAGTGCTGTGTATAATGGCACAACAACTGGTTTAAGAATGTCAGCTAATACAGGAGCCAAAGAAACAACCCCTACCATTGCTAGTGCTAAAGAACCCATTGCCATGATACCTTCTTCGAATTGTTCGCCAAGACCAAATTTGTTGCCGATGATCTTATCAACTGCTCCCAATACCATAAATCCTACCATGATATAAACAATAATTTCATTAATACTCATGATGTAACCGCCTCCTCATATTTATGTTTTAAACTTTTTACTACACCTATTCACATACTATATATATTGTACTTAACATTTACACACCTATTAATTAAGTTCAATATATTTTCATTAATTTTATAAGTTGAATGTCACTGTTCTGAAAGAAATTGTTTTGCATGCGCAAAGCCGATTCTTAGCTGGCTTCATAGCCATTATTTAATTCAACTTATAGAGCACGGATGCTCCATACGTTCTAATACTTTCTTAGTTATGTAACATATTTTCTCTTGATCTGTCATACAGAAATCTTCTTTCAATAGTTTTGCTATCACAGCAATGACTTCTGAGAGTTCTTCTGTGTCTCTCTTGCAAGCTGTGCTACTGATTTCTTGGTGTGTTGGTCTTTCTCCATACACAATAACAATACCATTATCTCTTAAGATATCTTTTACAGATGGGGATAGGATCATTGATTTATTCACATAAAACTTGGTATCGTGTTCATGGAAATATTGGGCGTAATTTTTCTTTGTTACGAGAATCTTACCCATTGCTTATCACCTCTTATTTTTCCTTATATATGCTTATTTACTAATGCTCATTATAAAGGTTTTTATATCTTACTTCCAATCTAAAGCAATTTATCAAATAATTCTTTTCTTGGTGATGGTATAACTACTTGATTGACGAGCATACCACTTGATTGACCGACACTTGCCCCAGCATCAACAGCCGCTTGGACTGCACTTACATCACCTGTTAAGGTAATAAATGCTTTACCACCAATTCCAAAACCAAGTCTTACTTCAATTAAATCAACTAATGCTGCTTTAGCCGCTTCATCCGCTGCTACAATACAAGTAGCTATACTAAAGAATTCTAGTACACCTAATGCACCTATCTGCGAAACTTCTGTTGCGCCATTAATCGCCTGAATCAATTGGGGATGTATACTTGGAAGCACTAACGTATTAATGACAAATGGTCCACCTATCTGCTCGCCTACTTGTATAGCTGCCTTGGCATCTCCTACGTCACCTGTTACAAGAATGACGTATTTACCAGGACACACAGTACCTGATTGTAATAAATCAACTGAGGCTGCCTTCATCATAGCATCAGCAACTTCAATACCCTTGGCAATACTGTTAAGTTCTATTAGCCCTATTGTTCTAATCACTCTATCACCTCACTATCTTTTAAAATAGCAATGTACTGGTTAACCTCACATACTGTACCACTAATGCTGGCATGTATGTTGGCGCCAAAATCATCTCTCTCCACACCACCAATTAATTGCCCCTTTTGGACATAATCACCAACAACTACCTTGGGTGTAGCAGGCTTACCAATGTGTTGTGATAATGGTATACATACTTTATCCATATCAAGCTTCTGTAATCCATTCATCTTTTTACCTTTATACTGAGTTAGATCCAATCTGGAAATTAATCGAGGCACTGGCACTTTACGATAGGCACTTAATGGATTGACATCATTAAGTGGTTGTCGCTCATACCTTATCCCCTTCTGTCTCAGTTCTTGTTTCACATATGCATTCACCAATCGTGGTGATAGACCCATAGGGCATGCATAGAACTCACAAATACCACACTCTGAACAGATCATGGCTTCATTAAGTATCTCTTCATTCGATATACCCAAACCCATAGCTCGCATAATTTTATGTGGTCTTAACTGATGCCCCATAAGATTTCTGGGACACATATCTGTACACATTTTGCACTGTATACAGGCTGTTCTTGCTTGATTAATACTATGGCTGATTGGCTGCTCCTTACGTTTTGCGATATAATGATCAGCTGGTATCACAATCAATGCACCCATGGTCTTCGTTACATAGGTTGTATCCACTTGTTCACTACTTATGACTTTTCCCATCATTGGTCCACCAAGGATTATCTTATAATCTGAAAGGTTGGTGCCGCCACATGCTTCTATACATGATGCCACACTTGTCCCAATAGGTACTTGTAAAAATCCTGGTTCATTCACTTCACCAACAACGGTCATATATTTCTCAACCACAGGCCTATTTTCCATGGCATCATCAATACCTACAATGGTGCCCACATTACTCACAACAACACCTATATCAAGAGGTATTCCCCCTGCTGGTATCACTCTACCTGTAATTTCATGCACCATCACTTGTTCATCACCAGCTGGATAAAAGTTCTCAAGGGTATGTAACTCAACCTGAGCATCTAGCGCCTTAATAGCCTTATTCAGACATGCTACTTCATCATGATATTTACCCTTAAGGCCAATAATCATATGCTTCGCTTCAATCAGCTCACCTACTGCTTCAATAGAACGAATAATCTCCATACTCTTCTCGCGCATGAGATACTTATCCACTTCCAACAAAGGCTCACATTCAGCACCATTAATGATCAGATATTCTACTTTACATTTCAGCTTAATATGAGTTGGAAATCCTGCACCACCGACTCCAACGACACCAGCCTCGTATATCTTATCAATTAGCTCCATATGACGCCTCCCTTCTTACATCTGTTCGTCAACCTCGACTTCATCAACAATCCCTACAATACTAGCATCAATAGGAGCATTGTCAACGTCCAACGTTTTTCTTGCTGAGCTTCCAGTTACAATCAAAACCGTATCACCAATCCCAGCACCTACACGATCTGTTGCCACAAACGTACTCATAGGTTGTTTTGAATGATAATCGATAGGTTTAATGATGAGTAACTTAAGACCTCTTAAGCCTTCTTCTTTTCTCGTAGCCCATACATTGCCCACTACTTTTCCTAGGATCATAGCAATCTTCCTCTCCATTACAGGTTAACCCATCACGATGATGCTTTGTGCCATAAGATATAGTGTTATAACTGGTCTGCAAACAATATATCTCGTGGTACAATAAGCATAAACGATGATGGCTACTTATTATATACGTTTTATTCTTATACCATGGGTTCTAACATAATCGGAAGCTAGAGGTGATATAATGGACTCTTTACTCATGGTAATCTCTCCATGTCCTTTTTCATATACCTTGTTTATATCCATTTCTGTTATCACTTTTTTATCCATAACACATGAGCACGTTGGTACACCTTCTAGTACAGCTACAAGATCCTCTTCTTTCACAATGGATGCGCCAAACTGAACCATTTGTGCTTCATAATTCTTAAACAATTCCAAATAAGGACTACTTGCTATAGCTTTATACTTTCTGTATTGAATGCCTTCTTCTAGTACCGTTACTTGCTTACCACAGAAGAATGCATCACTGAGTAATGCGGTTACTTGATCTTCTACAATACCTAACGCAACTTTGGTTAAGGTATTATTCGTAAGATTTGGTACAACAACATATTCTATGGCACTTATCTCAAGTTTACTATAGTCATCCTGCATATAGTCAACAGAAAAACCCTTAATAGAAAGTAGTTCTTCAAGATTTTTATAAGTATCTTGATAACAATCAGCAATTAATATCTTTTTAGATGCATTCACCTGATGATCTTCTTCTATACCTCCTAATCGCTTCATAACTTCTTGTGTCACTAACAAGACAATCTCTTCTACATTCATTCTTATATTCCCCCTAGACCTTGCAATTCATAGCAATCCCTAATGGTGTTACTAAAAAAGGATTAGTCGGTTTATGGGTCGTAATCCCTGTTTCCTTTTGAAACACATCTTCTATACCTAATAGACAGCATGTACCTCCAACAAGATAGATATCTTTTACGTCATAATCAACAATATGATGACTGACGATAGAAGCCATTTTCTGAATAACTGGTCGAACAATGGTAAATATTTCTCTTTGTCTCAATTTATCTTTTTTCAAATTCTCTGCTTCTTCAAAACTCACACCATAGTTTCCGGCAACTACTAGAGACAAATGGGTCCCTCCTGTTGCTTCATCAGCTGTATAAATAACCTGTGAATCCTTCAGAATGGATAATCCTGTTGTACCACCACCAATATCGACGATGACACCGTTTTGAATCTGAAGAACCTCATTGGCAGCTGTTGGCTCGTCTAAGATGGCTACTACTTCCATACCTGATCCTTCAACAACATACATATGGGTTTTACTATCCCCTTCACTGGTTCCTGGGGGCACAGCAATCGCTGCATGGGTTAATTCAACACCTAGACGCTCTTCTAGCTTCTTTTTTAGTGTTCTGACAATACGTGAAGCACCAATATAATCAACCACCAGACCATCTTTCAACACCTCAGCAAATTGCATTTCACAGGCTATTGGATTTCGCTGTTGATCAAGAACCACTAGTACAATATAAGCTGTACCTAGATCCACACCAACCAGCAACTTATTCCTCTTATCAAACTTACCTGTCACTTCTATGCTGTTTTCTACTTGATTGATAAGATTGTCCACCCGATCAAAATTCATATACACAACCCTTTCCTATAAAGAATCACTCTATTTGAATAGGAACTCTAGCCATTATTTTATAATGCATGACCTTATATACTTTCCTTACTCTACCTCTATATCAGCTTACAGATTTCTCCAACTGCTCCTTGATGATAACCAACTGCATTGGCTTCATCAAAATCAATATGCATACTCAAGCAATAGTCATCGCTCACCCTAACCACCACATCTTCAAAAATAGCAGGTCGCTCACCTTGAACTCTAACTGCAATCATCTGCTTATCTGATACCTGAAAACGCTTAGCATCTCGGGTATCCATATGAATATGCCTTTTAGCAACAATGGTAGACTCCAGGGCTTCAATAACGCCTAATTCCGTGGCAATATAGATAGATGCACTACCTTCTAACTGCCCTGACTCACGGACTGGAGGTGTTACACCAAGAACTCTAGCATCTGTCTTAGATAACTCCACCTGAGTCTTACTTCTAGGTGGACCTAGAATAGCTACACCTTTGATAACACCTTTTGGTCCAATAAGTGTAACCCGCTCTTGGCATTGAAACTGTCCCGGTTGTGATAATGCCTTCTTCTTCGTCATGTCATAACCTTGTCCAAATAACTGGTCAATATGCTCACGACTAAGATGAACATGTCTTGCCGATGCTTCTACTTGAAAGACTGCTTCCTCTTGCTTTTGAAGTGCATCCATTACCTGACGAATAATATCTTGAATCATAGCTTCTTTCACGAACACACCTCCTATCACAGATATCATCTATTGATAAATTCCTGCTTTTTCTCTACACATCATGATGTAAATAATACTACTTAAACGATTGAGAGCCTGTAAAATATCCTGTCTATCTATGTCATGATGTTTCTTAAAAGTCTGGATACCAGCAATCTCAATTTCTCGTGCGCCACTCCTTAGTGCATTCAAGCGTATCAACGTTTCTCCCATATCATAACTTGGCATAATATGATGAATACCGTAATGTTTCTTAGGGTTATGGGACATCTCCCTTAGCTGTTTTTCATCCAATCCTAAAACCTTCATGTCTCCTAGAGGTTCCTCTAACACTTCTGCTTTTAAGATATTCCTAACAAATTCCAATACCTCAGTTAGCTCCTGTGTTAAATCCTTCAACCCCTGCTGATCCACATAGACTAAAGTCTCCAAAATTAATGATTGATAACTATCTAACTTTCCTCGAAAAATAATCCTTGAATCATCCTTATACACAAGCTTATTACCATAGATATGGGTCATATATTCTGGTTTCTCTTCATAAGCACCACCCGTATAATAATCCACATACTTAGGTACAATCTTATAATCCGGTGTCTCAATGGGCTTATAGACATTGCCTTCCTTTTGTCTACTCGCCATTTTCTCTTCCTTGCCCTGGTGATGCGTTAAGCCATCTAACTCTTCATACACCAACTGAACTCCTTTATCTTTCAAATACTGTCTAGCAGAAGGGGTTATAATCGTCTTAGGACTCACACAAAATTCCTTAGGAATGCTATGCCTAAACTCTCCTCGAAGCGTTGCCTCGGTCAAAACTTTCATGACTTCGCGCTCCCTTCATTTTCTCTTCGTTAAAGGTCTCTATATAGATTTTTATTTCTCCCACACGGCATGCTCCTAGCTTCTACGTTCACACCCCGTATGGAAGAAACTTGAACTGTCATTTATCCTTCAACTTTAGGTAAAATAATCTCCACTTCACTATGAGGTCTTGGTATAACATGTACAGATAACAATTCTCCAACTCTCTCAGCAGCTGCAGCACCAGCATCTGTTGCAGCTTTAACAGCTCCAACATCACCTCTTACCATAACAGTAACAAGTCCACCACCGATTTGTTGTTTACCAATTAAGCTTACATTTGCAGCTTTCACCATTGCGTCTGCTGCCTCAATTGCTCCTACTAAACCTCTTGTTTCGATCATTCCTAATGCGTTCATATTTGCCATAATAAAAATCCTCCTTATAATCTGTTTTATGCATCATTTTATCAATTCTAATGCCACTCTATTACTACATGCAGTAAGGATAGAGATATACTGCATTTATACATATTTCTTTAATTGCTCCATGACTAACTTAGTGATTAACCCAATATCTACTTGTTCCTCGTTGGTATGATCCTCTCGCTCAATTCCAAGATCATTCACACCATATGCCAAACGTCTAATATTTACCAAATTCATTGGCGTTACATTATCCGATGTAGCACTTCCACCTACAGCACCACACCCTAATGTTAAGGACGGAGCCAAGTTGGTTGTAATACCTACTGCACCTTGAGATGATGGTGTATTCACCAATAATCTGGAGACTGGCTTCTTGAGAGCAAATTCTCGAATAACCGCTTCATCTCTTGAATGAATCACCAAACTATGTCCCATACCATCATTCTCTAATAGTCTAAAACATACTTCACAACCTTCTTGCCAATCATCTACTGTATAGAAACCAAGAAGAGATGTTAACTTCTCTTTAGAGAATGGAAACTGTTTACCAATACCTTTTTCTTCACAAATAAGTACTTTTGTATCTTCTGGAATATCAATGTCTGCAATCTTTGCCAAGTCCTGTGCTGATTTACCAACAATTCTAGGATTCATGCCACCATTAGGTCTTTCCATAATAGCAACAACTTTCTCAAGTTTATCACCTGTTAAGAAATAGCCGCCTTGATTGACTAATGTTTTCTTAACCTCTTCTGCTATGGTTATATCTGTAACAATAGACTGTTCCGAGGCACAGATGGTACCATTATCAAAGGTTTTGCTGGCTATAATTCTTTTTACAGCCATATGAATATCTGCACTCTTTTCAATGTAAGCTGGTACGTTACCTGGTCCTACCCCTAGAGCTGGTGTGCCAGAACTGTAAGCTGCCTTCACCATGGCTGAACCACCAGTAGCAAGGATTAATGCCACATCTTGATGTTTCATCAACTCATCCGTACCTTGTAACGTTGGGATACTTAGGCAACTAATCAATCCCTTTGGAACGCCTAATCTATCCAATACACCGTTAATCATCTCAACCGTTTTGCTAATACAGCGAATAGCACTTGGGTGGGGACTGAATATAACGGCATTGCCTGATTTTAATGCAATCAGTGCTTTGTAAATCGTCGTTGAGGTAGGGTTGGTGGATGGTACCAAAGCGGTAATGACACCAACAGGTGTTCCAATCTCCACAATCTTCTTTTCTTCATCTTCACGAATAACGCCAAGTGTTTTCATATCTTTGATATAATCATATAATGTCTCACTGGCTAAAATATTCTTCTGTACTTTATCTTGCCATTTTCCAAAACCCGTTTCGTCAGCTGCCAACTTTGCTAGACATTCAGAAGCTTCTAATGCAGCATCTGCCACTTTTTTGACAATAGTATTAATGGTTGTCATATCATACTGGGCATATTCCTTCTGTGCTTTCTTAGCACAGCGAATCAAAATCCTAGCTTCCTGAACAGACTTTAGATCTTTATCTTCTATGAGCAATCTAATCCACCTCCTTTATTACTTTATTGATTGCCTGTAATAATTCTTCTTTCTTAGCAAACTTAATCTTGTCTTTCTTAATGCTGATATTTTTTATTTGTCTTACAATCTTACGCAATTCTACCACTTTCATGGTCTTGAAGATTTCCATATTTTCAAAAGGTATTTTCTCACCTTTGTGATACACAAATCTTTGTTCTGTTGCCTTATGAGGTTGGTCCTGAGCTTCTGTAGCTATTCCTACTTCTTGTACGTCTTCTTGGTCATGAATGACCTCTTCTTGTTGAGTGACTTGTTGTTCAACTACTTCTTGCTTATCATAGCCATCACATATCTGTTCTGCTTCAGGTATTTCGGTCTTATCTTCAACAACCTTCTCAAGTCCTTCTCCTGGCCTTGCAATAACGTTGACAGATACCACTTGTCCTACCCGTTCAGCAGCTGTAGCTCCAGCATCAATTGATGCTTTTACTGAGCTCACATCTCCCTGAATAATAATGGTCACAAGTCCTTTGCCTACGAAATGGCAATTAACTAGCTCAACATTGGCTGACTTCAAACAAGAATCAGCAGCTTCAATTGCACCAATATATCCATAGGTCTCTATAAAACCAAGTGCTTGTTTTAACATCCTATCACCATCTAATATTTATTTGGATTATCTGCCACGAACTTAACAGCATCGGCAAAAGCGTCACACGCTGCTTTACAAGCTGATTGACTTCCAGTAAGTAAACCACCACCAAAGTTAGTCTCTGAAGGAGGTCCAAAGAATTCCATTAATTGGACATCTGCTGCCTTAAGAGCAACGTCAAGAGCGTACATGGATTCTATTGGAGGTGCAATGAGATATGCTAATGCTTGTCCTTCTTCAATACCTGCTGTCTCTGATAAATAGGAACCTGTACGTGAAACACAGTGAGCATAGTAAGCAATGGAATCATCTTCATTAGCACTATAGAAACATGCATCGTTCTCAATAAAATCAACAGCAGCATTCAAGCCGCTTCTAACTTCTGCTGGACTTGGTCCTGAAATAACACCAATGAATTCTCCAGCTAATTTCGTATTGGCATTCGCTGCTCCACCATAGAAAGATTTTGCATAAACTACTTTTATATCTGATTTTTTGGTAGCGTCATCAAGTGCTGTATAACCGACATCATCACAATCTGTTGTCATCATACCAATACTCCTATGACCTTCTGGAAGCTCTAATTTCTTAGCCATTTCTTTATCAAGATTCGGGATTAACTTCACACTTAAGACCGCTGCGCGTAATGGATCATTTTTCATTTTCTATTCACCTCTCTTATAATTTTAGGTCTAAACCACTTGCTTTGTTATCAAGGATTTTCTTAATAATCTCTGCAATATGTGCTCCTGCTTCTGCTGCAGGTGTTCCACCTTTATGAATGTTGGAAATAACGGTTCTGTTCGATTCTGGCATACCTACTGTAGCTTTGTAAGCCATATAGCAACTCATACTTTCTCCTGTTGCAAGTCCTGGTCGCTCACCAATTAACACTACAGTTACCTCAGCATCTAACGCCTCTGATACAGCATCCATTGCTGGTACACGACCATACTTAACAAAGAATGGTGTTCCGATTTCAATATTATAGGCTTTTAAACCTTGAGAAATAGCTAGAAGAGCATCTTTTGCATTGGTTTCTACTGCTGTTGAGCTAAGTCCATCAGATACATAAATCTGAACACGAGGTTTAGCTTGACACTTCTCTTTTATTAGTTTTGTTGCTTCATCATCAAATTTTCTACCTAAGTCTGGACGTGTTAGATACTCATCCTTATCCTTACATTGTGTTGTAATGTAGAAGTCTCCAATATCACGAATAAAAGCATCGGATACATCATTAAACACTGCATCCTGTGCTACTGCATGATCTGCTCTGAACCTTAGTAATGTCTCTGTCTTATACCTTGGACCAGCTCGCCAGATACCTACTCTTGCAGGTGTTCTTTCTTTTAACTTCAAATATGCATCTTTGTTCTCTGGACTGGGTACATTAAATACCTTATTGGTTTCTATAGCAGTAATATCTGGTATATCAACATCGTCAACAGGTGTACATACTGATGCTTCTTTTATCTCTTGTGATGGCGTTTCCATCTTACTTAATATATCTTCAATAATGCTTTTAATTTGGTTTTCAGAAATCACGTATATCCCTCCTTTGTATTATTTTAAGAAAATAGATGCGTCTCCAGCTTTTGCTGTTAACTTACCATTTTCATATAGCCCCATTTTCTCTAACCATTGCTCAAACTCTTTAATCGGTCTTAGATTAAGTACTTGTCTAAGTGATGGTGCTTCATGATAACCTGTACATTGGTAGTTAAGCATAATATCATCACCATTAGGAATACCCATAAAATAGTTACAGCCAGCAGCTGCTAATAATACACCTAAGTTCTCGATATCATTTTGATCAGCTTTCATATGGTTTGTATAACATGCGTCTACACCCATTGGGATACCTGATAATTTACCCATGAAGTGATCTTCAAGCCCTGCTCGAATAACTTGTTTATTATCATATAAGTACTCTGGTCCAATGAAACCAACAACGGTGTTTACAAGGAAAGGATTGAATTTCTTAGCAAAACCATAACATCTAGCTTCAAGGGTTACTTGGTCCACACCATGATGTGCTTCTGATGATAACTCTGAACCTTGTCCAGTCTCAAAATACATCACGTTTGGTCCTGTTGCCGTACCTTCTTTTAACATGAGTTCTTCAGCTTCAGCTAATAGCTTTCCAGTAACACCAAATGCCTCATTGGCTTTCTCTGTTCCAGCAATACTTTGGAAAATCATATCTGCTGGAGCACCTTTCTTAACAGCTTCCATTTGGGTTGTTACATGAGCAAGAACACAGTTTTGGGTTGGTATCTCCCACTTTTGTTTAAGGTCTTCAAACATCTGCAATACGTTCTTAACGCTATCTACTGTATCATTAACAGGGTTAAGACCAACAACCGCGTCACCAACACCATAACTAAGACCTTCTAATAATGAAATCATGATCCCATCTAAATCATCTGTTGTATGGTTAGGTTGAAGACGAAAAGCTAATGTACCAGGAAGTCCAATGGTTGTATTACAATGAGCCATGACTCTTATTTTACTTGCACCATATACAAGGTCTAAGTTAGACATAACCTTCGTCACAGCTGCAACCATCTCACTGGTTAAACCTCTGCTAATACGACGAATATCTGCTCCTGTTGTGTTCTGGTCAAGAATCCACTCTCTCAGCTCAGCTACAGTCCAATTTTTGATACTATCATATATCTTTTCATTGACTGCATCTTGAATAATTCTCGTTACCTCATCTTGTTCATAAGGCACTACAGGGTTATTTCTAAGATTCTCTAATGTCATGTTACTTAATACTTCTTTTGCTGCAATCATTTCTGTTACTGAACTTGCTGCAATACCTGCTAGTTTGTCACCAGACTTTTCTTCATTGGCTCTTGCAAGCACTTGCGTTACATTGTCGAACTGATAAACAGTTCCAAAAAGCTTTGTTTTAAGTCTCATCTTTTCTCTCCCTTCAGTATGCTATATAAATTGAAAATAACAGCTACAACTTATACAGATTAATAACTTAATAATAGTGTTTTGACAATAACAGGGACAACATTACCACTGGCGATCGAATGGCCAATATCGATATAGTCGCCATTGTCTACCTGTACTGAATCTATACAAACCACATCTTTTTTATAATTTAGATGTGCTTTTAGCGTTTGTCCAAGAACCTTTGCCATATCATTTTCTATAATGATCACAAGAGGCTCATCCTTTTTAATCATTTCTTTCATGCCTTCTATAATGCACTGGGACAGTTCAATAATCTGCTGAAAACTAGCACTTCTCTGACCCCGAAAAGCCAAGGCTACTTGTTGCCCATCACTTTCTAACTGAAACCACTTCAACTTGTCAGCAATAACTTGATGTAATCTATGTAAAGGCAAAGCCTCATCCTCTTCAGTAAGCTTTAATATTGGTATATTCTTAAGAGGTAATGCTTTCTCATCGAATGTAATGGTACTTCCACTAATATCTGTCGTATGGGTCCCAGCTCCAATCACCGTAGCCCTAATGGTCTCTTTCGAAGTCAATACTTCTACTTTCTGATCAATTCCGCTCTTTGCAATGGCCTGTCCTAATACAATACCAATATCACCAAAACGATACAGGTTATCTTCACTTTGCATATGAACACAATCAGCTACACCACCTGAATACGTCACAATATCAATACCATAATCACGTCTCAGATCATGATCTGTTGCCATCACATCAAGCAACGTTGTCTTAGGTCTTACGCCAACAATTTCACCTAATATCTGTGCCATTCGTTTCGTAATAAGCTCAATTTCCACCTGAACGAGTACGCTACCCTCTACAACAGTGATGCCAATACTCTTAGCCAATTGCTTAATTTTATCCGATGCATATAAGACTTCACCTGTCTTTTCATCTAACTTAATCAACCGACCACCAATATCCAAACAGGCTGTGTCAATCACATCACCATTCTTGAATACTGCAATATTCGTCGTACCCCCGCCAATATCCAAATTAGCTACTGTACAGGATCTATCCTTAGACAGCTTTGCTGCATTAGCACCTTTACCAGCAATAATACCTTCTAGCGCTGGACCAGCAGTAGCTACGACGAAATCACCAGCCAATCCACTAAGGACCTTAAGTACTTCCCTAGCATTTTCCTTCCTAGCTGTCTCCCCCGTAATAATCACGGCTCCTGTATCCACATCGGAAGGTTCAACTCCTGCTTTCTTATACTCATCCTCAATCAATTCTCTAACACCATTTACATCAATCTCCGTTGCAGATCTCAAGGGTGTAAAATGGATATCACTCCTGTACACAACCTTTTTATCCACTATCTTAATACATGGAATTGTTACCATATTAGCCGTATTCTGTATCACTAACTGGCTAAACACCAACTGTGTTGTTGACGTCCCAATATCAATCCCTACACTTAACATTTGCTGCTCCAAACTTCACAACCTCCTTTCCAAAAAAACAACGAAGCCAAAGAGATATTTCTAATAAAATATCTCTTTGGCTTCGTCGCCTTCTTAAGCACTTCATCGTACTTACTATTCACTTTTAAAATCAAACATAGTCATGGTCCCATCTGGATTGGATTCTATGGTCAGGTGACCCGCTAACTTATCCTTCACAATCTGCTCAACAATCTTCTGCCCGAGCTGTCCACTTTTCACAGACTCTTTATTGAACCCTACACCATTATCTATCACCGATATGCTGGAATAAAGGGAGCCCTTTTGAATCAGAATCTCTATATTTCCATCATCTCTATCTTGAAAAGCATGATCCACTGAATTCTGGAGAAGTTCATTCACCACAAGCGCTATGGAAGTCGCCTTATCCGAATTTACAATAACACTATCCCCCTTCACCTCAATCTGAATTCTCTTTTCTGGTGAAATGCCATATACGGCTGTCGTATCTTTTAACTTAGAGAGTATCATCTTAATATCAATATCATCGATTCCCTTTTGTGCTAATAACTCGTGGGTCACAGCAATACTTAATATCCGACTAATACTTTCGTTAAATGCCTTCTTAACCACTTGATTATCAATACGTCTTGATTGGAGATTAAGTAAACTGGCGATGGTTTGCAAATTATTCTTAACCCGATGATGAATCTCCTTAATTGCAACGGACTTTAGAATCAATTCCTTTTCTTTCTCTTTTACATCGGTGTTATCTTTTATAAACATGACCACACCATTAATCTTATCTTTATGCTTCAAAAATGCATATTTCGTTTGTAAACATAAGTTACCGATCATGACTTCACAAGTCTCATATGAGGAGTCCGACATAATCTTCTCAAATGATATACCTCCCAGTACAAGATTATCAAAACTCATACCCACTATATTATCCCGATAACCTAACTTACGATAGAGCTTCATTGCTCCTGGATTAGCATAAGTCGCTACTTTCTTCTCATTAAAGATAATAATAGCTTCATTGATATGGTGCGTAATGTTATTTTCTTGTTCTTTGAAGCTCAAGAGGGTTTCGCTTAACTGCTCCGTTGTCTCCGATAGAATTTCCATCTGTCTGGACTGAGCAAGATGTTGGGTCACATCTTTTTCCATGATCAATACCCCAATGACTAGGTTGCTATCATTTTTAATAGGTATGGTATTTTGAATAACTGTTTTATTCTCTTGGGTAATGGCTTTTAGATCACGTGTTGCCATACCCACTTCTAAAGTTCTTAGGGCGGCTGGTTCATTCACCCGATAAGCCAGTTGTCCTACAACTGAAGACTCATACATAGACTTCCCAATAGAAGGTTTTGCTTCTGCAACAACAATGGCCACATCAGAATCTTTAATGAGACAATCAATAAAAACATCTGCTCTTACAAGATCTGCAATCATGGGGAGCATTCTAGATGTTTGTATCAGTTTCTCAATATCTAATGCAGATAAATCCGTGTGTTTTTTACATAGTTTTTCTATCATAAGTATCACTCCATTAGACTAGCTGTTGTCTATGATTGATTATTGAGTATAATGGCATTGGCAATATCTTTCATGGAACGTCTTTTATTCATACTTAGATTACGAATCTTTTTATAAGCATCTTCTTCGGATATACCATAATTCTTAATGAGCACGCCTTTAGCTTTTTCAATCATTTTGCGGTCTTCTACTTGTTGTCTAGCTTTATTAGCATCTTTTTTGATGGCTTCAATTTGTTGACTCTTAGATAAAGCTATCTCAATAGCTGGTAGTAAGTTTCTGTCATTGATAGGCTTAACTAAGTATCCCATGACGCCAAGGTTTTTGGCTTCTTCAATAAATTCTTGTCCACTATAAGCTGTTAGCAGTATCACGCAATTCGTTAGCTGTTCTTCTGAAATAATCTTTGCAGCTTTTAAACCATTCAATAAAGGCATCTTAACATCCATTAATACTAAATCTGGTTTAAACTCACGACATAATTCAATGGCATCAAATCCATCAGAAGCTGATCCTACTACATTGTAGCCAGCGTCTTCTAGAATTTCGCTGAGATCCATTCTAGTAACAGGCTCATCATCGGCTATTACTATCCTCTTTGTCATTATATTCTCCTCCAACGTTCTTTTGATAATTGTATCATTCACAATTATCTTAATTATTATATAAAATATGGTTAGCTAAATAATGTTTTATATGATCAATACCTTCTTTGTTAAACGAACTGACTTGGAATATTTCATTAGCACCTGCCGCACGTAAGCATTCTTCATGCCATTTTACCTTCCCGGGCTTCAAATCTATCTTCGTAATAATCCCTATAGTTGGTTTATTAAATATGGATGCAAAATTAGGTGGATATAAAGACCGATCATCTGTACAATCCAGAACTAAACCTATCACATCACAATCATACGAAGCTGTGATTAATGCCTTATAAAATCGTGGGTTTTCCAAATACTCTCCTGGTGTGTCTAATATACTATTATAATATTCCATTGTTTGGGTTTTTTTATATTCAATTTCTTGTTGGTTCATGACTTGTGTTAACGTTGACTTTCCACTTCCTGATCGTCCAATTAATATAATTTTTCTCATACAATCCACTCCTATATCTATGCTACCGAATACTTATGCCCTGTAGTGGATATTCTTAGGTTTAGCTGTTCTCTATGATCTTGTAATTTTAGCTGGTGTAAAGGCTAACACGTTTTCCAATACACTTAACACTTCTTTCAGCGCTGATTCCACACTTGATACATCACCAACAATAACAAGTGAACCACTAAAACGATCAACAAATCCTATCTCTACCCCAGCAGCTTTGGTTGCTACATCTGCTGCTATGATGGCTGCTTCACTAGGCGTAATCGTGAGAATTCCAAGAGCATCACTGTATTCAGTAGGTAGTCCTATCTTTTTATAAATATTTCTTTGTGGATTAGCGATCAAATGAGCTAATGTCACCTGTTTTCCTGGTACATACTCTTGTATTACCCTCTGTTTATCTTGCTCCATCGTATCAACCTTTCCATCTATATATATTGAACTTAATATTTGCATCCATATTTCCCTAAGTTCAATATATTTTCCTTGATTTTATAAGTCGAATGGCTCTAAATAAAGTTAATTCTTACTTGGAAAGAAATCGTTTTGCATACGCAAGCTGATTCTTAACTGGTTTTATCGTCATTATTTAATTCAACTTATATACTCTATTTTATTTTGTAGTACATTTCATCGTTTTATACAAAATAAAAAAGCTCGCCAAAAACGTTATCCTATATCGTTTTTATGCGAGCATCATCGCTCTTTCAGGTTACACGTCATTGTGTAATCTCTCTTTAATTCAATTATTTAATCAAATTATAACAAATATCCTTGAATAAATCAACTCTATTTAGTAATTTTTCTACAAACTAGCGTTTCTCTTTACTTTTATTAATGATATGATAGATCAATTCTTCAATATAGATAAGTGTACCGCGCTGTATCTGATATTCAAAATAAATAGTTTTCCCTCCATTATTTTTAAAACTTATAATGGCTTGACTATAGCGATGGTTAATATTGGAATCAGCTGGTAACATGAGATATTTCTTATCTTGTAAAAAGGCTTCAATAGCTTCCTCATTCACCCCTTCTACCTTAGCATAGGCGAATTGTTGTTCACCAATACCAAATGATAATAATGTTTCTTGGATAATTTCATAGAACCTATCTGTATAACATAGTATTCCGATTCTTTCACCGCTACTAATTTTAGCAATATCAATAATAGTCTGTTGGCTGGGAGATACGGCTGCTTTTACGATTTTATCTTTCTGCTCAGGAAGTAACTGAATAAGTTCGTCATAGTGATTAGAAGTGGTAATAATTAAGCGATAAGGTTCAAAGACCTTAGGTATATCGGGTAACTTCACTAAATCATCTAATAAAAATCTGGTTATCTCTACTTTCGAGATATAGCCTATTTGATTTTTAAAGATGGTCAACGCTTCAGGGTTACAATCCACTGTGGCAATAGGTATACCTTCAAGTTGTTTTTCTCTTTCCATGACCATAAGGTCAAAAAAAATCTTCATTTCATGAAATGAGAATTGCATATTTTCTAATTCTTTTATGGTTTTATTAATAAGAGAAATAGCTCTTTCTTTGCGACCTTTATCAAGGACATCCTGCTCCTTAGCCACAAAACTTCCGCTTCCCCTAATCACTTTAATGATATCATTACGCTCAAGCTCACCATAAGCTTTTGTAATGGTGCCTCTTGAGATATTAAGTTCAGTTGCTAAATCTCTTTCAGTTGGTAACTTATCACCAGCTTTTAGTGCACCTTGATTAATCTGAGTCGTAATCTGCTCAATAATCTGTCGGTATATAGGGATTATTTTTTTCTTATCTATTTCAAATTTCATATTCATGTTATCAACACCTAATAAAGATATTCTCTTCTTTTACCCTTATTATAATAACACCTATTTACTACTGTCAAGCTTAAGACTATAAATTCATCCATTTGCATGTGTTTCTCATCTATTACTTATTTATAAATTGCTTGTTTTAAAGGTTGGGATATGTTTTCTGATAGCTTGTATGAAGATATCTGTGCATTGGTCATAACTGAACATGTTTTCCATTAATTCTCTTGATTTTAAAGAATATTGTTGTCTCAAAGCCTCTTGTGTAATAAGTTTTTCTAGTTTTTCATACCATTCTTCTACGTTTTTTGCTATATACCCATTATAGCCATCCCTAATCAACTCTTTATGAACACCTATATCAGATACCACTACTGGTACCCCTAACAACAAAGTTCTTTTTAATGCAAAGCCAGATTTCCCATAACGAGCAGATATATTCATGTAGGGCACAATACCTATATCCGACTTAGCAATATCTGGTACGATGCTCTTGATATAATTTTCATAAGGTTGAAAAGAAATGCACTTAGCAAAGGGTAAAAGGTTCTTAATAATAGGACGCTTATCCGGTACATTATAATGCTTCCCTTCATGCCAACCATATAGGTGTAAAGCTATATGATACTTATTATGCAAGTCAATAAGAACATCTTTGATACTTAATAAATCATCAATATAAACGTCTGCTAGACTCTGTTGCCAGCTAATAATGGGGGGTTCATTGTGTCTTGTTTCATAAGCCTTATATGGATAATTATGAAAATCCAATATCGAAGTGAATGTCTCTACAGGCACATGGACATAGTTTCTCATTAACGCCTGATGTTGTTTGTTACCTACTAGAATTAAATCTGCATTATTGAGAGTCTGAACATGATGGGCATCGTTCATTCCTAGAAAGTCATCATCAACATAAACCAGCTTGACCTTCCCCTTAAGATGCTTGACATGTTCATACGTATGTCCACTATATATCTTCTTTTGGAAGATAATCATATCATAATCGGGCTTTTTTAACAGTTCATACTTTCTCTGGGTATCCTTTATTTTTTCCACATCATAACCACGACTTATTAGACATTCTATAATTAATTTAGCTGAAACAGTCGTAGGTGCTAGATCATTATCCGATATAAAAAATTTAATTTTCATTGCAGTAACCTCACTATTATTGGTTATTCCACAAAAAGTAATTTAGTCAAACTTACTTTTTATGAATTAACCATTATTTATTTCCTACAACGTTTTCAATTTCTTTTAAGTAGGCTTGGGACATTTTTTCAAAAGTAAACATTTTACTACGTTCTATTATCTTTTCTTTATAAAATTCATAGTTGTTGAAGGTTTTTATGATCTGTTCATACATACTCATGGGGTTAATCTTAGGAAAATGTTCAAAAGATGGTTCCGATTCGCATCTGAGGCCTGCATCGCCAAGAAGCTCTGGGGTACTCCCCAAGTCCAATCCAACAACAGGCTTACCTACATTCATGGCTTCAATAATTAGATTGGAACAGGCATCATTGGGCCTTAGGTGCATGATGATATCTGCAGTACGAATATATTCTGGCATATTATTTCTATGAACCTTCTCATGGAGATTCATCCTAGTGATATTGGGTAAATTAGCTTTTATGATACTCGCTTCATCTTCTGGGTAAGCTTCTCCTAGAATCCAAAATTCAATATCCTTATGATGAACAAAACACCTAGCAATGTCAATAAATTGCCTGATACTATAATGAGCCAACAATTCGGGTCCCCAATAAGCGATAGACATAACTATTTTCTTATCTTTTGGTCGTTCTAGCATTGGACCTTCTGGCTTAAAACGTTGCGTGTCTGCTCCATTATAGATCACTGTCCCAGGGACTTTATTTACATCCACAATCTGGCTAGCCACTTCTTTAGAAAAATAGCTCTGATAGATTACTTTATCCGCATTCATTATAGCGGCAGCCACTCGATCATTAAATTGTTTTCTCCTTGATTGTACTTCAATAAAATAATCAAAAAAAATGCCGTCCATACGATATATTATTTTCGTTTTTTTAGCTATTAGATTTTCCAGCATCTCATAAGAAGCAAAATTGGCCAATGTTATAAAAACATCCACATCCACATCTGGTCGCTGACAAAATACCTGGTGACCTTTAGAAATACAATAATCTCTAAATGCCATCATCCACGTTTTTGTTCCTCCTCTTCCCTCAGCTGGTACAGGAAATCCTATTTTCATGAATCCAACCCCTTACTTCTTTTTTCTTTTCTCTTGATGGTTGACTTATTATACTATATTGAAAAAAGTCATAAGTTGCTACTCCATATTTTTAATCTACTACCTTAATTTCCTAACGCTTTCCTATACACAAAAAGGATTAAAGCCTAGTTTGCTCTAATCCTTAATAGAAATCTCTTAAATCTACTTTTATAGTCCTATGTATTGGTTAACCTACATTTTTATCCGTATAGGCTTTTATTAAATTGTAATCAATATTCTTCTTATATTCAAACTCTTTATTTTCTCTATATTTATTATGGGCTACTTTTTCTAATAGGGTAATATCCAAAGTAGTTTTTTTACAGGATTCACAATAGGATAGATAACACTTATAATATTCTTTGGCATTTTTGTTAAATCGTTGTTCAAGATTCTTGAGGGTTTCAGTAGGCATACTTTCTGCTAATAATGTCTCTAAAGCAATGAAAAACCCTTCACCATCTTCTTTTGGTATGTTAAATATATGTTTTCTTTTCATGTACCTTTTGCATTTTTCACAATAGGTTCGATCACCTGTGGCAAAACTAGATGCCACTAAACATCCCATGATAACACCTAAATAGTCAATAATAGCTAAAACCCAACTTAATGTCTTATTGGATACCTCAGCAACTTGTTTTCTACGTAGACTAAAAGATATTGGTGTTGTCTCAATTAAATAGCGATTAAAATTCATAAATGTCATTTGTCCATATTCTGGTAATTCATAATTACTAATATGGTCTCCATTAAGGGTGTATTCAATATCATACGTTTCAGGATTAATGCATGTTAATTGATATGTACCGTACTTAATAACACCAAGACAAATAATCCCCATAACTAATGCGATAAGGTAATGAGAACCCTTAATGGCTTTATTAGACAGTACGAGACCTTTGAAATAACCATAACCACAGATCCCCCCAATAATTAAGGCACCGATGGGAATGATAAACATAATCGAAAAATGAAGCACTTCAAAATTCAAAAAAACAGTTGCTGCTATAGATATTGCTACAGCAATAATTAATGATACCAGTCCTAATATAATACTCATAATTTCCTCCCTGAATCTGTTTTTCAAATCACCAAAAATTATAGAGTATTTTCCATATAATGTCAAACTTTGACATATAAGTATTTAGTTATAGAGTATTTATGAGCAATACGTCCTACTATTTTCTTATTAATTTTCTATTTTTTCATTTCTTCCTGTTTTAATGGATTTATTACACGCACTTAAAATCCCTTCTATGGATTGACATGCTTGCAGACTAGGCACGCCTTCGATGATGTCATCCTCTTCAATTTGCGATATAAATGATGCTAAAGAAGCCATATGAGAATCTAAGAAAAAGCCCCCTGACAGCTTCTCTGTAGGATAAAACTCTGTTACATGCTGATAATATGCATCATTCATATAATATGGCTCATCTAAATGGCATTGTTGCCCTAATAGGTTGTGGTACACCACATCATAAGGATTATGAAAAACATCTACCATAAGAGAACCTTTTGTGCCATATAGACGTACACGAATACCCTCGTCACCTGCAGCTATTCTTGACACTTCTACTGTTCCTCTAACATCATCCTCTGTCAACAAATGTATCAAAGACCAATCGTCTACTGTTACAGGGTGCACAACACCCCCTTGATCTTTCCTTGTTTTGATGACTGTATCTGAATAAGCTAAGACTTCTTTTACTGGAGCAACAAGAAATTGCAATATATCAAAAGCGTGACTTCCAAGGTCAAATAATGCTCCTCCTCCACTCATATGTTCATCTAAACGCCATGCATAAGGCTTGTCTGGATTTAGATAAGATGAATGGTAATATTCGATACGAAAACTGGTAATCGCTCCTATAGCATCATTCTTAATGGCTGCTCTTGCCTTAGCGAAAGCTGGCAAATAGCGCATGGTGTAGCACAACTGAATTTTGGATTGTCCTTTTTCATAGTGTTTAACGACATCTTTTGTTTCGAGTCCATTCATGGTCAGTGGTTTCTCACAATAGACATGTGCTTGATTGTCGATAGCATGAATGAGAAGGTCATGATGGTACACATTAGGATTACATATATCCACTAGATTGATAACTTGTTGATCATAAGACAACTCTTCATACTTAATAACCTTTTTGAATCCTAATCCAGATTGTAGGCTCTCATCTATTTTTTGTGGATTTCTTGTTATAAGTTGTTCGCGTATCAATCCACTTTCTAAAGGCATGTTCACCATATGAAAATTGTTCATAGCCATGAGATGAATTTTTCCTATATAACCTAGGCCAACTAAATGATAATGTATGTTCATACTTCCACTCCTTTTATATAACGTATCTACATTATAGCATATCACCTTGTTTTTAATTATCATTTAAAAGTCCAATTTTGTTTAAAATAATGTATAATAGATATAAAGATTTATGAATAGAACCTGAAACACATATACTAACAACAAGAAAGTATGCTTTGCATACGTTTCAGGTGGTATAGGAAAGTATGGTACCTTGCAAGCAAAACGCAGTACTTTCCTATACCAGAACAAAGCGACTACGTCGCGTCTTGCAAAGCAAGTTGTTTCGTTAAGAAAGTATCCTCAACGCATATGAAAATGCTTCTATTTCATATGCTAAATTCAAGGACTTTCTTATAAGAGGGCAAGAGAAGTATGTTCCCTACTTCTTGGCATAACTAAAAATACGACTAATGAGGTGACAATATGATTGGTGCATTTTTTGATATAGACGGTACACTCTATCGCGAAGGGTTAATCACAGAAATTTTTAAGAAACTTATTAAATCAGAGATTATTGACCAGCAACGTTGGTACAATGAAGTAAGAGAAAAATACGTAAAGTGGGATAAACGTATTGGCAACTATGACGATTATCTTCTAAAAATGGCAGAAATCTATACAGATGCTATTAAGGGTCTCCATAGAACTCAAATCGAATTTATTGCTGGAAAAGTCATCGAACAAAAAGGTGATCGTGTTTATACGTTTACACGAGATAAAATCAAATGGCATATTGAGCAAGGTCACAAAGTCATTACGATTTCTGGTTCACCTTTTGAACTGGTACGTGCCATGTCTATTAAACATGGTTTTCATGATTATATTGGTTCCAAGTATATGACGGATGACAACGATACTTATACAGGAGATGTGAACCCCATGTGGGATAGTAGAAACAAAAAACTTGCTATCGACGCACTCGTAGAGAAATACCATATTGACCTATCTAAGTCTTATGCTTATGGGGATACTGCTGGTGATTTCTCTATGTTAAAATCAGTTGCCAAACCTGTAGCCATTAATCCAACAAGGGAACTCATTACGAAACTCAAAGAAGATCCTGATACCTGTGTTAAAGCTCAGATTATTGTTGAACGGAAAGATATGATTTATAGTTTAAAACCAGCTGATATTCAGTTATAATAAGCATTCTAAAAAGGTATACATCTCGACATTCTATCACTCTGTCATGGATGTATACCTTTTATACTTATTAGCTATCTTCCTGCTCCACTTGTTGTGTCTCAATGAACAACTTAACAAAGATAGGACACAATAGTAACAGTATTCCTGATAAAAAGAAGGTTATCTGCAAATTGCTAATAGGAATATTAAAAAGCATAAAGCTACTGTTTTCCAATAATTTAATAATCTGTCCACCAATCCATACAGCTATACCACTAGCTATACCTCCGATGGCAGCATTGAGACCAATATACATGGTTCTGCCTTCTTTTTTTGCGAATAGAAATTGTATGTTAAATAGGGAAATACCTATTCCTCCCCATGCTATACCCGAACATACATGAAGGATTGGCACAAGAACTTGATAATTACCACTGGTGACGAATCCCCATGAAAAATGTACCACAGCAAGGATACCCACTGAATATTTTGTACTTAAAAACCAAGATTTCTTATCTGCCATTCTTCCCCAAAATCCTGATATAGCTACTCTAACTAATGTTGCAAGTACGGATAAACTCATCATATAGGTATATTTTAATTGTAGGTGCGTTACCATATATACCGTAATGAATGGTCCTCCTACCTGAAGTGCAAAATTCCATATAATAAATAACAGAATAATTCTTTTAAAGGATGGACTTTTAATGGGGGTTGTAATGACCTCTTTTAGTTTGTAATGATTAGTAACGTGTTCTCCTTGTTCTTGAATATGTAGCAGAGCATAGATATTCAAGATACTAAACATCACAATGACCACACCAACAATACCAAATCCTATCATTTCATTGCCTGCATCTCGTGAATAATCCAATACTTTACCAAGACCAATCGTGAGAAAAGCTATCACAAGGAGAGATATTTTCTCTCTATAGGCTAAATACTGCCCTCTTATAGATAGGGGGGTTAATTCTACTAGCCAATTCACAAGAGCTGGTGTATTCAACGCATTAATCGTATACGCAACGATAAAACATAATACAAAAGCTTCTAGACCAAGACCTAATGGCATCATGATCATGGGAATAAAGTAAACCATAGCCAATATAATTCGAAGCCCAATTGCCATCCTAACCATGGTGTTCTTTCGTTTGGCCATTTTCTCAAAAATTAATGAAGAAAAAATCTGAAATATTCCTGCCATAGCTGGTATAACAGCTATCATACCATTAATCTGATCTGACCCTTTTAACATATGTATAAATCCAGCTAAAAAAGCTCCTGATGTCAATGAAAATTGTCCTATTCCTGTAACACCCTCTAATATAAAATACTGTCTACTTCTATGTAATGAATCGTTTTTATCCGCCATGTGGCGGTAACTTTTTCTTTTGAACATACTTAATACAAAGGAACTCATTATCCTCACCTCGCAAATGACTTATTATGATAACAGCATTATACGAATATTTACCCTATAAAAAAATGTTTATATTGGTATTTAATATGTCAAATATGGTATGGATTTTTTCTCTGATTGTGATACAATATTTAAATCAAAAACAATCGTTATATAAGTTAAATAATTGATATAATGCCATCAATTAATTAAAGCGATTAAACTTATAAAATAAAGGTAAATATATTGAACTTAATATAAATGGATGTATCACATGTTAAGTTCAATATATATAAGGATGAGTAAAATGAATATAGCTGAAATCGTCTATAATAAGTTCAAAAAGAATGAATCGCATCATCGTACATTAAGTGATGATCCTTCACTAGGTATATTATTTAGTGGCTATGTGAGAAAAAATACTGCATCAGGATCCCATTATAATTACACGCCCAATGAGTACCATGGTATATTCATTTTATCAGGGGAAGGTATTTATAAAACGGCTGAAGGTGAGGAAAAGAACATTAAGCCTGGTGATTTTATTCAGCGTTTTCCACACAAAAAGCATAGTACCATCATTACATCTGATGATTGGAGTGAACTCTATCTGTCCATAGGTTCTCATGTATTTCGCAGTTTTGCGGAGATTTATGTTTTTTCGCCAGATAAACCTGTTCTATCACCTGGACATGACTTTGAACTGATTCACCAAATACTTGCATATCATGCTCGATTAGGAACAGCGAAGCGCTTCGAGCTTCCCTTACTCCTTAGTGAAGCCACTGCTATCATTGCAAAAGCCACTTATATGGATCGGATAAAACAAACCACTACAGATGAGATGAACATTTTAGCTATGAGCATTCAATATATAGAGTCCAATATCACACACCGCCTTAGTGTGGAAGATGTGGCGGCTTATGTCAATATGGGCTATGAGAAGTTTAGAAAACTTTTTACCAAACAATACCGTATTTCACCAGGCAATTATATCCTCAATCGTCGCATCAATGTAGCTCAAAAGATGTTATCATCAGGCAAATTATCCATTAAAGAAATTGCTATGGAATTAGGTTATCCTGACTCCTATAGTTTTTCCAAACAATTTAAAAAGCTAACAGGACACACCCCCTCACAATTTCGCCATTTTTATTATCATGAATAGCATGGAAAATTTTTATTTTTTTCACTTGGAAAAACACCATAATCTTGGCCCAAACATATGGTAATGTTAGAGATATAATTTAAGGAGTTATTCATGAGAAATATGTATGACAATCAGAACCCTATGCGTCCTGAACAACCTGCTCGTCACAAACCAGAAAAGGTCATGCCAGAAGAACCATGTCCTGATATACCACTTGCAACAGCGTATATTCGCAATCAACCATACGTAGGACTAGTACCATTGGATGAAGGCTTCCGTCGAGGCAGTATGTTTCCTAACTTATACCAACCAGGCCACTATAATCGGAGGTGTTCCTACTAATGTATAATCCTAAACTTATGCGTGAAATTCAGAAACTAGGTTTTGCAGCCCTTGACCTTAATCTTTATTTGGATACACATCCCGATAATAAAAAAGCACTATCGGATTACAATGCTATTCAATGTCAATATGAAAAGAAACGTAATATGTATGAAATGAGCGTAGGTCCACTCGTTAACTTTGGTATGAGTCCAAGTAAATATCCATGGGAATGGTTAGAAGGACCTTGGCCATGGGAACATGAATAAAAGGGGGAATGCATAAATGTGGTTGTATGAAAAGAGATTAGAATATCCTGTTAATGTTAAACGTAAAGATCTAAGAATGGCTGGGTTGTTAGTCACTCAGTATGGCGGTCCGGATGGCGAACTAGGTGCCGCTATTCGTTACCTAAACCAGAGATATACCATGCCTACGAATAAGGCAAAAGGATTGTTGACTGATATTGGTACAGAGGAATCTGTACCAAGGGGTTATCGGTGTCTCGAGACCTAGCAAATAATTTTCTTAACTTCTCTTCAGAGTTAACGTCACTTTTTGGTTGATCAAAGGAGTTTGGACATGGATTTGCTTTGTTTGATATTTTTGAAATCACAATCCTGCTATTAAACAAGTCTCTATCTCTCCTTAAGGTATATTGTCCAGGTAGTCAAATAATCAGGATTAATGATTACTTCACCAGTTGTTTTTAGGGTATACTTGCCTTCTGAGGCATATTCGATGGCTGAATCATCTGCTGGAACACAAAATTCTTCCCCATCAATATTCTTATTTATAACTAACCCTCTACTATCAAGGTTTGTAATAACCCCCGCAAATTGAACGATATGACTTATACTTTCATCTTCATGCAAATAAGTTATTCCAACAAGTATTGTTTTATTTCTAAATTCCCTAAATCTCTCTGGGGTTATTAATTCCATACGCTTGCTCCTTTATTTGTTATCACCTTAATTCAAATCTATCTAAATTCCCCATATAACATTGCTCCATATTATAGAGACTATATTTTAATAGGTCTCTAACGAAAAATCATATGTATGTAAAAGGTCTTCGAGTGCTTTAATAACATTGTCTGGCATATCATACCCCATTACATGATAATCTAACATTATGTAAGAACCCTCCATACCATTGCTGCTAGAAAATAAATGCATACTATACTTCTTATAATTATCCTTATAAAAATCGATACGCAAATTAGATAGAAGTTTATAACGTCCAGTTGGGCTCATCGTTAGTATGGTGTATTGCCCTACCAATTCTTTAAATTTGATAAGGTCATCATGAGTTAGGATTAATGGTTCTTGTTGTTTTTCAGCTTCATTTGTGATGATTATTTTATTTACATTCCTATAGTTCATAACTTTAATAGGTTTAAATAAGAATAAAATAACCAATATAGTGATCATTAAAGGTAATAAGCCTTTCCGTTTATCACTTGCTTCTATTTGCTCATTCTTCATTAGATATTCCCCCCTTTTTATTTATCTTATCGTGTTAAATTTTTCCTGTCCACAGTTATATATTGGTAAAGACACTATTGACCATTATAAATCAACAACATTAACTATTCATAAGTACAATTCGTTTAGAAAGGCTATTTCCAATTGAGGAAGTAGCCTTTATTAATCGTAATGATTACCAAAAAAATTAATAGCATTTTTCAACACCTTAATAGGTAAAACCCAATTAAAAATGTATATTACCAAAGATGCAATAATATTTTACTGACTTCCATAATGTACATTTTTAATATTCATCTTTATATAACAAAAATCACCTTCTTCATAATGCCAAATCCCTTCACCCCTAGAGGCTAAGTTATAGCCGTTAAAATTTCTGTAACCACTAACAGGTGTCGACCATCTTATTTGTTCATATTCATTATTAGAATGAACTTCGTATCGATCATCCGATATGAAATTAATTAGTTGTCCTTCTTTATTAAAAAATAGTTCAGCAGTAACTGTAATACCCTCATTGGTATAATGAGCCCTCACGGATAACTCATCTATTTCTTCCCAAGTGATATTAGCATCAATCAGAGCTGAAGGGTTAAATATACACAGGTCATTGAAAAATGTAACCGTCTCAGCTTTATTCATTATTTCTCCTCGATTATCTGCTACTTTGATAAGGTCCAGGATTTTTATTACCATACTGGCTTCACCCTTTTCAAAATGATGCAAACCATTAATGGGAATGCCTTTATAATTCATTATCATATAAAATAATCGTATATTTTGATCTAAAAAAGTTGTTTGGTCAGCCTTTATTGATGCCCACTCTTTTTCTTTATCGAGTCGCATTTCTCCATCAATCTGAATGAAAAATTGACTAGTCTTTTTTTTGCCTACAACACCAACATACCTTAAATAGTTTTGAACCACTACAGGTAACCCTAGAAGATCTTCATCTACGATAATCGTGGGATTACTGACTGCACTAGCCGTTAATGCTCTAGATACATTTTTCTTGTAAGCTCTATGCGTACCACCATAATATCTATAAGTCATAATAAGTATAATCAGAACAATTACTATACATGTTAATTTCATGTTTTTTCCACCTCCATGTCAACATTTAATTCTTCAATACCATTTAACAATCGATTTATGTAATCAAAGAATAACTCAAGTTCCTTTTGTTCAAATCTCTTATATAACTTATCCATTTCTGTTATATCTTTTAGATTTCTCTCTTTCCAATATGTCTTTGCTTTATTAGTCAAGACTAACCGTTTTGCTCGCTTATCTTTAGGGTCATTGATTATGGTTACATAGTCTTGTTTCTGAAGTTTTAAACCAATCTGTTTAATATTCTGATAGGAGCTGCCACTTCTTTCTGCTGCTTCTTTAAATGTTGGATTAGCTTCACCAAAGCTGTCGATAACAATCATCAAAAACATTTGCTTTGATGTTAATCCATCTTCCATAAGCGTTCGATCCAAATATACTTGTAATATATTGGATAATTTAAAAATATGGGCAAATATACCATTTTGTAGTTGATTTCTACTTTCCATTTCAAGTTCACTTCTTTCATATCAAAATAATACATAATATATTACGTATCTGATAAATACATAATATATTATGTATTATTCAATGTCAAGAAAATATTATTTTCCTTCAATTAAACTCATTAGACCTTCAATGGGATTATATTCTGTACAAAGCTAGAGTAATTATTGTATAATTAAATATACGTATATAAAACCGTTTTTCTATTTATTTAAGGAGGTGCCCCAATGAGTGAAGTCAATAACCTACCCTTTATCGACCCCAAAAATTCTGAAACCGGATGCTGTCCTAAGTTTTCACCCGAACCTTGGGATGAAAAAACGATTGTATTAGATGACATGCTATTTGCTAAAGCATCCACTAAGAGCCTTTTTTACATGCCTCTTAATTTGGGAAAAGTTTTTACGAATGTTCAAAAAGCTATTGATAGATCCCATGCTAATCTTGAAAGTGGATACCTGACATTATCTCAAGACGTTTCCAAATGGAAAGCAGACCATTATTTTCATGTATCCAAAGAAGTCCCAGAACTAGAAATGGTACGTATGTCAGGAACATTTATGACAAAAGTCTTCAATGCTAATTTCAAACAATTTCCCGAACTAATCAAAAAACTCGAAACCTTTATTCAGTCTAAAGGATATGAAATGAAAGAATTCTTCGTCTTTTATACCACTTGTCCAAAGTGCGCTAAGCATTATGGTCACAATTATATGGTATTCTTTGGCAGAATCTCCTAGAGAAACAATCGAATAAACTTCATGATCTATTAGAGTAAGGTCTATATGCATTGGGACTGTATCAACTAGCGATCATATTTTAGTTGATACAGTCCCCCTTATAAGCTTTTTATCATTTCATTACAATCCAATAATTTCATATAATTCTTTCATATGACCTACGGTATAGTCAGCTATATCGACCTTAACGATACCATCGCTATCATAGAAACACGTCTTAGTACCTGCGTTTTTTCCAGATAATATATCTATATCCCTATCTCCTATCATGATAGCTTCATCTGGGTTAATAGAGTGTTTCTCAAGTAGATATAATAAGGCTTGTGGAGAAGGTTTTCTCTCAAAATTATTCTCTCTCGATATAATGTCCTCAAAGTACTTCAGCAGATTATGGTGTTTAAGATAATCAACCACTGATTTCCCTCTATTCGTGTATATATAATTCTTCTTCCCTGCGTTATAGATATCAATTAGTATGTCATCAGCAGATGGAAAAGGTTTTACCTCATCTCGATTCGCCTCTTGCCTATTGGCATCATATATAGCCTGTAGAACTGCCAGGTCTAACTGATAGTTTGTCTTATAATAATCAAAAGCATGGCTTACAGAAACCTTTATTAGTGTCATAATCTTATTATAGTCTTCTATAACTCCCATCTTTTCAAGAGCTTTCTTAAGTGAATTCACAAGCATTGGATATGTATCAAAAAGTGTTCCATCAAAGTCCCATATGATATGTGTATACATACTCTCTCTCCTCTCAGCCTATAAATAACAAGTTTATAAATATTATACCTTATAATATCTCTTAGTCAATAAATTGAATTCTATTTTAATGATTGAACTTAGTGAAAAAAAGTGTTATGCTATCAACTGAAAGCTAAAAATAATATCATTGGCTACATAATAATGAATTGTAAAATTTCGATTGGCTATATTATATAATAAAGAGCTTATTTTTATAGGCTCTTTTTAAGTGATAAAGAGAGGTAATAATATGATAAAAGTTGATAACTTGTCCTACTCGTTCCCCCAAAAAGATCTATATAATAATATTTCATTTTCATTAGAAGATGGTCAACATTGCGCTTTTATTGGAACTAACGGCAGTGGAAAAAGTACATTAATTGATATAATTATGGATCCAGAAAAATATATGTTCAATGGAAAGTTAGAGATGGACCCTAATTGTAGAATTGGGTATGTAAGTCAGTTCTCACAATTAGAGAAAATACAAGATACTACAGTTTACGAATATATAGGAAAAGAATTTATTGAATTACAAAATGAAATAACATCCATTTGTACTGAAATGGAAACATCTTCGGATATTGATACTTTACTAGAAAAATACCAGCAAGCTTTAGACGCATTTAATGCAATTGGTGGGGATGATTTCGAAAGTATCATAATTAAAAAACTAAATCTTGCAAATCTAGCTAAGCATAAAGATCTAATGGTATCTGAACTTAGTGGTGGAGAATTCAAGCTTATACAAGTGATTAAAGAAATGCTCCATAATCCAGACTTAATGATTATGGATGAACCAGATGTATTCTTAGACTTTGAGAACCTTGATTCTCTTAAAAACCTCATTAATTCACATAAGGGAATACTATTAATTATAACCCACAACAGATATCTTTTGAATCATTGTTTTAATAAAATTCTGCACCTAGAAAACGTAGAACTCCAAGAGTTTGATGGAAGATATATTGATTATAACTTATCATTACTTCAAACTAAAATCGAATTACAAGAACTGGCTATAGCTGATAATGAAGAAATTGAGAGAAATGCTATGTTAATCAATAAATTAAGATCTGTTGCAACTTATAATTCAGAAGCTTCTAGAGGTAAGTCTCTAAAAGCTAGAGTAAAAATTCAAGAAAGATTAGAAGCAAGACGTATTAAAGCACCTTTTGTAGATATTAAGCAGCCGAATATCAGTTTTGACACTAATAATGAGATGGATGAAACCATCGCTTTAAAAGTTAATGATTACAGTGTTGCCTATGATGAGATTCTTTTAGAAAATGTTAATTTTGAGATTAAATCGACTGATAAAGTAGCTCTAATAGGTTCAAATGGTACTGGAAAAACCACTTTACTGAGAGCCATTTTTGAAAATAATAGTGATTCAATTGACATTAATCCTGATATTAAAATGGCCTATTTATCTCAGCATCAAGGTGAAACACTAAATGAGTCTAATACAATACTTGAAGAGTTCATCGATACTGGTTTTAAAACCTATACAGAGATTATATCATTTGTTTCAAACTATGGTTTTGACGGAGACATAATTAATCAAAAAATAGGCTCCTTATCTGGCGGAGAAAAAAATATACTTCAATTAGCTAAAGTTTCTGCTAGCAAAGCAAACATGTTGCTTCTGGATGAACCCACAAGTCATTTAGATACATATTCACAAATAGCCCTGGAAAAAGCTATGAAGAACTATAAAGGCGCCATTCTAATGATTTCTCACGATTACTATTCTATCGCCAATTGTTTGGATTATGTTCTAATCATTGAAGATAAGACTCTTAGAAAAATGAGTATGAAAAAATTCAGAAGGAAGATTTATGCTAATCATTTTGATAGAGACTATTTAGAACTTGAAAAAAAGAAAAATTAATTGAAACTAAAATAGAATTAGCTTTAAAAGATACCGATTTTGAACTTGCAAAAGCTTTATCTGAAGAGTTAGAAGAGCTGATTAAGTTGTTCATTACTTAATGTTATTTAACTGGATGCTGTAACTTGTCTTTTTGATGTAAGATCAATATGATACTAAGTAATAGATAGGATAAGAGGATTAATCAGCGTAATATAAGAGCAAGTATCATCGTAACCAGTTCTAAAGCCATGCATAACATATATTATAAAACTAAAGTAATTGTTGGAGGAATAGGTATATCACATGATGAATAATAATTGTGTATCAACACAATATTTTAATAGAGTTTGTCCTGAATTTCCATTATTAGATCTCAATATGATTGATACGATTAATGTTAATGGTGCAAATAACTTTAGAATATCCGTGAAAATTACAGGAAATCCACTTGGAATACCTATCGTATTTATTCATGGTTTTAGTGAATCTTGGCTTCTATGGAACTTCCAACTTAATAGCCCTATGTTATTGAAAAAACACCGACTCATAGCTATTGATATACGTGGTCAAGGTGAATCACAACCAAAATCGCTAAATCTTAATGATTATAACAAAGGTACATTATATGCTCAAGATATTGATGCCGTATTTAAAGAATTAAATATCATGAATGCTATTGTTGTTGCCCACTCCTTAGGAGGTACCTGGTTTTCAGATTACCTTTTAGCGTTTGGTACAACACGTATTAGAGGAATTGTGTTTGTCGCATCACCAATAGATATCAACACACCTATCGCTAACTCTCTCTTTACTGAACAGCTTTTAGATGTGCTCCCATTTGTAACAGACTCATGTCTACAGTCAACAGCCATAGGCCTTGGCAGATTCGTTTCCTTATTGTTTAATTGCAGAATAGCAAAAAATAATTTAGAGAAACTTTTATCGTATATCTCTCTTGTCCCATCTCAGATTAGAGAGAATCTCCTTTTACATGAATCTCTAAGTGCAAAAGATGTGCTACCATATATAGATGTACCTGTCTTAGTTATGCATAGCTATCACGATAGGGTAGTTAACTTTCAAGCATCGGTAAGAGTAAGTAAGCTAGCTCACAACTCAAAGCTTATTCTGTTTAGGGAAATTGGTCATAGTATTTTTGCAGAAATGCCAAATACATTCAATAGGATTCTATGTCAATTTGCTATTAGCTCATAAGCAGAGGTATTTTACTAGGTACTGACTATTTACCTTATACCTAAAAATTAAGCTATCCGATAGTTATTCTGCCAATAGTCAGTTATGACTATCCTTAAAACTTGCTGAAAGTGTCGAAGTAGTTTCCACTAGTAATTGTACTAGTTCTAAAGGTGTTTCTTTCGCACCATTTACAATCCATTTATCCAACATATTCCATATCATACCTGCAAAAAGAGCGGATGAGTAATACCCGTATTGCTCTTTTTCACCAGTCAGTTGGCATCCAAATATAGACCTTATCTCTAAAATTTGCATTTCAAAATTATCAAAGAGTAAAGGCAACAGCTGATGCTTTCGTAATAGAATTAACAGCTTAATATGATTCATCCAAAATTCAAAATAAGTAAGTGCTATTAATCGTTGACTAGGTGCTTCTTTTTCTAATATAGCAGCAAGAAGCTGACTATTTAGTTTGCTTAAGTGATAATTGATAACATCTTCTTTCATGTCAAAATGTGCATAAAAAGTTCGACGTGTTAGTACTGCCCTATCTGTAATGTTTTTTATGGTAATTTTAGAGTACGGAACTTCTTTCATTAAGTTCAAAAGACTCTCAACAATTAGGTTTTTAGACCTTATTGCTGCTGGATGGATTTGCCCTATTTGCATTATTACACACATCTCCTTTAAATGAGTAACTTCATCTGAAATGATTGACACTCTGCTTTATGAAGATTATAATATAAAAACAAAAGTTACACAAGTGTGTAACTATAGATGTAAAGGGGTGAATTAGATGAAGATATTTTATTTTACTGCTACTGGAAACTCACTAATGGTAGCGAAATCTATTGGTGGAGAAATGTATTCCATCCCTAAGATGATGAAAAATGGAAACACATATTTTAAAGATGATATAATAGGTTTTATTTTTCCTTGTTATCGTGGAAGTATACCAACAGTTGTTGAGAAATTCTTATGTTCTAGTCGATTTAATGCTAATTATACTTTTGCTATCATGACATATGGCAATATAGCATTAGGTGGGACAAAACAATTCATTGACATTGCTAAGCAAAATGGAATAACGATTGACTATGCTAATCAAGTTAAAATGGTGGATAATTCATTGAAGTATTATGATATGGAGAAACAAATTCAAGGATTAGCAAAAAAGCAAGTTAATAAACACATTGAAAAGATTAAGAGTGATATTGAAAAAAGGGTTTATAATCGCGGTCGTAGTAATATAGTAATTAGTCAGATTTCAAAAGTTGGTTACAAATCCTACCGTAAAGAAATTGGTGACTGCGATAATCTATTTAAGGTAGAGGATCATTGTACTCTTTGTAAAGTCTGTGAAAGGGTTTGTCCTATTGATAATATTAAAGTAGAAGGTAAAGTAAATTTTGAAGGACAATGTATTCGATGTTATGCTTGTACGCAAAACTGTCCAAGTAATGCGATACGACTTAAAGGAGAGAAAAGTAAATCTAGATACCGGAATTCTGACATCTCATTAAAGGAAATAATATGTGCGAATAGCTAGGTTTTTTTCCCTTTTTTCAATATTTTGCTGTGACTTTGCTTGCTTGCAAGGGCAAAGTCACAGCAAGGGGTAGGGAAATTTATTTTCACATTTAAGAACTATATTTTTCTAAGAGCACTAATTCCGTAGTATTAAAAGAACTCATAGTAATTGAATCTAAATCTATGGATACAGAATCAAAGGCACCTTCATCTTTTATTTTAAATGCATTTAATACCATTTTTTCTTCTGATATTTCTTTAAGTTTTCCCTTATAGTTTTCATTTAAAGTTTTTATTTCTACAAAATGATTTTTTACTTGATAACTGTTAAAAATCGTCTCCCAACTTTTAAGGTCAATCGAATGTACTGTATTTAATTTATAATAATATTCCTTTTGAAGTAGCTCATTGTAAAAATCAGGATAATAAGATAAAGTTTTGATTTGATTTTTCAAGAAAATACAATAACCATCTAATCTTAACCCCTGAACTCTTACTGCCAAACAATACTCTCCTTCTTCCTTTAGAAGAATCATTTGATTAAAGGTGCACTGTGATTTAAATTCAATGCTTACAAGTTTTTGAAGTTCTAATTTTAATGCTAGGTTTTGTAAAGGGTCTACAGTAGTTTTATTTTCAGATAGAACCTCCTTTATTTCCTCTGTTCTATTTATGATTGTACTCTCTTTTACTTCTTCTTTTTCTAACTTTGTACCCTGCTTATTTGGTATTTTATTCGTTAAATTCTCTAATTCATTATTTAAATCCTTTTCGGGATAAATAGACTTTAATCTTTCTTCTTGTTTATTATGCTTCTGGGTATCATTCCCTTGAATAATTACTTGACCATATTTATCGATATATCTTTGAAATTCTACTATTAAAACATCTTCTCCCGCTGCTGTTTCTGAACATTTCACTTTGAATCTTCCTGTTTTTTTCAATTTTTCCCCATCATAATCTAATACACCATCGATTCTTGAGAAAAATCCCGGATTTTTATTTATAAAACGATTAATATTGTTAAACCAAATAATTAACGCGCCTGAAGTATCCCTTGTTCCGTTTTGTACTTCTATTAACTTAATCACATTCCAATCAAGCTTTAAACTTGCCTTAGGAAATTCAAATCCTCTCTTTGTTAAAATTAAGTAGGGCGTATGTCTGGTTTTTTCTAAAAAATAAAATATAGTGGGTATGCCTATAAAACTGGTTACAAGGAAAAAAGTAATATTTTGTACAAGTATATTAATAAAAGCTAGACCACCTAACCCAATCCATAATATTGGAGATGTACTTTTTTTAATTTCTAATTTATCTTGTGATCTTTCGAGGTAATCTGTAGAAGATTCCTTTAAAAACATTTCGATTTTTGATAATAAATCATCCGTTGAATTTTTTATAAAATTATAAGGATATTCTATTATTACCTCTTCTCCATGAACTCCTTTCAAAATATTTGATTGCTGTAGTTTTTCATAAAATATTTTGTTTTCTTCTGTCATGACGATATCTTTTTTTAGTTTTATACAAAGATAATATCTGAAAAGTTCATATTTAATGTAAAATGTATCAATATCATTCCAAGGAATCTCTTTCTCATAAGAATATAGTTTAATCCCCTTCTTTTTCAAATCAAAAACAACAATAGACTTTTTAATCCAATCAAATTTAACTGGATTTTTATAAAAAAACATAAAATATACTACACCTAATATAAAGATTGTTGGTATAATTCCTAAACCTATCCAGCTAATAGATAAAGTAATAAATATAATACAAAAAACTAATTTCCTATTGTACTCTATTTTAATATCCTTCATAATTTTTCTCCCCTTTTTCTTCTCATTTTAATTTAATCAAAATGCCATATTAGGATTTCCCCACATCAATCCTTTATTTTTTTTGGATAAGGTTAAAAAGAGTTGCACTTTATGTTTATATACATGTTTCCCTTATCTTTTTCTCGCCTTTATAACAAAAGTTACAGGAAGCAAGTTTGCCTTTTGAGCAAATTTGCTGTCATTTGATTTCAAAAGTTCATTATCAGACTGTTCAATCATTTGCTCGATAACAAATCCTGCTTTAGCTAGAGCATTTACATAAGTTGATAGTTTGCGGTCTGATAATGATAACACACCTCCATCAATAGATACTGAATACCAAGATTCATCGAAATAATTTTTCTTGAATACAAACATATCATTTTCAGATGCAACACATTTGTGAATGGGATGAGACCAACTGAAAATAAACACACCATCTTTTTTAAGATAAGAGGCAATCCTGTAAAAAGTACCGTCAATGTCGGTTGTCCAGCCTATCCCATATACCGAATAGACAAAGTCAAAATAATCCTCTGGTATTCCACATTCCTCTTCCATAGGCGAACAGATCAATTTTGCTGAAATATCGCGTGCTGCCAAATGATGCTCCGCCTTTTCAATCTGTTCTATTGATATATCTATGCCCCATAATTCAGATGCTTTGCGTTCTCCTATATACTGCAAGGAATGACCAGTTCCACAGCCTATCTCTAGTACCTTTTTTCCTTTTACATCACCAAAGAGTTGGCATTTTTCTTCTGAAACAAATGCACCATAGAACGGAAGTGCAGTTGTACCAACGACGTCATTCCCCTTTATATTCCAAAAAAGTTCGTTTGTTTTATGAACAGTAACCTTGTCCATATCAACTGAAATAGCGTAGCCAATCTCTCCAGCACCAATAATATTTGTCCTTTGATTAGAGTCGTTCTTCATAGCAATACCCTCCATTAAACTAATTTGAAGGTTAGTCTTGGCAAGGGATTAAGGGTTATCTCCTTATTCCGAGCCAAGGGTGCTCACCTTCTGTAATAATTATATCAACGAGTTTCAAAGATAGATTGGATTATTCTATTTCAAGCAAAATATCTCTTAAATAATCCTTTATGATTTGAATATCATTTAAACTATTATGATCAATTTTCAAATGTCTTTGGCAAAAGTCTCGAACGATATTTGCACCGAAATTATGAATCAAGATAGAATCAAACACATCCTCAAGAAAGTTTTCCTTCCCTCTTGAAAAGAATCTAACCAAAATAGGATCACAGTCAAATAGCTCAAATACAATAGGTGCATATTCATAATACCGTGGAGCTAGTCTTGCATCGCCAAAATCAATTATTTGAATCCTGCCATTATGTACTAATACATTTTCACCGGTTAAGTCGCCATGAACCAATACATGGTTAAATAAATCTAGTTTTGCTTTTTCATCTTTGACTTGTTCTCGTATATGTTCTGGAAACATATTCCACCGTTCATTTAGACGCATTCCATCTATGTGTTGAATTGATGCCGTCTCATCAATCATAATATTAAGCTTATCCAAGACATGATTAAGCTGTTCAATAAATTCATTTTTTTGAGTATCACTAAATTTGCTTATAATTTCGGAAGCCTCAATTCCAATTGCATACTCCATGACTATATATGGTAATGAATAAATATCTTCATAATGTCCATAGGCAATAATATTAGGTGTCTTGACTTCATTCTCCTTAGCAATTTTCATAGCTTCTAATTCTATATCAAAGTCACCGTATAGCGCTTCCACTTCTTCGGGTACATAAATCTTAATAACATAATCATCAACTCTAAAAACTGCATTACTCCCTGGTGTTACTTTTACTATATTTTCTAGGCTTATATTTTCACGTTCAAATATCTTACTTATGACGGGTCTAAAGATTTCTATATTTTGAAATATTTCCCCCCATGATTTAATGGAATCTATTTTTATATTCTTTAGATATTCTGTCATCTATATCTCCTCAAACATTCAACATCCTAAAATTGTTACAGCTACCAAGATAATATAACTTTAATTTTCTTTATTACTTCCTTTGAAAAAATATATTATTTCCCAAACTTTTCTAGCATAAAAATGCATCTGATTACATAAAAAACTCTATCCTTAAATTCTTTATGGCTTGTATACCATTTCCCACATAGGCAAACCCAACTTATCCAGAGTGATTTTATTAACAACAGAAAACCCATTTTTCTCATAGTATTGTACGTTGTCCTCAGTCTCAGTTTCTAGATAAAGGTATTGATTACTTTGTTTACATTCATCTTTAATAGCTTCTAATAAAATACTCCCATGTCCCTTCCCCTGTAAAGCTGAAGATACACCGATAATGGATAGATATATATAGTCCTTATTTTTCATATGTCTTTTCCGATCAGTTATAAGTTGATTGTATATACCTCCCATATTACGAAAAGCGTCTCTTCCCATCTTAGATCCGTGCTTAAGAGAACCACTACAGAGCATTTGCCATAGATTCATTGAAGCATATTTACCTGGAACCCATACAGCCACTGCATTTATATCTGAGGAGGTTGAGCAGACCTTTCCATATCTCAGCCCATGCAATAATGGGCAAGTAAAAAAATTCAATAAAACTTCATTCTTATTTGGAGTGTTCTTAAACACCTCAGCCCATAATGGATCATGGCTGAATGCATCCCTGAGACATTTCGCCCCACGAGGAATATCTTGTTTTGTTAGGTTATAAAGGTTAAACGTTGACATATTAAAGGACTCCTTTCTTATAACATCACTAAACTGACTATTGTTAGTACTTATTATAACATGGAAAATTTTTACTGTCCCTAAATCATCCTAAATATCTTTATTAATATGAATGAGATTAGATTACTTATGATAAGGTTCATCGTATTTATTCCATCCGGTTGCTTTTTTCAATACTCATCCTTTTGAAAATCCTTTTCTTCCGATTGGTTTATTTTTTGTAGTATAACAACAGTGTTATTCTCATTTAACTAAATGACTTCATTTACACTTTTTAAGTAAGCTCTCAATCTAATTAATCCAACTTCTAATTCAGCTATGTTAGACATTGATACTAACGAGACTCGTGCAAACTGAAAGTCATCGTTCTTTCCTGTTAAAAATCGATTTGAATGATATATACTAATTTCATAATCTAACGCACCCTCTTCAAACTCTAGAAGATCATACTTATTCTTTAAATAAACACACCGATAAAAAGTAAATGGATTCATGTTTGGATTTCTATTTTCGAAATAACGATCAAATAATTTGTTACGCTCTAAAACTAATTCCTTTTTTCTTTCTATAATTTCTTCAGCAAGACCAGAGTTGATCAGCTCAGTAACAATCTCCGCATTTAAAGAAGATGTTTTTACATTGGTATTGAAAATTCCTTTTTCAATTCGACTAGAAAATTGATTTGAATATCCTATATAGCCAACTCTCAATCCTGATATAAGTGCTTTTGAAGTGCTTAACATATACACGAATTGTTCTGGTACGAAATAAGATATTGGCAAGAATCCTTTTGGATTAATGAATGAATAACTATCATCTTCTAATAAAATCAGATTGTATTTTCTTATAACAATTGATAATTCTTTTCTTCGATCCATCTCCATTAAAATCGAAGTTGGATTACTACAAGATGAATTGATATATATTCCCTTTATGTCATACAAGACACATGCTTTATCCAATTTTTCTGCTATCATTCCCTTGCTGTCAGACTCAATAGGAATCAAATTAATGCTTAGCATTTTTGCTAATTCAATAAAATTAGGATATGTGAATGTGTCTACAGCAATTTTGTCACCAGCTTCAAAAAGAGCAATTAAAGCTAATAATATAGTATTTTGTCCCCCAGATGTAATAGCTATATTCTCGATTGGGACATCACAGCCGAACATATTCATCCATTTCTGAGTAGCAATTCTATGATATGGAATCCCCCTAGGATGACTATAATCTAACAATTTATCAAGATAATTTTTTTCAGAAATTTTTTTAATTGTTTCTAATGCATATTGATTACAACAATCAAGCGGTTTAATTACACTCATATCTATATATTCTTTGTTTACATTATTATCTGTAATCGAAATAGAACTCCTGGCATTTTGAGATACAAACGTCCCACTACCCATAATTGCATAAATTAGCCCTCTAGATTCACATATCTTAAATGCTCTAGTAATTGTACTAAGATTTACATCAAGAAAATCAGCCAGCTCTCGTTGAGGTGGAAGTTTAGTATTCGGAGCAATATAACCATTCATAATATCAAATTCAAGTTGGTTCGCAATCGATTTATATAGGGGCGACTTAAGATTATTTTTTTGAGGTCTCCACGACATATAATAGTTTTCAAATGAGTTTACTGGCATCTTATTCCTCCCAAAATTGTTTTGCATACAATTATATCATTGTTTGCACACAATTCCAATGATATAATTTTTTTACAGTATTAATGAAGAAGTTAAAATTAGGAGGGCAATTATGAAATACTATGTTGTAGATGCATTTGCTGAAAAAGTTTTTGAAGGTAATCCAGCAGGTGTGTGTATTATGGAAGAGTGGATCTCTGATGACTTAATGCAAAAAATTGCAATTGAGAATAACCTCTCAGAAACTGCTTTTGCAGTAAAAAATGAATCTGGATATCATCTAAGATGGTTCACTCCTGGAAAGGAAGTTGATCTATGTGGTCATGCCACTTTGGCTACTGCATATGTCATCTCAAACTTTTATGAGAAAAACATTCAAGGAATTAAATTTCAAACCAAAAGCGGAGAATTAATCGTAAACAGAACAAACAATCTTTATGAAATGGATTTCCCAAGTAGGATGCCTGACCCTATAGACATTACAGATCAAATGTCTGAAGCACTTGGAATTAGGCCAGTAGAAGCTTATTTGAGTAGAGATCTTATTCTAGTATTAGATACTGAAGACGATGTGAAAAATGCTAAACCAGATTTCAGTAAACTAAAATTGTTACCCGATGGAATGGGAACATTAATTACAGCTAAAGGGGATGACTATGATTTTGTTTCTCGTTGTTTCTTTCCCAAAATAACTATTAACGAAGATCCAGTTTGTGGTTCAGCTCACTGTAATTTCATTCCATATTGGGCTAAAAAGCTAGGCAAGGATAAAATGATAGCTAAACAATTGTCTGATCGCGGTGGAGTTTTGTTTTGCAGAAATGCAGGTGAACGTGTCTCAATCAGCGGCTCAGCTATTTTATACTCAATCGCAGATATATTAATAGATTAAGGAGAATATAGCATGTCAATCGAAAATAAACTGTGGGACCTCGGACTAGCTCTTCTTAAAAGTTTGAGCCCACAAGCTTCATACTTACCTGCCATTTATTTACCGTTATATCAAAAACCGCCGTTACTTATGGCACGGTTCATAAATATTTCTATATAAATTATATTTTATTAACTAAATAGAATCAACTTCTAATTATGTTGTTTTTTATCTTAATTGTTAATCACTTTAATTCACTCGTGCTATTTAAAAGGTCTTTGTTAAAGACCATTCTTCTATGTATATCTTATCTACAAATTCCTCTATCCATATATTGATATTTTTTATTACACTTTTGCCTAAACCTAATATCAAGCTGACTTAAGTCGTACTTGTCCTAAACAACTGTAAAAAAATTAGGTACTATTCTCATCTTCTCTAGTTGCTTCTCTTTGATAATGTCTTATTGCTATTTCTCTAATATTTTGAAGGGTTCTTTCAATTTCTTCTGGCGTTCTATTGATATAGGCACTATCAAATATCTTAATTTTTGAGTTTCCAAGCATATATTCTTCAATAAGATTGCCTTCCAAAATTTGTTCATGCATAACTACACCCCCATAGGTTAATTTATGCGAATGAAATTTTGTCCTATTACATATCTTTCAAGTAAGAAGGTGATTAGATGGCATTAGGTTATTGTCTATATCTAAGGAAATCAAGAGCAGATATGGAAGCAGAATCTCGTGGAGAAGGTGAAACGCTAGCTCGCCATGAGAAAATTTTATTAGACTTAGCCAGAAGGATGAAACTGGACATAACTCAGATCTATCGTGAGATTGTATCCGGTGAAACCATATCTTCACGTCCAGTCATTCAGCAGTTACTATCAGAAGTTGAACAAGGCACATGGAGCGGTGTCCTTGTGGTTGAGGTTGAACGTCTGGCTCGTGGTGATACAATCGATCAAGGTATCGTTGCTCAGAGTTTTAAGTATTCCAACACGAAGATTATCACCCCTATGAAGGTTTATGATCCAAGCAACGAATTTGATGAGGAATACTTTGAGTTCGGTTTATTCATGTCTAGACGTGAATATAAAACCATCAATAGACGTCTACAACGAGGAAGACTAGAATCTATAAAAGAAGGCAAGTATCTAGGCACTACGCCGCCCTATGGGTATATACGTAAGCGACTAACCCATGACAAAGGATTTTTCCTAGAGGTTGTGCCAGAGCAAGCTTCTGTTGTTCAGCTAATCTTCGAACTATATGCTAAGGGCGATATGCAGTCTGATGGTACTCTAGTCCCTCTAGGTGTTTCTCGTATTGCTAAGAAACTTAATGAGCTAAATATCAAACCTCTACGTAGCCAAGTGTGGGTAGCATCTACTATTAGGGGTATGTTAAGAAACCCTGTATACATTGGTAAAATTCGCTGGAATTCACGTCCTGAAGTTAAGAAGATGGTAGATGGTAAGATGACCAAGACACGTCCACGTGCCCAGCAATCTGATTGGATCCTTGTTGAAGGTCTTCATGATGCTATCATTAATGAAGACGTATATAATCATGTTCAAAAACGGTTATCTAGTAATAGAAATACTCCCATCCCTAACAGATATGCTATTAAGAATCCCCTATCCAGTCTTGTTATATGTGGCATATGTGGTCGTAAAATGGTAAGACGCCCTTATAATAACAGTTATCCTGATGTCCTCATATGCAGTGAGCCAACCTGTAATAATATTAGTTCTAGGCTGCTTAATATCGAGGAGAAGTTAATCGATGCTTTACGTAATTGGCTTCATATGTATAGACTAGAATTAGAGTCTACCGAGAGTACACCTGTACATTCTAACCTACAACTAGATATCATCAAACAATCCATCACTTCATTAGACCAAGAGCTTACGACTCTAGAAAAACAATCAGATAATCTGCACAATCTATTGGAACAAGATATATACTCCACAGACCTCTTCTTAGAACGTTCTAAGATATTAACAGATAGAATTCAAGCAACCACCAAGAACAGAGATTCTCTAATTAAGCTATTAAATAAGAATAACGTACTAGATACCTACAAAAAAAGATTAATATGTAAGTCAGAAAAAGTATTAGAAGTATACCATGAACTCTCTACACCCACAGAGAAGAATCGCATACTACAAGAAGTCCTAGAAAAAGCAGTCTATATTAAGACTGTAAATGGGCGTTGGCATGGTAGTCCTGATGACTTTGAATTAAGCCTGTTTCCTAAATTACCTAGTAACATAACATAGATTACATATAACCTGTTGGTACAGAGGAACTTGCTCACGTAGAAATGATATCCGCTATGATCTATCAGTTATTAAAAGGTGCAAGTGTGCAAGAATTAAAAGAGGCTGGTTTGGCAGCTCATTATGCACAACATGATCATGGTTTGTTTCCAACAGATGCCAGTGGTATACCTTTCTCAGTACAGGGCATAGGAGCACTAGGTGACCCTGTAGCAGACTTAGTAGAAGACTTAGCAGCAGAGCAAAAAGCGAGAGCTACATATGAACATCTCATGGCATTGACTGATGATCCTGATCTTATTGAGCCATTAAAATTCTTACGTCAAAGAGAAGTAATTCACTTCCAGCGTTTCGGCGAAGCCTTAGATGATATTCAACGTAAAATGAATAGTAAAAAATATTATTAATAT
>JMSU01000034.1_pt1 | contig 100606 bp, 97 predicted proteins | sample 179011 | NCBI WGS metagenome assembly JMSU01 (sample SAMN02769580, study PRJNA246767) | bioreactor metagenome | isolation source: Culture-1 Bioreactor ArsB derived from microbial biomass from the upper 2 cm... | place: Germany: Bremen | collected day 87 after inoculation
CTTCCTTCATTGCCTTTGCAGTAAGGGCTATAATCGGAATCTTGCGATACTCTTCTATTCTTCTCATTTCACCCATAGCGGTGTATCCATCCATTTCAGGCATCATGATATCCATTAAAACAAGATCTGTATCAGGATTTTCTGCTAACCTTTCAATACCTTCTTTGCCATTTTTACCCACAATCACCTTTATACTCTTTTTTTCCAAAATACTTGTAAGAGCAAAAACATTTCTCATATCATCATCCACTATTAGAACTTTTTTATCCTTCAGGCTAACTTGTTTTTCATAATCCCTGTTTTCAATATTATCCTTCTTTGATGTTATTTTTGAAACAATGCTATGAAGAAATAGAGATACCTCCGACGTCAATCGCTCCATAGATTTCGGTCCCTTTACAATAATGGTTTCTGCATACTTCTTTAGCTGGACTTCTTCATCTCTTGATAGTTCTTTGCCCGTATATATTATAACTGGTATCTGTAGTAGATTTTCTTTTTCTAATAGTTCAAGTAGTTCAAGTCCAGACATATCTCCTAGTCCAAGATCCAGTATCAAGCAGTCAAAGGCGTGTTTTCTAATCATATTGTATGCCTCCTTACCTGAATCAACAGCCGTGGTTTTAGCTCCTTGATTGTCCATGAGCTGTGAAATACTAAATCTCTGATTCTTGTTGTCCTCTACTATTAATATATTCTTAAACTCTTGTCCATTTATTTCATTGGTATTTGCAAATATTTCATTAATAGCTTCTAAGCTTATTGGCTTTTTAAGATAACCTACTATCCCTTTTTTCATTTCATCGCCATCACTATTTTCATATCCACTTATAACATGTACTGGAATGTTCTTTGTTATTGCATCACCCTTTAGCCTTTTTACTACCTCCCATCCATCAATTCCAGGAAGACCAATATCAAGAATTATCGCCATGGGTCTGTGCTCTATAGCTAAAAAAATTCCATCTTCTCCACTTCTAGCCTCCAAACATTTAAATCCTTTTTCACTTGCTAGTTGACCTAATATGTGTGAAAACTGCGGATCATCTTCTATAATCAAAATGCACTTTTCATTTAGCTTGAGATTATTTTTACTATTCTCTATTTCCTCATTTATCTTTTTATTATCTATGCTTTCAGTAACAGCAACTTCGTCAACTGTCAGTGGACTGAAATTCTGATTAAGTTCTTTCTCGTAATCTGTCTTCATGGCAACATCTAGTCCTAGAGGCAGTCTTTCAGGCAAGATTAATGCAAAAGTAGTTCCTTCACCCTCATCACTTTTCAAAGTAATCTCGCCACCAAGAAGCTTGGTAAACTCTCTGGAAATAGAAAGTCCAAGGCCTGTTCCACCATACTTACGACTTATGGTTCCATCTGATTGCTTAAATGCTTCAAATATTAGATTTTGCTTATCCTTTGGAATCCCTATTCCTGTATCTGTAACAGCAATCTTAATAGCCTTTTCATGATCAATTTCGCTTCTAATCTCCTTTTCATTAGGTCGTGTGATATTTACAGTTACACCACCCTTTTCCGTGAATTTAAAAGCATTGGAAATCAAATTATTTACTATTTGTTTAACTCTTTGGGCATCTGTATAAATACTATCTGGTGCTTCCCTAGAAATATCTACATTTAACTTAAGACCTTTTTGGATAGCAACCTCTTTAAATGAACGTTCTACATCATATACAAGTTCTCTTAAATTCATATTTTCTAGGTTAACATCCATTTTACCTGCTTCAACCTTCGAAAGATCAAGTATATCATTTATAAGATTTAAAAGGTCAAAGCCAGAAGAATATATTGTTTCTGCAAACTCTAAATCCTTTGCTGTAATGTTAGTATTTGCTTCTTTATCTGAGAGTAGTTTCGAAAGAATAAGTATGCTATTTAATGGGGTTCTTAGTTCATGGGACATATTAGCCAAGAACTCTGATTTGTATTTATTTGCAAGCTCCAAATCGATAGCTTTTTCTTTAATATCTTCCTGAACCCGCTGAAGTTCTTTGTTCTTTTTGTTAATTTCATCTCTTTGATTTTTCAAATCCTCTGTCTGCTCCTCAAGCTCTTCATTAATAACACGAAGCTCTTCCTGTTGCTCTTGAAGGCGTGACTCCGAATCCTTTAATGCAAATGTCTGTTGCTCAAGCTCTTCATTTGCCTGTCTAAGCTCTTCCTGTTGCAGTTGTAATTCCTCAGTCTGTTTTAAGCTTTTGTCAAGAAGTTCTTCTAATTGAGTACGTGACTCAGCTGAATTTATACTAACAGCAATAATATGACTTATTATCTCTATAAATTCTATCTGTGCATCTGAAAATTCATTAAATGAGCCTAATTCCATAATACATTTTACATCATCATTGTAGGAACAAGGTGTTACTAGAATGTTATTGGGAACAGCCTCGCCTAAACCAGAATTAATAGTAATATAGTCCTGTGGAATATTAGATATAGTAATTGTTTGCTTTTCTAATGCACATTGACCTACTAAGCCTTCTCCAACTTTAATCTCGTTAGAAAGATTTTTGCGCTTTTTATATGCATAGCTACTAAACATTGTGTATGTATCATCATCTGTTTTCAAATAGAATGCACCTACCTGTGCATCTAAATATTTACTAACATATGTAATAATATTGTAAGCTAAGTTTTTAATATCCTGCTCTCCACTTATCATCTCATTTAGCTCTGAATGTCCAGTCTTTAACCAGTTTTGCTTTCCACTTTCATTCATTATATCCTGAAGTTTTTCCATAAATCGATTAAAATAATTGGCCATTTCTCCTATCTCGTCGGATGAATCATTTTTCAATCTTACCTTTAAATCTGCTTCTCCTTCCGAGATACCTTTAAAGGTATCTGTAACCGCTCTCACAGGGACTATGACTATTTTAATAATTCCAATTGATACTAAAAGAAACAGTATTATAGCTGAAATTGATAGGGCACCCATTAGATACATAGCTCCGTCATTGGTTCTTTTTACCTTAGGACCAAAGGTATTTTGCTCTTCAACAATTGACAGTTTTATTTCTTCAGCAGTACTAGATATCTCTAGTCCAATATCATTTAACCCACTAATTATCTCATTTCTTCCTTCAATTGCCGAAATGATTTCTTCAAAATACTTAGTATATGAACCCTTGTCCTCTATTATTAGATTGATTACTTCTCTTTCTCTTTCGTTATGGGCTTGTTTATCAAGATCTTCTATAAAACTATCCATTTCAGAAAATTCTTGGAAAGCCACATCAATAAAATCAATCTTATTATCTTCAAGATATTTTACAACATTTAATCTTGCCAATAATAGATGTCTCTGAATTTGCCCAACGCTATATAGAAGGGACTCATTCTCTTCTTCGTATGCCAATTTTGTTAATTTTACTAGGTTTTTTTCTATTTTTGATCCAATAACAACTAAATAATCATTAAGTAATTTATCTCTCTGATCTTGATAATCTGAAATTTGATTAAATCCCTTTTTATATTTCCTTGCATAGTCTAAAATTTGCTCTATTTTCTCTTGTCTTTCAGGATCTTCTATATTATTTTTAGCTTCATTGATCAAATTTTCTACTTTTTTAAATTCTTCTTCAAATTGCTTTTGCTCAGATCTATCTCCTGTAGCAATAAAACTTTTGAAATGAATTTGGCTATCGAGTAAACTGGCTTGGATTTTTCCTGCTAACACATCATTCTTTGCTATTTTTCTATAATGAGAAAAATCTGTACTAATATTGCTGAGCCCAAAGTATCCAAATAAAATAGTTAAGAGTAATATTAGTATCAATGATCCAAAGCCAATGAAAATTTTTGTACCCAATTTAAATTTCTTAAAAACCGACATAACACCCTCCTTCTTTAGTATTTAAACTGACTATATTGTCATATTTTTAATAATTGAGAAAATTGCATAATTCTAACTTGGCAGAATTACATATGCAAATATCATCCTTAATTTAAATATTTAAAATAGAGCATATTTTGGTGGTATAGCTATAGGGCTTTTAAGACTATATATATTAGTAAGTTTTTGAAGCATGTAATTATGCAATTTGCTCAATTATAAGTTATCTAATCCCCAATTGTCTCCTCTCTTTATACGATTGTATCATTCATCAAAGTAATACTCAACACAACAAAAAGACTTATATGCCTTTGATCTTAAACGTTGTGTGTAAAATATTGAAGATTTTGGTGTATTCTTTTAAAAGGAAAAAATGCCTTAGCCCCATAATAATAAAAAAGTCCAACTCCACATTAGATGAGTTAGACTCCAAAATATCAATTGGTAACTATATAAGATCTATATTATTTTTTAAAATCGGCGTTCCTTTAAACTTGATACTATTTTTTTGAATTCTTCTGGAGTAAGGGATTGTTGTCCGTCACTAAGTGCATTTTCAGGATCTATATGGACCTCAATCATAAGCCCATCTGCACCACAGGCTAAGGCACCTTTTGCCATTGGCGCAATAAGCTCTTTACGTCCTGTTCCATGGCTCGGATCTACTATAATCGGCAATCCAGTTTCGCATTTCATGATGGGTACAGCAGCTAGATCCAGAGTATTTCTTGTATATACTTCAAATGTACGTATTCCTCTTTCACAAAGAATAACGTTTTTATTTCCGTAGGCAGCTATATATTCAGCGGCCATTACCCATTCCTTTATAGATGCACTCATTCCTCTTTTTAAAAGAATAGGTTTATTTATTCCTCCAATTTCTTTAAGTAAGGAATAGTTATACATATTTCTGGAGCCTATCTGTATGATATCTGAATATTCCACTGTGGCTTCTAGATTTTTCTCATCCATCAGCTCAGTTATTATAGGTACACCAATCTTTTCTCCAGCTTCCTTCAAATACTCGAGGCCTTTTAATCCAAGGCCTTGAAAAGTATAGGGACTTGTTCGAGGTTTGAATACTCCTCCTCTAAGTACATCCACACCGATTTCCTTTAAAGCTAGAGCTGTTTCCATAACCTGCTGCCTTGACTCTACAGCACAGGGTCCAGCCATGAATATAGGGGGATTGTCTCCTCCAATATTTAGTTTTCCTACCGTTACTACGACTTGTTCTCCAGTTAAAATCTTTTTATCCTTCATAATCTATCTTCCTTATTTCTTCGCCATCTAGATTTTTTAGTATTTCACTAATATTTCTATCGTTAATTTTAATTTCTGATGCAATCTCATTTAATGGAATCATAACAAAAGCTCTTTCTGTCATACGTGGATGAGGCAGAGTAAGTTTTTCATCCTCCGACTCAAATCCTTCATATAATAGGATATCAACATCAATTGTTCTCGGTCCCCATCTAATTATTCTCTTTCTTTTTAGCTTTTCCTCAATGAGGTTACATAATTCTAAAAGTTCATAGGGCTTTAAAGTAGTATCTATTTCTATAACTACGTTTAAAAACCAGTCTTGGTCCTCATATCCTATAGGCTCAGTTTCATAATATGAAGAAACCTTGGTAACTCTAACTTTATCATGCTTTCTCAAGATATCTATAGCACTATCAATATTTTCTTTTGTGTCACCAATATTACTTCCAAGTCCTAAGTATGCTTTAGACATCTCTTTTTCTCCTTATTTCTACACCAAAATAATCGTATATACCATTAACAGGTGCTTCTGGCTTTCTTATTTGCACACCTATTTCATTTACTAAAGGAAATTTATCTAATACTATAGATGCAAGATTCTCTGCAAGTGCTTCTAAAAGTTTAAATCTTCTATTTTCTACAATATCCTTCACAATATTGTATACTTCACCATAATGTATTGTATCAGTAACTTCATCACTTATACCAGCCTTTTTCAGATCAGCATAGAGGTCTACATCAACAAAGAATTTTTGACCTAAAACATTCTCTTCTTTTAAAACACCATGATAGCCAAAAAAGGCTAGATTTTTCATTATTATTTTATCCATTTTATAAGCACCTCACAATAGCATCTGTGACCTTAGCTGATCTTAAATTTTCCTTGATATCATGTACCCTTACTATATCTATCCCTTGCATTATTCCCATTACAGTGGTAGCAACTGTTCCCTCTACCCTTTCCTTAGGCGGTAAATCAAGTATCTTACCAATCATAGACTTTTTAGAGGTTCCAAGTAAAATGGGATATCCTAAGTCATTCAATTCTCCTAATCTCGCCATAACCACCATATTCTGATCTGGTGTCTTACCAAATCCTATACCTGGATCAAGTATTATGTTTTCCTTCTTTATCCCTGCATGTAGAGCTATTTCTATGGACTTTCTAAAAAAGTTACACATTTCCTCCATGATATCCTTATCATAATCTGTCCCATTTTGATTATGCATCATGATAACTGGAAGATTATATTTAGCAATTACTGCAGCTATATCAGAATCTCTCTGTAATCCCCATACATCATTTATAATGTGGGCTCCAGCTTTAAGTACAGCCTCAGCTACAGCAGCTTTATAGGTATCTACTGATATAGGTACATCTATTTCCTTAACCAGCTTTTCAACAACAGGTAAAACTCTTTCAAGCTCCTCTTCGGCTCCTACTTCAGCAGCTCCTGGTCTTGTTGATTCCCCACCTATATCTATTATATCGGCTCCTTCTAGAACCATCTCATTAGCATGTTTTACAGCTATATCAATGCTGGTAAAATCTCCGCCATCGGAAAATGAATCGGGAGTAACGTTTAATATTCCCATTATATAAGTACGGGTACCTAGATTCAGCTCATATTTTCCAGCCTTTATATCTACTTTTCTATGAAATCTATAACTTATATTTCTCATTAAGCTTCCCCCTCGCTATCGACCAAAGTTAATAAGCGACATAGCTTCTGCACGGGCTTTGGCATCTCTATTGAATAACCCTCTTACAGCAGAAGTTACTGTTTTAGATCCTGACTTTTTAACACCTCTCATGGTCATACACATATGCTCTGCCTCTACAACTACTATTACTCCATGGGGTTCAAGCTTTTCCATTAGGGTTTCGGCGATGGTTGCTGTAAGTCTTTCTTGAAGCTGAGGTCTTTTTGCAACGGTGTCCACCACTCTGGCAAGTTTACTAAGCCCAGTTAATTTCCCATTCTTTGGTAGATATCCAACATGTGCCTTACCGAAAAATGGAGCAAAGTGATGCTCACACATTGAATAGAATGGTATATCCTTAACTAAAACCAATTCTTCGTGGTTTTCATCTTGGAAATGTATTTCCAGATGCTTTCCTGGATCTTCTGTCAATCCTGCAAATATTTCTTCATACATTTTGGCAATTCTTTTTGGAGTATCTATTAATCCTTCTCTATCTGGGTCTTCACCAATAGCTTCTAGAATCTCTCTAACTGCTTTTTCAATTCTTTGCTTATCCATTTTTCTCCCTCTTTCTACATTTTAATTAAAGTTAACTACCGTGACGCCTTATTTCTTGCTAGGCTCCATTTCGTAATATGACCTACACTAATGGAAATTTCTTTCTTTTCCAAAACTTTATAGTTCCACCATAGGGCTTTAGTACATAATTCAATATTTTATCAATTTTTTTAAATTTTAAATTTAGGTCTTCATCTTGAAGAAAGTCTTTACACAAATCGTATAAAATCTTGTCGATTTTTTGTATGTTGTCCAATATTTTTTTATCCTTAGGCATCCAATAACCATTAAGCTTAAAATACGAAGTAAGTATATTATAGAATAGATTATTTATTAAAAACCTTACATTTAATACTTCATCTTTTCTAGATAATATATCTTCATAATCTTGGCAAAGCTTATATCGTATATAATCCAATTCATCGGTATTCGTCTTAAGTGGCCCTGTCTTATACAAGGATTTTATCTTATCTAAGGATTCTTCTAAGCCTTCATTAATATTATATACAATCTTACAATTCTGTAGTGCATTAATTAGAAATGAAAGTTTTTCATCAATCCCTTTTTCAAAGGATTTAAGAGACATATATGATATGTCAAATAGCACACCTTCAGTCTCTGCAACCTCCCTTTGAAACTCTTGATTTTCATCGGTAATAACAAAAAGGTCTATATCTCTTAGGGTATTAAAACTACTCTTCTCTATATTTGCCCCTGCACCTATCAGTAAAATGCTAAGGACACTTTCAGTTTTAATGACTTGTCCTATCTTTTTATCATATATTTTTCCTTTATTCATCATAAAGTTCCTTAATCCCCTTCATTAAGGTCTTTGTTATAGTATTACTCTCTAGGTTATACTTTATATCTTCTAGACTGCATACAGGCATAATATCCATCAATGAATTAGTTATAAAAACTTCATCGGCATCATATAACTGCTCTTTTTCATAGCTACCTATATTAAGTTCCAAATTCAGACTATTTATTATACCTATAACCTTTTCTCTAAGGATACCCGATAAGATTCCACAACTAACATCTGGAGTAAATATTTTATTATCTTTTGCAAAGAAAATATTTGATACTGTACCTTCACATATTTTTTCATAAATATTTAAAAATACTGCTTCATCAAACTCCTTCTTCTTTGCATTTTGCCTTGCCAATAAATTTTCTAAATAATTATTGGACTTAAGATAGACAATGGGTGAATGGGGGTTTCTTTTGATATCCGCAAAACAAAGCCTAAATCCTTTTTTATAATTCTCTTCATTATAGCTGTTTTCTCTAGAATTTATCAATAGAATATAGCCATCCTTGTTTTTAGAGTAGGATAACCTTACAGCACCATTACTCAATTGATTTTTTTCTATAAGTTCACAGCAATATTCATATACAGTTTCTTCATCATATATAAAGTCAAAGCCTAAAACACTGCATCCTTTTTTTATTCTTTCTATATGATCTTTAAAAAAGTACTGTTTTCCATTAATGACTTTTATAGTTTCAAAAAGTCCGAAACCATATAAAAATGCTTCACTTAATGGAGAAACATGTGCACTTCGACTCTTTAAGATTTTTCCGTTAAGGGATATATTCATGGTAACACTTCCATTTTTTTATTCTAAAGCAATTATTTTATTTATATTTGATTATACATCCTTGAAATAATTAGAGTCAAACATAATATTTCAATTTACTACTTGTAGTCTATTTTAACATTTGAAAGTCTAAATTGCGTCTCTAAAATTTATGTTTAATTAGGGGCTGACTCATAAATTTATCTCATAAGTTCAGACCCAAGGTTTTTTCAGAAAAATAGCTACGACGCTTTGCTAGGTTAAGGCTTAAGTCACTATACTAATTAGCTAACTCTCTTTTTGCATCCTTAATGAAAATCAGATAATAAAATACTGGTACAATTACAGCTCCACCCATTAAGTTTCCAATTGTTACAGGAATTATATTATTCATCCAAATCTCAGCACCGGTAATATCGGCACCTATATACTTTCCTACATAGATGAAGAACATATTTGCAATGCTATGTTCATATCCCGATAGCACGAATAACATTATTGGGAACCAACAAGCAAATATCTTACTAGTGATATCTCTTGCCCCTGTAGCTAACCAAACTGCAAGTACAACTATGATGTTGCAAAGAATTGCTCTAGAAAGTACGGCTCCTAAACCTAGATTGGCCATAATATTAACTTTCTTTGTTGCAATGGCCATGGCGGTTTCTCCAACAGCCCCAGCATAAAGTCCGGTTTTAGCAACTAATACTGCTATAGCTATTGATCCAATGAAGTTCCCAATATATACGATAAACCAGTTTCTAAGCATATCCTTCATATTGTATCTTCCTGTCACAACCCCTAAGGTCATTAAATTATTTCCTGTAAAAAGCTCGGCACCTGCCATAACAACAAGCATAAGTCCAACCGGAAAAACTGCAGCGCCAATTAATTTTGCTAATCCTTTATCTCCTACCAAAGCACCCATAGTCGTTGAACCAACTGCACCAAATGCAATGAATGCTCCAGCTAAAATACCTAATAATAATAATGATAAGGATGATTTATTTGCTTTAGCATAACCTGCCTCAATCGTTGCTTTAGCTATTTCTAATGGCGTAAGATATTTTTTATTATTCAATTTATCATCTCCTATATTCTTACAAAGTTAAATTTTCTCTAGAAAATATATTACCTTCTGTAACAACCATATCCATTGGAATATCATAATTGTCAGTAGGAACAAATTCTACAATTTGATTTTGATAACAAATTGCAATAGCTGGCATTTCCTTTTTTCTTTTCACTAAAAATCTATCGTAATATCCACCGCCAAATCCAAGTCTATTACAACCTTCGTCAAAGCCTACTCCCGGTATAATTATTGAGTCAATGTTTTCTATTTCTACGGATACTATAGAGTCTTTTTCAGGTTCCAATATACCGTACTTACTTTTCGTAAGACCTTTTCTCTGAGGGTCTAGTTTACATGGAATAATCTCTTTACTCTCTACCACACAGTATGGAATTACTACTTCCTTTCCTTCAGCAAAGCACCAATCAATAATTTCCTCAGTATCCACCTCATTTTTAAAACTTAAATAAATCATTACAACTTTACTCTGCTTAAACGACGGTATTTCTATTAAATTTTCCATAACCTGTTTACTTAGTTTTTCAACTTCCTCTTTCTTCATACCATTTCTGTATTCCAACAATTGTTTTCTAAGCTTTATTTTATCTTTCATATGTTCCACAACCTTTTTATTATATATCTCTTATTCTACAATATTTTCTAAAAGCTTTGTATGTTATTATTTCACAAAATCAAACAAATTTATTTATCTGAGCAAATTACATAATTACCATCTGAAAAAACTTACTACTATTACATATAGTCTTAAAATCCATAGAGCTATGCCAGATTTATTATGTAATTACCTCATCTATATTATTCTGATTGAAAAGCCATGCATACCCTTAAGTACACATGGCTTTTCTATTATCAAGTCTATAATTTATTATTAGATCTTTAGCCTATATTCTCTTTTTGATAGTCATTTACCCAGAAGTCTGCATTTTCAATTCCCAATTTTTTAGGATCAAATACTGGATCTTTTCCTTGAGCTTTTTGCTCTTCATAGTCTTTAAGGGTTTTAAATCCAACTTTTTGTAAGATTAATATAGCAATAATATTTATCCATGCCATTACTCCAACACCTAAGTCAGCTAGTCCCCAAGCTAATTTTGCAGTTTTTATAGCTCCATAGAAGGTTGTAGCTAATATAAATATTCTAGTAGCATTTATAACCCAGTTACAATTCCATTTCTTTTGAAGGTAAGCTGCATTTGTTTCCCCTATATAATAGTAGGCTAGTAGAGAAGTAAAAGCAAATAATAGCAGTGAAATTGCAACAAAAGCACTTCCGAAGGCTGGGAAAACTGATTCAACAGCTCTTTGAGTATAAATAGGTCCTATACCTACACCTGGTAAAGCTTCCCTTATAAATCCTCCAGCTGGGTTTTCAACATTGTACATACCCGTTATTAAAATCATGAATCCTGTTGCTGAACAAACGAATAGTGTGTCTATATAAACTGAAAAGGCTTGTACTAAACCCTGTTTTGCTGGATGGGATACTTCTGCCGCAGCTGCCGCTTGTGGCCCAGTACCTTGACCTGCTTCGTTAGAATAGATTCCACGCTTAACTCCCCAAGAAATTGTCATACCTATAATTCCGCCAAATGCTGGTTCAAGAGCAAATGCACTCTTTATGATTAACATAAATACTCCTGGTAATGCAGAAATGTTCATACCGATAATAATAAGAGCAATAAGTATATATCCAGTAGCCATAATTGGAGCAACTATCTCAGCAACTTTACCGATACGTTTAACTCCACCTAGTATTATCATTCCAAGTGCTACAACTAATACCGAACCCGTAATCATAGGGTTTAAACCAAAGGCATTCTCCATTGCTATAGCAATACTATTAGACTGTGTTCCTGGCATTAGTATTCCTAGTGATATTACTGCAGAAATAGCAAATAGTACTGCATACCACTTTACACCCATTCCCTTTTCAATATAGTATGCAGGACCTCCTCTATATTGTCCGTCTTGATCTTCTTTATAAACCTGCGCTAAAGCCGATTCGATATAGGCTGAACCTGCACCTAAGAATGCTATTACCCACATCCAGAAAAGTGCTCCTGGCCCTCCTAAAGCTATTGCCGTAGCTACACCGGCAATGTTACCAGTTCCAACACGCCCTGAAACTGAAATAGCTAAGGATTGAAATGAAGACACTCCTCTTTCAGAATCTCCACCATCCATAATCAATCTTACCATTTCCTTTATATGTCTAACCTGTAAAAAACGTGTTCTAAATGAAAAATATAATCCAGTTAATAAACATAAACCAATAAGGGCTTTACTCCAAATTAAACCGTTGAGAGCATTTACGATATTCATCATCTTGCTTGTCCTCCATTTTTTTATTTGGGCAAATTGCATAATTACATTTTAAATATTTGCTATCAAACTCAATTCATTTTCCGACCTAGTTCACTATTGTAATTATGCAATTCGCTAAAATCTCAATTATTAATTTTTTCTATATAAAATTCCTAGTAAAACTTAATTTATCCATATCCAAATACTCAGTGTTTCTAAGAGTTTTGGATGTGTATAAATTAATAGTTTTATTGGAATCTCTATATTGTAAACCTTATGCCCTTCAGATTAGTCAGTTGTTATTCAAAATACCCAGGATATAATGGGAAGTTTAGTGCTAGTTCAGTTGCTTTCTCTTTAACTTCACTTAATACTTTTTCATTATCAATATTTTCAGCTACTAAATTTATCATTTCTGCTATTTCTTCCATTTCCTTTTCCTTCATACCTTTTATGGTCATTGCAGTTGTTCCTATTCTTACACCACTAGTTACCATAGGCTTTGCTGGATCGTATGGGATCATATTTTTATTAACAGTTATACCAACAGATGCCAATGCTTCATCTAATTGTTTTCCAGTAAGACCCTTTGGTCTAAGGTCTACCAATAATAAATGATTCTCAGTTCCTCCAGATACTACTCTGAATCCTTTTGCTTGTAAAATTTCAGCTAACTTCTCTGCATTTCTTACTACTTGCTCCATACATGCTTTATACTCTTCAGTCATTGCATTTTTAAATGTAAATGCTTTTGCAGCCATAGTATGAAGATGAGATGACCCTTGAACTCCTGGGAATGTTGCCTTATCAATCTTTTTACCAAACTCCTCTTTTGCTAGAATGAAACCGCCTCTAGCTCCTGCAAGTGTCTTTGTTGTAGTTGAAGTAACAAAGTCAGCATGAGGTACTGGAGATGGATGTATTCCTGCAGCAACAAGACCTGCAACATGAGCCATATCTACTAAGAAATATGCATCTATAGACTTAGCAATCTTTGATATTCTCTCATAATCTATAAATCTTGGATAAGAACTTGCACCTGCAACGATAAGCTTAGGCTTGTGTTCTTTAGCTAACCTTTCAAGCTCATCATAGTCTATAAGCTCTGTTTCTTTGTCCAATCCGTAAGAGATAAAATTATAGATTTTTCCTGAGAAGTTAACCTTGCTTCCATGGGTTAAGTGACCACCTTGGTCTAGTCTCATCCCCATTACTGTATCTCCTGGGTTAAGCATTGCTGCATAAACACAGTTATTCGCCTGCGAACCAGAATGGGGTTGTAAATTTGCATACTCTGCTCCATATAGTTCTTTAGCTCTTTCAATCCCTAGAGTCTCCATTTTGTCTATTACATGGTGCCCAGCATGGTAACGTTTTCCAGGAAAGCCTTCCATTGTTTTATTTGTCAGGATACTTCCTTGGAGTTCCATTACTTGAGTTGGTACAAAACTCTCTGAAGCAATCATCTCTATTCCTGTTCTTTGACGTTGGAGTTCCTCTTTAACTATTTCATATAGTTCAATATCCTTTTCTTTAACTGTTTTCATCATGTTTACTAGTCCCCCTTAATTAAATGATCTTTTCATGAACAAATATTGAATCCAAACTAATTTTTTCTTATAAATTTCACCTCCTATTAGGGTTAACATTTACGACAATTTAATGTTTTTTTCTACAATTCAATTATTCCATAATATTCTGTCAAATTATATTAACTAAATTAACCCTTTATTGAACAAAATTGATTATTTAACTGCTATCCGCTAACTACTGGCTATTAGCTTGAATTCATCCAATTATCTGAGGTCTTTATGAGAAGTTCCTACGCAAAAATTAAAGGGGGGCGTCTCATAATGATGAATTTCTGCGTTATTTAAAATTCAGGCGACTTGGCACGTACATTAGTACTAGCCAAACCCCCTGAATTTCAAAACCTTGAACTTCATTTATTCTTAAACACATCGATACTGAACTCATGAGATACCTTTATGAGACAGCCCCTCTAAAACTATATAAATCTTTATATAGAGATTCCAGTAGAACTATTAGTTTATACACATCTAAAACTCCCAAAAACATTGAGTATTTGGATATGTATAAATTAAGATTTATTAGTAACTCTTTATATTATGCTACTTGTTTCTTGCATGCTTCTAGTACATGTCTAAGCAAGATAGCTGTGGTTACAGTTCCTACTCCTCCTGGTACAGGGGTAATTCCCTTAACCTTATCGTTTACCTTCTCAAAGTCAATATCTCCACATATTTTCCCGTTTCCATCGTCGTTAATGCCAACATCTATAACCAAGGTATCTTCACCAAAATACTCTTCGCCGAATAATTTTGCCCTGCCTACTGCAGACACAACAATATCAGCCTTAGATGCAATTTTAGGTAAATCACGGGTTTTTATATGACAAACGGTAATCGTAGACTCTTCTTTTAGAAGCATCATAGCTAGAGGTTTTCCTACCACCATGCTGCTGTTTATAATTACAGCATTAGCTCCTTCTAGTGGAATATCATAGTGTTTCAAGATTTCAACTACAGCTTCAGGTGTACAGGGAGGAAATCCTTCACTATCACCTTCAAACACCCTTCTTAAGTTCTCTGGATTAATACAGTCAACATCTTTGTGTGGGTCAATCAAATGCTTTATAATATCTATATCTAATTGCTCAGGCAAAGGTCTAAACAGCATAATACCGTGTATGCTGTTGTCTTCATTAACGCCCTTTACTAAACTACAGAATTTTTCTATATCTATATCAGACTTCACTTCAAAAACCCTAGTCTTTATTCCTACGGATTCGCAGTTTCTTATGATGCTTTTTTCATAAAATACATCGTCGGCTCTATTACCTACCCTTATTATTCCTAAAGTAGGTTCTATAGCTTTTTCCTTCATCAATACTGTTTCCTCGCTAATCCTTTCCTTTAGAGCCTCTACGACAGGTTTTCCCTTTAGAATTTGTGCCACGTCTCTACCTCCCTGACAGTTCCTTTTCAATATCGCTATACAGCCTATCAGCCTTTTCAATAATTTCCTTCTCAATAATAGATAATTCCTTTTCAACTAAATTCTTCAACTTCTCATTTTTCATCAATTTAGTATTTATTAAAACATTTAGCTTTGCCCCTTGAAAAGCAGCTTTACAAAATATTACTCCAACACCTACGTCACTTATGGCCATTTTGGTACCTTTTTTAGCAAATTCCTCGTGTACATCCACAGCCTTTAAACAGAGTCTGGCGATTTCCAAAGGCACAATAGTAGCATCTACTAAAGCCTTCTGCAATGACTCTTCCTTTATTTTCTCCTCTTCATCAGTATTCTTAGGAAGCCTATATGCCTCTGATAAAGGAAAGAAAACCTCCGCATCTTTGTTTACTAATCTTTCAAAGTCATATATAATTCCTTCAGCCGATATAAGCAGTCTTTCTATATCCTTCTCGAACTCCTTATACTTCTTTTTTCCTAGAGTTAAGTTTCCTACCATGGCACCCAGTGCCGTTCCAAGAGCCCCTAAATAAGCACATGCTCCTCCTCCGCCTGGAACTGGTTCCTTTGAAGAAAGCTCCTTAATAAATTCCTTACAACTTTTATCAAGCATCATTATTCCTCCTTAAAAGTGGGTATCTCATAATGACGAATTTCTGCGTTATTTGAAATGTTCAATGACTTGGCACGTACATAAGTACTAGCCAAACCATTGAAATTTCAAAACCTTGAACTTCATTCATTCTAAAACACCCATGGGCTGAACTCAAGATATGCTTTTATAAGACGTCCCTTATTAGAATAACCCAGTTATCTTACCAGTATTATCAACATCTATTTTTTCTGCAGATGGTACCTTTGGAAGTCCTGGCATGGTCATAATATCTCCAGTTAAGGCAACTATAAATCCTGCACCAGCGGATACCTTGATGTTTCTAATTGATACTCTAAAGCCTTCAGGTCTTCCCAACTTCTTTGGATCATCAGAGAAGGAATATTGTGTTTTTGCCATACAAATTGGTAATTTACCATAGCCTAATTCTTCAAGTTTCTTAATTTGCTTTAAACAGCTTCCTGTGAAATCTACTCCATCAGCACCATATATTTTTTCAGCGATGGCACCAATCTTATTTTGAATAGACATTGCGTCATCATAAACAAAGTGGAAATCGTTATCTTCCTCTTCAATCAGTCTAACTACTTCCTCTGCAAGCTTAGTTCCGCCTTCGCCACCCTTTGCCCAAACCTCTGACAGGGCAACGTTAGCTCCAGCCTTTTTACAAGCGTATTCAACAAATTGTAATTCTGCTTCTGTATCAGTCGGGAATCTATTTATAGCAACAACAGCAGGTAAGCCAAAGTTCTTAGTTACATTCTCAATGTGCTTTAATAGGTTAGGTACACCTTGTTGAAGTGCCTCAACGTTTTCGGTACCAAGCTCATCCTTTTTGCATCCACCATGATGCTTTAATGCTCTTACCGTAGCAACTATTACTACAGCACTTGGCTTTAATCCACTTAATCTACATTTAATATCCACAAATTTTTCAGCACCTAGATCTGCTCCAAATCCAGCTTCAGTTACAACATAATCACCAAGTTTCATTGCCATTTTTGTAGCCATTACACTATTACATCCATGGGCTATATTTGCGAACGGTCCACCATGAATAAAAGCTGGAGTTTGCTCTAATGTTTGAACGAGATTAGGTTTCAATGCATCCTTTAAAAGGGCTGCAACTGCGCCTTGTACTCTAATATCTCCAGCTGTAACAGGATTACCATCCCTTGTATAAGCAACAATAATTTTAGCTACCTTTGATTTCAAATCTTCTAGATCATCTGATAGGCACAGAATAGCCATTATTTCAGAAGCAACAGTTATGTCAAATCCATCTTCTCTTGGAACACCGTTAGCTTTACCACCCAAACCATTTACGATAGAACGTACTTGTCTATCATTCATGTCAATGCATCTTCTCCATGTGATTTTCGTTATATCAATGTCCAATTCATTCCCTTGCTTTATATGATTATCAAGCATCGCTGCAATAAGGTTATTAGCTACTCCTACTGCATGTAAATCTCCTGTAAAGTGTAGGTTTATGTCCTCCATTGGAATAACCTGTGCATAACCACCACCTGCGGCTCCACCTTTCACACCAAACACCGGACCCAATGAAGGTTCTCTTAAAGCAATTACTGTTTTCTTTCCCAATTTTGATAGTGCATCTCCAAGTCCCACAGTAGTTGTTGTTTTTCCTTCACCAGCAGGAGTTGGGTTTATTGCTGTAACAAGTATTAACTTAGCATCAGGCGTATCTTTCATTTCGTCTAATAGGTTATAATCAATTTTAGCCTTATACTTCCCATAATTCTCTACAAACCTATCATCAATATTAAGTTTTTCAGCAATCTCATTAACTACTAACGGCTTAGCTTCTTGAGCTATCTCGATATCTGTTTTAAATTTCATCTTATCCTCACCCTTTGATTTTATTGTTTGAACTTAGCCCTGCAGAGCTTTAATATCGGTGGTTAATTGAGTAATTCAAAATCACTCATCTATATTACGTGCGACAAAATTCGCAAAGTTTAATATATTCACATTATACAAAAAAACATTCGTCTTGCCTTTAAACAGATTTGATGGGTTTTTGAACAAAAAAATAATAGCAACTAGTTTACTGGTAAAACTAGCTGCTATTATTCTTAAACATCTTCGGTGTAACACCAGTCAATTTCTTAAAGTTTTTATAAAAATAATTTAGATTGTTATAGCCTACTCTATCTGCTACTTCCTTAATCGATATTTCTGTATCCTTTAAAAGTTCTTTAGCCTTTTTTATTCTCAGTTCATTTAGATATGCAATGAAGTTTTTCCCCAAATATTTTTTAAACATTCTAGAAATATGGTTTGGACTAGTATGAAACTCGCTAGCGCACTTATTCAGCTCCATTTCTTTGGTATAATTTCCATTGATATACTCTAATATATCATTAAAGAATTGATTATCAGTATAGTTATAGCCCATAACCCTTTCCATAGTCTCAATGAATTGCTTAGATTCGATTGGCTTTAATAAAATATCCTTTGCACCCAGTCTCAAAGATGATTGAGCATATTCAAAATAACTATAGGCCGTAATTACAATAAAATTTATAGTTCCCGTATATGAAGAGTTAATTTCTTCCATGACTTCTATTCCATTGTATACAGGCATTTTAATATCTAGATACACTATATCAGGTTTTAACTTTTTTATAATTTTGATTGCTTCATCCCCTGAAGCGGCTTGTCCAACGACTTCAATAGGCAAATTGCTTTGTTTAATAAAATATTTTATGATTTCACCTGAAGATTCTTCATCATCTACTATTATTGCTCTTCTCATTTTAACCTCCTATTACTATAATGCTCTCATTCACATAACTGTCATTTATATAATTTTGTCCGGCAAGCTAATTTTCACTGCTGTTCCTTTTTCATACTGACTATTAATATCAAAAGAAAAGTTGTTTCCATAGAATTTCTCTAGCTTCAAAGAAATCATCTTTAAACCATTAAGTTCGTATTCATCGTCCTCTACGATCTTTGATTTAAGTTCAATTAACTCATCCTGCTTCATTCCAATACCATTATCTTTTATCTCAATTACAATTCTGTCTTCGGCTTGTTTAGCAATTACAATCATCTTCATATTATCTTTTACATCTTTAAATCCATGATTGAAGCTATTTTCAATTATTGGCTGTAAAAAATTAAAGGGAACATTTATATTTTCCACCTCTAATGAAATATTAAAGTCTGCAGCAATTTTACTTCCATACCTTATTTTTTGAAGATTAATATAGTTCTTTAAGTATTCGATTTCTTCCCTTAGCTCAACAAAATAGCTACTTTTCTTGAGCGAATATCTAAACATTTTCGAAAGACTAATTATTGCATCGTAGGTATTAAGGGAATTTTCCCTTATGGCTAAACTGGCTATAGCATTTAAAGTATTGAAAAGGAAATGGTTGTTTATTTGAATACTTAGAACCTTTCCCTTAGTATTCTTTAGGGCTTCCTCTAACATAATTTCATTTTGAACTATATCATTGATTATCTCATCTTTTTTGTTCAACTCAATCTCCGTATTCTTAAATATATAATAATTAATAATATTTTTACAAAGTCTTTTCATTAATTGTAGTATAGCGTTGACGGTACTTTTAGGTGTATCGTAGGGTAAACTAATTACTTCATGGCTTTCCTTTGTTTTCATCTTTATATTACTCTTAGCCTCTCTAATATGCCCTCCCTTAATTACTCCAATAACTTTATTGTTATAGACTATAGGTAATACAAATACCGTTAAGCCATAGGGACATACGAATGCCGACATATCAGTATATTGAGGCGCTGCATATTCATCTTTGATATTATACAAACTACAGTTGCAAAGTTTTTCATTAATACTACAATTAGCTCTACAAAACTCTGGATAGTAATTGGTCTTAAAAACTATAATTCCTTCATGATCAAAAATGGCCATAGGTACTTTCAGTGGCTCTATTATTTTGTCAAATATATACTTAATCTCTTCATTGATTTTAATATCCTGAGGATATATTTTATCGTTTTCATTTTCTAGCCTTTCTTTTCTATTCTTCAGAAATATCTCTTGTTCATGATTCACAGGAATAGATATTAAAAGCTCCTTTAAATGATCTTCTCCATAATTTATAGTTTCATGGGTTGAACCGGCTTGTATATGGAAGATTGAACCTGGTTTCATTGTGGAAGTCTTATTGCCAATAATTTGCTCTCCCTTTCCTGAAAGAACATAAATTACTTGTTCATCACCATAATGTATATGTTTATTTTGCCTCTTTCCTGAAAAAATAGTAACAATTCCTATATTCATAACACTTTTAAAATTGCTTTTTTCCGGTTCATGTATCCACTCAATTTGTCCCCAGTCAAAGTACTGAATATTGTCCCTTATCAAGCTACTCCCCTCCCAAGTCGGTATATTTTATTGTTTCACTACATCTTTACAACTATTTATTTTAGTATACATGAAATAGATAGATTTAAAAATGTTGTATGGTTTTAAATTCATATCACGACCCAGTTGTAGCAATCCAATTTTTTACATATTTATGATTTGTTACAAAAATGTTATAATATCTATAATTATTGATTCCACATTTCAATTTAATAATACTACATTCGAATAAAGGCGGGATAACCATGGCAATCACAATTTATAAAGATTTTGAAAGCTTTAAGGCTGTTACAGAGGATTTATGTAAGCTTGATTTTCATAATTTACCTCTTGGAAATACAAATAGTTATTATTATCATCATGTAAGGCCCTTAATGATACCAAATCCACTTGTAATGGATGGAATAAAGTTTACATCACCTTGTTTTCTATATTCCACATTTGATGAGAATTCGAATAATGATTTGATTCATATTGGTGAAAACGGTAGGATAGATCTTCCTCCAAATACTTCAGGGGTTATGTTAAAAATCGAAAATAAGGAGAATTCATTGATAAAGGTTACTGATGTAAGTGGGCAAGTTTCAAAGATTCAATGTGAAGAAATAAATTCTTTTACATCAGTTGGATTTACTTCTCCTAATGGTATATTGAGTGTTGAATTCTTGAATTCAAATATATTCCTTTGTGATATGTTTTTTGCTCCAACAGCTAGTAGTTAGACTAACCTGGAAAACATATTTTCACTGTTATTAACCTAGAATTGTAATAGAAAAGTTAAAGCGAAGAAATCTTTTTATTTAAGGCTTCTTCGCTTTTTATCGTGTGAATAATCTACATCAAAATCGAAAATACTTGATTGGTTCTCTCACATAACAGATATTCTAAATTTTAACTATTCAAAGCCTCCATCAAAGCCTTTGCCTTATGCAGGGTTTCTTCAAATTCCATCTCTGGGTCAGAATCCCAAACAATTCCACCGCCTACTTGAAAATATGCCTTATTGTCTTTACATACTATAGTTCTTATTACTATATTTAGGTCAGTATCTCCATTGAATCCTATATAGCCAATAGAACCGGTATAAATATTTCTTTGAGTTGGTTCTAGTTCATCTATAATTTCCATTGCTCTAATCTTAGGAGCTCCAGTTATTGAGCCTCCTGGGAAGGTAGCTGTAACAACATCTATTATTTCATGGTCATCTTTTATCTCTCCAATCACAGTGGAAACCAAATGATAAACAGTAGCATATTCTTCTAGCTGAAAAAGCTCAGTTACTTTTACAGTCCCTGTTTTTGATACCCTTCCTAGGTCATTTCTTTCAAGATCAACTATCATAAGCAGCTCTGCTTTATCTTTTTCACTTGATAACAGTTCTTCTCTATTCTTTTTGTCTTCTTCTGGTGTTTTCCCTCTAGGTCTCGTCCCTTTAATAGGTCTTGTTTCAATTACTCTATCTGTAATCTTGATAAACCTCTCGGGTGAACTGCTCACAATATGTCCATCTCCAAAATCTATAAAGCTTGAGAATGGAGCTGGATTTATAGTTCTAAGCTTTCCATAAAGCTCATATGGACTTACATCCAAGGTACATTCAAATCTTTGAGTAAGGTTTGCCTGATATATATCCCCTTCTTTGATATAGTTCTTTAATCTCCCAAGGGCTTCTATGTAACCTTCTTTAGTAAAATTAGATTTAAAATTCTTCTTATTTTCCTCATAGTTAATCTCTATATCTATTCTCTTATCTTCTCCAGCTTCAATTTTTTCAACTATAGAATCTACAACTATTCTTGCTTCATCCTTTATTCCAATTGAAGCAACGAAAACTTTGTTATCTCTATGATCGATTATAATAACTCCATCATAAAATCCTAAAAAGGAATCAGGTATATTTACATCATCTACTGCGGTCCTTTGTAACTTCTCTACATGATGGCATAAATCATAGCCAAAATATCCTACAGCTCCACCAACAAAGGGAATTTCAGATTTATAATTCATATCATATTTAGCTAATAGTTCCTTTAGCTCCGAAAAAGGATTGCCCTTTAATCTTTCGGTTTCTCCATTTTGTATTATTTCTATATCGTTGTTCTTTGATTTAAAAACGATAAAGGGATCAAAACCAATAAATGAATACTTTCCTAGCTTTTCATAGTCCATTCCACTATCGAGGAAAAAACTATGCGAATTCTCTTTAAATAAAGAGTAAATCTCAAAGCTATTAAGCTCAGTTTTAATTTCTTTAATTAACACCTTATTTTCCATTTCCTCACCCGCTTATCTTAAACTTTTTGGCTTCCTGTAAGAAATTTTCTAAAAGCTCCATTCCCATCTCTGTAAGAATTGCTTCTGGATGGAATTGAACTCCTTCAATCAGATATTCCTTATGTTTTATACCCATTATTTCTCCATCTATGGTTTCAGCAGTTATCTCAAAGCACTCAGGTAAAGTTTCTCTTTTTAATACTAATGAGTGATATCTAGTAACCTTCAGTGGATTATTAAGTCCTTTAAACACTCCATCATTAGTATGATTTATAGGATGTACCTTTCCATGAACTGGCTCTAAGGCCTTTATAACATCACCACCAAAGACTTGTCCAATAGTTTGATGTCCTAAACAAATCCCAAGAATTGGCAGCTTTCCTTTGAATTTTTTTACTACCTCTATACATATTCCAGCTTCATTAGGTGTACATGGCCCTGGAGATAATACTATCATGTCAGGGTTTAGCTTTTCAATCTCGTCTAAACTTATCTCATCATTTCTATAGACTAATACCTCTGCTTCTAAGCCTTGCAGATACTGAACGAGATTATAGGTAAAAGAGTCATAATTATCTATCATTAATATCAAATTAACAGCTCCTTTTTATTTTTCTTATTAGATTATACATTTCAAAAACGTAATAAGTCAAATCAAAAGATTTGAACTTGACATCGGATTCCTATTACCATATAATAACATTAGATAGTGATGAAAGGTTTGATTTTTCATGGAAATATTAGATAACAATATAAAGTATCATATTGAACTTCGCACAAGTACAGTAATTGAGTTTATACAAACAATGTTCTTTATAGGATCGAAGGATGAACTTGTAAAACTAGGAAATGAGGTTCAATTTTTTCATGATGGAAAATTTCTTGAGATAGTAGATAAAATAGAGAGAAAACTATCACGATTTATTACTCAAGAGCTTGAATATTTTTTTAACACTGATGATTTTGGTTATTATTGTGCCCTTAACTATATAGTTGAAAATCCAGATGTTAAGGAAATTAATGAACTAATCAAAAATATTGAAAAAACAGATATTGATACTTTTATATACTACATTACAAAGTCCTTAGTTGGTGAATATGTTACCAAGGACAAAAGTAAAGCTTTATATAAAGAAAAAAAATATTGTGAGATAATTGATATTATCGATAAAAATATTGAACAAGATCTATCCATTAAGGAAAAACTCTTAGAAAGTTTAAAGAATCCAGTAGAAACAAAGCAAAGATTTTGCCTGTTATTAAAACAGTTTTACCTAAAATCTTATAAATTGTTTGAAGATGAGATCATCAGCATTGTGAAGCCTGAAGGGGAAAAATACGAAAAATTATTTTTAGATAATCCAAAATCATTTTTTATTCAATATATTAAAAACGATTTAAGCTTTTATACCCCAGAAAAAATCTATCTTTTTTCAAGCTTTATGAAATTAGCTGGGTCAACTTCCGTCATAAGAGATGAACAGCACATATCTATAATAGTAATGGGAACAAAAAACGATGAATTCTATGGAAGAAAAGCAATTAAAGAAAGAATCCAAAAATTCTTCAAAATTTTATGTGACAAAAAAAGATTAGATATCATTGACCTATTAGGAGAAAGACCACATTACGTTCAGGAAATGGCTGAAAAACTTAGTCTTACCTCTGCAACTATCTCTTATCATATGAACTTTTTATACAGTTTCGATTTAGTTTGCTCTGAAAGAGATGAACATAGAGTATATTATTCCCTTAATAAGGATAAGGCAAAGGAAATGTTTGATGAGGCAGTAAGAACTTTGCTCCATGAATATTAATTTTTTTGAGCAAACATTAGATACACGTCTAATGTTTGCTCAATATTTGATACCATTAATTGACACGGAGGTATATTATGGAGATTATAAACAAAGCATATAAAAAAATTGGTTTAAAGAATAGTATTTTTTCAAACAGAAATTTCATGCTTCTATTTATTGGAAAGCTAGTTTCAAATTTAGGTGATATGATATATATTTTTTCAATATCATGGTTCATCCTAGATATAACGGGATCTGCAGTTTATTCAGGTATATTTGCAATGGTTGGATTAGTTCCAACTATTATAATGATGCCCTTTGGAGGAGTTATAGCAGATAATTTTAATCGAAAAAATATCATGGTATATATGGATCTTATACGAGGAGTTACTCTCATTCTACTGGCAATTGTATTTCATTATTACAACAACAACCTTTCTGTTCTTTATATAGCAGCTGTTATTCTTGGCTTTTCCAACGCATTATTCAGACCAGCATGTTCTGCACTGATTCCAAATATTGTTGATAAAAGTCATCTTACAAGGGCAAACTCTCTAAATGCTATAACTGAAAATGGAAGCAATATTGTAGGAGTATTGGCAGGAGGTCTATTATATTCTTTAGTTGGTATAAAAATCATTTTATTCTTTAACGGTATATCATTCATAATATCAGGAATATCTGAAATGTTTATTGATATTTCACATACAATAAAATCCAACAAAGATCTAAAAAAATTTAATCAAGGGGCTTTCAAGATATTTATTAGTGAAGTAATTGATGGCTTCTCATATTTAAGAACTCAGAAAAGCTTGTACGTATTATTTCTATTTGCTATAGGACTTAATTTCTTATTAGCACCCCTTAGTACTATTTTTCTACCGTATATATTTAATCAATTGCTTAAAACTAAGTTAATATATTTATCTTACGTCAATGTATCAGTTGCTGTTGGATACATTTTCGGTGCAATGGTTATTTCAATATTGCCGACAATTGATAAGTTTTTCAAAAGAATTATGGGGGGTATTGTAGGTGAAGGAGTATTCCTTTTAACAATTGCAATACCAATATTTCCTCCTATACTTAATAAGCTTTCAGCAATACAAATAACTATATGCTATATATTTGTAGCCTTCTTCTTCGGTTTAGTAGTTTCAATAGTTAATATCAGCCTTGGAGTAGTATTTCAAAAAATCGTTAGTGATGAATTTAGAGGTAGGGTTTCCTCATTATTATCTATGTTAGCCCTTGCTGCAATGCCATTTGGATATCTTATAGGCGGTATCTTAGTAGAAACTTTTTCAATTCATATTGTAATTTTAGTCACGAGTATAATATTGATAGCATTATCACTAAGCATGTGTTCAAATAAGCATTTAAAAGAGTTGTAGGGTTAAAATCATATAAGCATGGTTTGTCAATTAATAATTTGTAGTAGGTTTTGTCGATTTTTTAGCTTTGAAAATCTGTTTGACCTATTGAACAGAATAAAATATGTGGAGGTATTTAAATGTCAGTTGCAAAAATTAGTCTTCGTATAGGTTCATTTAATGTTAATATAAAGATTGATAAGAGCAATAAAATAAGAGATAATAGTATATGCAGAAAATTGGAACATGAAAAGAGAGTGAATGAGGCACTTAAAAAAAGGAAAGACCTTAGTACTAGTTATAATTATTTTAACAATCTGTTTTAGCACTTAACATTTATTACATTAGGAGGAAAACATGAAAATAGGATATACCTTTGATGAAAAGATTTTAGATACAATATCACCTATAGAGTTACTGTCACAGACAAAGGAAATGGGGATTTCAAGTATTGAAATTAGTCCCGCTGAAAAAATATTATCGAAAAAAAATATATCGAGATATCTAAGCTTAGTAGTGAAATGGACATGGATATCCATTATCATGTTCCCTACTTCGCAGATCACTTTTTATATGAAATAATGAACTTCAAAGAATATAAAAAAAGCATTAAGACTAAATACGAATCTTTAATGTCAATTATTTCTGATATTCAAAATATAACTTGTAAACCATCAATCTTAACTATCCATGGAGCAAATTATGAAGGTAATGAAAGACAAAAAGAAGCATCCCACAATACTCTTGATTTTCTCGACTGGCTCTTAAATTTTTTAGAAAAAAAGAATGTTAATCTAAAATTAGCTTTAGAAACCTTAAATAAAACTGAACAAGTAATAGGAAATTCTAGAGAAGATATAAATTATATTCTAAATGAATTTAAGGGTTCTAAATTAGGTGTTTGCTGGGATATTTGTCATGATGCCTATAATTATTACCCGGGAAAACTATCTCTTGAGGATGATTTCTATGATAATATAATCTACTGCCATATCCATGGTATAGATCTTAGCAAAACTAAATCCCATATTTCTATAAAAAACAGTGCCATCAATTTCGATGATGAAATTAGTTTCCTGCTGGATAAAAATTATACTGGCATTCTAAATCTAGAGCTTTTAACAAGCTTTTGTGGAAACAGTTACTTAGAGGATTTATTTGGTGATATAAATCTTCTCAGCAGTCTGATAAAATCTAGAAAATAGGCTTTATGCCATGAGTAAATCATGATCAATCTAATGTACCTCTAGTTATTCTTAAAACATTTGAGTAATCTAGAGGTAATTTATTGCTAAATATTCTATTTAAAAAAATCACTTATTTAATCTTTTTTCTTCTGCCTAATACGACAACTCATCTACCTTTTCTTCACCTTTACCCTTTACTTCTACTACAACCTTATGGGGTAAACAAACAAGCATTTCTCCTGGTTCGCTTATTGGTCCATCTTTAATACAAATTTGGTCTCGACAATCTGCTTCAGTTATTTGAACCATACCATTTTCAATTCCTATAACATTAATACCATGGGAGGTCTGAACCGTAAAGGGTTCCGTATTGTTTGTACTATCAAATACAATTGTCTTTATGAGTTCTCCATCTACATATACCTCTACATACTTTTCTTGGTATTTCTTATTGGAATTCATTCTTAATATTCCTAGTGAACCCGCGGCTATAGCAATTATTAAAACAACTATTATAATATCGAAACGTTTCATGTAGTTTCCCCTTTTCTTAAGTTGCAGACTTCTAGTTATTTATATAAATCAATCCTAAAAACGGCTCCAAGGCTCTCATGATTATAAGCACAAATACTTCCACCATGGCCTTTAACTATAGCCTGGGTTATGGCTAATCCTATACCCGTTCCACCATCATTGCCCTTGTAAAACCGTTCGAAAATTTTCTTATTCTCATCATCTATAAAACCATGTCCATCATCAATTACTTTTATTATCTGATTACCATCCTTATTATTTATTGTAACTAGTATTTTTTTCTTTGCATATCTGATGGAATTTCCGATTAGATTTATAAACACTCTTTTCATCTTTTCCACATCATAGTCTCTAAGATCTTTGACTTCTGTTTCCAATTTTATTTCAACGCCCTTATCAATAGCTAAAGAGTTAATACTCCTTATAGCACTTTCAGCAATTTCATTTATATTTGCTTTTTGAAATTCAAAAACTTCTTCAATATTTTCAAGCTTAGTTAAATATATTATTTGGTCTACCAATTTTTTAAGTCGTTGGCTTTCATCTATGATAATGTCTAGACTCTCACCTATTTCATCGCCTTCTATTACGCCATCCTTTATCCCCTCAGCATAACCCTGGATGGACATAAGAGGGGTCTTAAGCTCATGGGAGGCATTTTGCAAAAATCTTCTCTGCTGCTCATCATAACTCTTAAGTTTATTTGCCATACTATTAAAGCTATTAGCTAATTCTTCTATCTCATCATTAGTTTTCAGATCTATTTCATTAAATTTTTTAATGGAAAATTTATTAATTTCATTTCGAAGCTTCATTATAGGCTTAACTAAGCTTCTTTCTAAAAATAAACTAACAACAAGTGCAACGGCTGCCGCAATCAAAAAGCTTGTTAAGAGCATCCTTAATCGAATTCTATTCAATGCCTTTAATTCCTTAACCTTGGTTAATAGCACTACTGTACCAAGGATACTATCATCTTTACTAATAGGCTCCCTAACAATTACATAACCCATTTTTTTTAATTCCTTTGAATTCCTAAGCGTTTTCGATAAATTTTCATCGGTGCCATTAAAATTAGAGAATATAGGACTTTTTTTATTATCTAAAACAACTATTTTGGCGTCAATATTTCGCCCTAGAACCTTTAAAGGATTGCTATTTTCTAATCTTGCTCTAATTCTTTCATTTTCCAATTGAATCTTAGACAATTTTTCAGAAATTCTTTTAGCTTCTACCGTTAATTCCTTCTTAGCCTCGTTCATTAGATATTTAGTTAAAAGACCCTTAAAAGTCACGCCCACAACTAAGAAAGCCACAATTAAAATTAATAAGTAGCTTATTATAAGTTTTTTTCCTATTTTTCCTCTTTTACTCGCTGACTTTATAACCATATCCCCACACCGTACTTATCTCTAATTCTGAGTTTATTTTTTTTATTTTTTTTCTTATTCTTTTCACAAGATCATCTATAACCCTTAAGTCCCCTAGATAATCATATCCCCATATTTTTTCAATCAATTGTTCCCTAGTAAAGGGGATATTTTTATTTTTAAATAAAAACTCGATAAGCTCATATTCCTTTGTCGTTAACTTTAGTTCTACTCCATCCTTCTCCACAAATCTTCTTTCAGTATCTAGATTTAAATCCTTAACATTTATTATGTCACTACTCTTATCGTTTTTACCCAGCCTTCTAAAAATATTTTTAATTCTTACTACCAACTCTCTTGGACTAAATGGCTTAGATAGATAATCATCTCCGCCAATCTCCAAGCCTAAAATCCTATCAAATTCTTCATCTCTGGCAGAGATAAATATAATAGGAATTTCGCTTGTCTTTCTAATCTCCTTGCACAGCTCTATTCCATCTATACCAGGCATCATGATATCTAAAACAATTAAATCAGGAGAAAGCTCTTTTATTTTACTGAGTAGATTTATTCCATTTTCCAAGAGTGTTACATTATAACCTTCTTTTTGAAGATATTTTTTAACAAGTTCCCTTATATTCTTCTCGTCGTCAACAACAAAAACATGCTTCATTAATCTCCACCTCTTTATTTAACTATATCTGGAATATATCCTTTAAACTGGGCTTTGTAGAGTTCTGAATATATACCACCTTGTTCGATAAGACTATCATGATCTCCTCTTTCTTCGATTCCATCATCGGTAATAACAATAATCTCGTCAGCATTTTTTATAGTAGATAGCCTATGGGCAATTATAATTGTAGTTCTATCCTTTGCAAGCTCTTCAATAGATTTTTGGATAGCTAGCTCAGTTGCATTATCAAGGGATGAGGTGGCTTCATCAAGGATTAGAATAGGTGGATTCTTTAAAAATACTCTTGAGATGGCAATCCTTTGTTTTTGTCCTCCTGAGAGCTTCACTCCTCGCTCGCCTACAATGGTGTCATACCCATTTTTCAAACCTATAATAAAATCATGTATGTTTGCCTTTTTTGCAGCTTCAACAATTTCTTCGTCGGTAGCGTCGGGTTTCCCATATAAGATGTTTTCCCTAATCGTTCCCCAGAAAATGAATACATCCTGCTGTACAAAACCAATATTTTTTCTTAAAGAATATAATTTTATATCCTTTATATTTATATCGTCGATCTTTATTTGACCCTTTACAGTTTCATAAAACCGTGGTATTAGATTCGATATTGTTGTCTTTCCTACACCCGAAGGTCCTACTAGAGCAACAGTTTTGCCTGAATCAACCTTTAAGTCAAAATCCTCTAGCACCCACTCATTCTTATCACTATATTTAAAATATGTATTTTCAAATTTAATTTCTCCATTAGGGCTATTTAAATCTATTGCGTCGTCACTATCAACTATATCAGGTCTTATATTCATTATCTCTAAAAATCTTTCAAAACCTACAATACCCGATTGAAACTGTTGAGTAAATTGAATAAGTCTTCTAATAGGTCTAATCATAAATGCCATGTATAAAAGATAGGCTACCAAATCACCCATGGTTATCATTCCATAGTAGCTCAATATCCCACCAGCTGAAATAACTACAACATTAAGTATATCAGCTAAGAAGTGGGTTCCCGATGAAAATAGTCCCATAGCCTTGTAAGCATGCCCCCAAGATTCTCTATAGGCAAGGTTGTTAACTTCAAATTTGTCCATCTCGTATTCTTCATTTGCAAAGGATTTAGAAAGTCTTATACCGGAAATACTACTTTCAATCTGTGAATTTATATCCGCGTGCTTCCTTCTTACATTTCTAAAGGCCATTCCCATAGCTTTTCTCTTATTAATAGTAAATAAGATCAATACTAAAACAAACAGAAATACTATCAAAGTCAATGTTACATTTATTCTAAGCAAGATGATGAAACTTCCAATAATCATTATCGAAGCTATAAATATATCCTCGGGTCCATGATGGGCAGTTTCAGCTATTTCTCTTAGATCTCCAACAAGTCTAGACATTATCTGTCCAGTTTTATTGTCATCGAAATACTTAAAGGGCAGAGTCTGAATATGCTTGAATAAATTCCTTCTCATATCATATTCTATTCTGGTTCCCATCATGTGTCCCCAGTATTGCATTATAAATTGACAAATCATTCTAATAATGTACATGGCAACAATCAATACAGTAAAGTTAGCTATCAATCTAATTTTCCCATTAGGTATAAAATCGTCTATAAATATCCGTGAAAACATTGGAAAAACCAAGTCTAAAGTTGCTACTGTAACTGCACAAAACATATCTAAGTAAAATAATTTTAAATGTGGCTTGTAGTATGATGCAAATTTTTTAATCATAAATCTCCTCCTAAAGCTTATTCTCCCATAATAACTATTTTAACATAGTTTAACAAAAAAATAACAAACCCTAACCTATGGTTTTATTTCTTCTCCTTAGTTGGGCTAGAACCAACGAAGATGCTCTACGGTGCAAAGTAAAGATTAAATGAAAGACCGGCTCGCTAATTTTATAAGTAGAGCCGATCTTTCATGTCTATAGTTTGAAGCCTCAATATATTGAATTACATTAGTGGATACGTTATTTTTACCAAATCGTAGCCTTTTGCACTTGAAGGTCTTATGTATTAGCATACAGAGCATCAAAGAATAATGAAAAAAAATGCTATTTTTGTTGATTATTTTACAAAATCGACGACGAGCAGATATGAACTCCGTTTTCCAATAAAGACAATGGTATCCTTGCCATTGAAAACCCAATCAGGTCCAGGGGATAGGTGGGTCTTCCCATCCCGTTTGATACTTACTACCGTAGCGTTTGTATTATGCCAGAATTTTGACCCTGCAATAGTTTGACCAATAAGATGACTGTTTGAAGGCACGTCTACTTCGAAAGGGTAAACGATGCCAATGTCTCTTGTCATGGGTAGCCGATCGATCATTTGGTTGATCTTCTCTATGAGGGCTTTTTCAAGATTGTTTTTCTCGTTAATAATTGTGGTGATATCATCCTTTAATCCTACAAAATTCGTTTTACTCTGATATTGACCAATAAATTCAAGAGCTTTGCGGTTGCTTAAGACTTTGATTCCGCTCTTAGGGCTAGAATCTACAACACCAAAATCCTTAAGTAGTGTAACTGCTCTTCGGATGGTTTCAGGTGAGACGTTATATTTGCTGGCGAGTGTTGAACGTCCACTGACTCTTTCGCCTTCGCTTAATTCGCCGTTGATTATCATCATAGCGATGTCAATAGCAATTTCCGTATATCGTGATGATTGCTTACGCATATTAAAAACTCCTGTTTTTTCTATTATATTACCACAAATTCAGAACTGTGAAAATTTAACTATATAGCAGCTGTCAGTTTCATCTTCAATTCGGCAAGTAACCGATTAGACAAATTCGAGCTATAAAAAGTCTGAAAATTGAAATCAAAAACTTACCATGATTGAATAATCAAACTAATTTGCTGAAATCTTGATACCATTATTACAATTTCCTCATATCCTATATAAGAGCTTTTAGTATAGCACTTCTCGGTATAATGCCTTTCATTTGTTGCTTTTCATTCACGACTGCCAACGGATACGAAGATTCCATTGCTACATTGATAATATCTTTAATATAGCTGTTCCCAACAACCGTTTTATAGTCGGTTCGTAAAACATCGCTGATTGTAAGTTTTTCGTTTATGGCTTTAATGCAATCATCAACTGTTACTAGTCCTCTAAGAACCCGCTTGTTGTCTACAACAAATGCATAATCCAGATCATTCTCTTCCATTTCTTTTATCAGTACTTTCGGCGACATTTCCAGTGTTGCTTTCAATTTCAGTTTACGCATGATGGTTTCACTTTTTAAAACCCGTGTTCTATCGATGTCCTTGATGAAATTCTCAATATATTCATTAGCAGGATTCTCAAAGAATTCTTCCTGAATGCCTATTTGAACAATCTCTCCATCTTTGAGAACGGCAATGCGATCTCCCAGTAAAAATGCTTCATTAACATCATGGGTAATAAACACGATAGTCTTTTTTAGTTCAGATTGAAGGTCTAGCAGTTCTACATGCATATCACTTCGTATCAATGGGTCTAAGGCACTGAAAGGCTCATCCATTAATAGAATATCCGGATCATTAGCTAAAGCCCTTGCCAAACCGACACGCTGCTTCATACCGCCACTTAACTCATGTGAGTATGAAGCATCCCAACCTGCAAGTCCTACAGCTTCTAAAGATTCTTTCGCTAATTTGAAACGCTTTTCCTTTTCCACACCTTTGACTTCAAGACCAAATTCAATGTTTTCTATAACTGTTCGATGACTGAATAGCCCAAAGTGCTGAAATACCATGGAAACCTTATTCTGACGAAACTCACGCAATGCTTTGGGATTGAACTCCATAATGTTCTCTCCATCAACATAGACAGCCCCCGAAGTTGGTTTGTTAAGAAGGTTTAAACATCTTATCAAGGTCGACTTACCACTGCCAGAGAGGCCCATAATTACAAATGTTTCGCCCTCTTTTACTTCAAAACTAACATTGTTTAGCCCCACAGTATGTCCTGTCTTTTTCAAAACGTCTTCTTTTTTCATCCCTGCTTCAAGATGCTTCAGTATCTTCTTAGGGGATTTACCGAATACTTTCGTCAAATTTTCCACAGCTATTTTGGTCGACATATATGCTCCCCCTCCTTATTTTTTCACTTCAAACTTGCTGCCAATGGCTTGGGTTAAACGGTCAATAATAATGGCCAGCAAAACAATGCTGGTACCCGCTTCGACGCCCATAGCAACATCCGTACGATTAATAGCAATTAGTACGTTATAACCCAGCCCTTTTGCTCCGATCATGGATGCCACAACAACCATGGCCATGGCCATCATGGTCGTCTGGTTGACACCCGCCATGATAGTAGGCAAAGCTTGTGGAATTTCTACTTTTACAAGGATTTGCCACGGTGTTGCTCCAAACGAATGAGCCGCTTCCAACATATCTTTTGAGACACTTCGGATAGCCAAAGTGGTTAAGCGGATCACAGGAGGTAAGGAATAAATGGTTGTCGCAAAAACTGCCGGCACAGAACCCAAACCAAACAGCATGATGGCCGGGATCAGATAGACAAAGCTAGGCATAGTCTGCATAGCGTCCAGTACTGGCTTTGTCAATTGCTCGAATTTTACTTTATAAGCCGAAAAAATTCCCAGTGGAATTCCGAATAGCAGTGAAATTAAAACAGATGTTATTACAATGGCTAGAGTCAGCATTGTGTCTTCCCAATAACCTAAAAGTCCGATGGAAAACATCATAACTGCAAACACAAAGCCTGATTTCATGTTTTTAGCTTTCCAGCCAATTAGAAAAATCGCAAGAACAATAATAAACCACGGTATGGATATAAGACCTTTTTGTATTTGGATTAAAAACCCTAGTGTCAATTCCTTTACTCCATCAAAAAAAAAGCCATAATTTATGGTAATCCATTTAATAAAAGCTTCTATCGGATCACCTAATTTGAATCTAAGAAATTCAGGAAATTCTATCATATAATACCTCCAATAAAACAAATGAAAAGCAGATGGTATCTGCTTTTCCATAATTTTTACTTCCAAACCATATTATTCCAAAGTTGCTAGAACTTTTTCAAATATTTCTTCAGAAACCCAAGATTTCCAAACATCTTGTTTCTCTTTTAAGAACCATTGGGCTGCTTCTTCGATTTCAGCTTCATTATCCATCATATAAGCCAGTATTTCACTAACAAGCGCTGAACTCGTTTTATACTTAGATAAAAATTCAACGGCCTTTGGATGATTTTCATAGGTAGCTTTATCCACTGTAATAGTACAATCAACCGCTTTAAATGCACACTTATATCCATCATCCCATGCTTCTTGACTGAATTGTTCCTCTTCTAGCAGAACAATATCGTACTTTCCGCTGATCCAAGTTGGTTCCCAATAATATCCAACCCATGGTTTTCCTTTTTCATACGCACCGGCTAAAGACGCAGCAAGACCCGACTCCGATCCGGAACTCACCAGATTGAATTTTTCATCCAAGCCATAATATTCGTGTTTTGTCTCCATGACTTCCGCTACCGCCCAAGCCGGTGGCGCGTTGATAATCGCTCCTTTTCCTGGGTCTTCCAGATCCTGGAACAAGTCACTGTATTTTTTCAAGTCCTCAACTGTTCTTAAATCTGGCGCAATTGCTTCAATGCCTCTTTCCGCATCTCCCTCAATGACATATCTCGGCACATAATACCCTTGGGCATTGTCGTTGAAATTAATACCGACTTCTACAATATTCCCCTCATTTACTGCAATCTTGTAGGATTCCAAATTATCAGGCCAGTTTTCCATAAAGACATTAACATCGCCTTTTGCATGTCCTGCGATCAAGTTAGCGCTCGATCCTGGAATAAACTCAATTTCATAATCATAACCTTTTTCGAGGATATATCCAGCGATGACATTATGTAATCGAATGCTATCCCAACTGGCATCTGCTAAAACCAGTTTCTTTTCGATCACAGATTCTTCACCTGCATCTTCCTGTGTACCACTTGGTTTTCCACAAGCAACCAATGACAGTGATAGTAACAATATTAACAGTGAAACTAATATTTTTCTGTTCATGTACTTCCTCCTTTTTTTAACAACAACTTATATTATACATCCAAGTTGTTAATAAGTCAAACCGCTGTAAACTCTAACCCGAATTAGTCATAGAAACAGCTAAGAGGCTCCGTAGATTTTGGTAGAATTTCGTGAATATTTTGGATCTAACATATATCTTTAATTCGGCAAGTAAAAGAACCGAATCCCCAAATACCAACATTTGTTGACTAAAAAAGTCGTGAAAAAATTTGCATATAAAAAGGGGTTCAACTCTGAATTTCATAATCTCCCTTTACACCTTATCGTTTACTATCTTGACTATATTTATTCAATAAAGATAAAAAAGGAAACGATAAAGCATCATAGAATACTACGAAATCTATCATAATAGTAAAGTTAAGAGCAGCTTCGCTGGTACTACCCCTAGTTAGGGTTTGATTTAGTTATATTATTTCCTTAATTCAATGCAATATAACATGCGCCTAGAAGACCTGCATCATTTCCAAGCTTTGCTTTAACAATTTTTGTATATTCTTCATAGGATGGCATCACTTGCTTTTTAAACAAATCATTTAAATCATTAAAAAATGGTTCACCCTGCCCAGAGATTCCTCCACCTACAACTATAAGACCGGGATCAAATATATGGGTTATATTCACAAGACCTGTAACAAGGTGATTTAAAAATTTCTTGTATGACTTTATTGCTAGATTATCACCATCCATAATCCTATTAAAAACATCTCTTCCGGTTACATCATCTTTGGAGATTCCCGACATCATTGAGTAGTTTCTAATCAGGGCTGATGTAGAGGAATATCTTTCAAAGCATCCTTTACTCCCACAACTACAGCTCTCGCCTTCTTCATTTATAATCATATGACCGATTTCTCCTGAGCCTCCCTTAACCCCTTTATATAACTCTCCATTGATAACAATCGCTCCACCAACACCAGTTCCAAGAGTGAGACAAAAAAATGTTTTGAGGCCCTTTGCTGCACCCATCCAACTTTCTGCTAATGCTGCAGCATTCACATCATTTTCTACAAAACAATCTAGTCCAGTTTGTTTTTTTATCCATTCAGAAAGCTTCGCCCCTGTATACCCCAGTAGATTATCACTGGAAAATATAATTTCTCCTTTTTCGCTGTCTACCTTACCCGCAGTACTAATGCCAACGGATTCAATCTTATATTCTTTACCAAATTCATTTATTTTTTCACCCATTATTCTAGGTATTGTCTCTTTACAGTTCTCCTTTGGTGTCTGGATTTTAGATTTTAATAGAATTTCTCCTCTTTCATCTATTACTCCACACTTTATAAAGGTTCCACCTACATCAAAACAAACTACATTTTTCATACACCGCCTCCAATATTAAGACAAAGATACTAAGGCACTTTATCGGATTTTGTATCTAGCTTAAATTTCATCTTACTTACACCTACGATTTTATTATTATCATTCTTTACTTCTAGTGGAAATGCTTTGTACAATCTTTCTATTGTATCCTTATTTTTATAGTTTATCTGCTCTAATATTGATGCTACGATCATTGGCCACTCTTCTTCTGAACCATCCATGATCTTTATAGCAAACCCTAATCTCTCTTCCTTTAGTCCAAAGCAATAAACTCCTTTAGCTCCTCCCTTAGCCACAATATTAGGATCCATTAGTAGCAAGGAGCATATAAGGCCAGTTCCAGAAACCATATCATGATTTTCATTCATAAGCTTTGTGATTTTCATAACTGCCATTCTCACATCACTATCCTCTATAAGGTCGGGGCATGCCATTCTCATAAATGTCTTAGCCAAGTATTTTAGAGGCATAGCAAAAACGGGAACTCCACATCCATCAACACCAATTTTTACGTCCTCCCTAGGATAGTCGGCAATTATAGCTACATGGTCCAAAATATCTTGCTGTGCTGGACTATTAATATCCCAATAATCATCAATGCTACAGCCTAAGTATTTGCATATAGTCAATATCCCCATATGCTTTCCCGAGCAGTTATGATAAATAGTTCTTTTAGACATATTAGCTCTAATTAAGTCCTTTCTAGCATCTGGGCTTAAAGGATATGTTGGCAAACATACAAGATCTTCTTCTGTTATGTCTATTTTCTTCATCATAGATTCCAGGGCTTCAACATGAAAGGGCTGAGCCCTATGGGAACCGGTAATGATTGTAATCTCTTTATCACTAAGATTATATTTATCCATCAAACCATACTTTACTATTGGTATGGCTTGAATAGGTTTTGCCGAGGATCTTAAAAAAACTGGAATGTCTTCATCACCTATACTATAACTCACTTCTCCGCTATCTGAAAATCCGCATATATGCCCACGATGCATACATTCAAGCACATCACCCCTATATTCTTCTACTAACAGTTCCTCCACCTTACAGTCCCCCATTAAGAAAATCACATTTATTTCTTACTGACTTTATCACATTTTCATCTGTATAATAGTTTTCATACTCCGATGATTCCTTGCTTCCACCCATGTATATACTTTCATTTCTATACATCATTCTACTATCTACTTTTTTTCTACCTGATAAATGTAACTCTTTAATACCAGAAATTGATAATATTTTATCTACATTTTCAGGATTTATTCCTGAGCCAGGCATTATAATAATTTGATCCCTTGCGTTTTTAACTAGGTCTTTTATTAGTTCTAACCCCTTTATGGCAGATTTCTTCTGACCCGATGTCAAAATCCGGTCTACCTCTAAATCTATCAGTGTACCGAGAGCCTTCAAGGGTTCCCTTGTCATATCAAATGCCCTATGAAATGTAACACTTAATGGTCTTGCTATTTCTATGATTTCCCTCATTCTTTCTACATCAATGTCACCATTTGGGGTTAAAATACCAACAACAATACCATTTATACCCATTTCCTTAGCAATTTCAACATCTCTTTTCATAACCTCAAACTCAAGTTCAGTATAGCAAAAATCTCCTGGCCTAGGTCTGATTATAACATTTATATCTATATCCACATATCTACGGGTTAGTTCAATGCTAGCAGCACTTGGTGTAATTCCACCGGCTCCTAGATTATCACACAACTCTAATCTATTTGCACCCCCTTGTTTAGCAGCAATCGCCGATTGAATTGAATCTACACAAACCTCAACAACTATATCGTTTTTCAATAATTTCACCTTCTTTTTACTGAAAATCTAAGTGACGCATTCAATGACTTGATTCTCAATGTCTACTTGAGTAGATTTACCTTTTTAAGCGAATATCTATATATTTTTTCATCACATCTTAACTACTTCACCGTTTTTACCTCCGGATTCATATATTGAATTTATCAGTTTTTGAGTATGGAGACACTCTTTACCGCTTACTTCAACATCCTTCTTGTTTATTATAGCATCATAGATTTTTTCTATCTCTAAATAGTGACAGTATCCCCAATACCTTTTAACACCTTCACCATAATCTATTTTGTCCTCATCGAGGAGTTTTATAGTAGTGTTTCTACCATCTTTATAATCTATATAACCCTCATCGCCAACTATTTTAGCGGTACCTTTTTCACAATGAATCATGATTTGTATAGGAGCATCGAAGGTAAAATAATTCATGGTATAGAAGCTTAATAAAAAATCATCTTCAAATTCTACAATCCCTTCCGCTACATCTTCTACTTGAACCATCTGATGTCTGCGATTGTCTATATTAGCTTCAACCTTAACAGGCTTTTTATCTATCATATGTCTTAAAAGGTCTAAGGAATGGATTGCCTGATCAATTATTACTCCGCCGCCTTCCTTATCCCATGTTCCCTTCCAATCGCTTTTAGAATAATAATCATCACTTCTAGCCCAGGTTAAAATTATATTTCCAGCTAGTGGTTTGCCAAGTCTATTAGATTTTATTTCATCTCTAATAAATCCAACTGCTTTGTTATATCTATTTTGAAACATAACCGAAAGAGTTACATTGTTTTCATCGCATCTATTAACCATTTGGGCGGCATCTTCATATTTAATGGCCATAGGCTTTTCTGTTACCACATGCATTCCATTTTCAGCAGCAAAAACAGTCATAGAATGGTGTAAATAATGGGGCGTACATATATGAACAACCATAGGTTTTTCTGTAAGTATCATTTCTTTATAGTCTAAATAATATTTACAGCCGTACTTTTCTGCCATTTTAGCAGCTCTATCTTCTTTATTATCACATACAGCAACAATCTCTACATTACTTAACATTCTTAAAGAAGCTAAGTGCATAGGAGCTATTCTCCCACATCCAATTAAAACCGTCCTGATTTTCATAACCATTTCCATCTCCTTGCAAACAAAGACCCATATGGTTCCCTGTTAGTTATAAGCTTTCATACAATCATTTATTTGTATAGCCCTTTATAAAGTCTACTTCTTTTTTTAGACCTTCCATGAGTTTTCTTCAACGTCCTGAAAGCCATGTCAGCCAAAGTCCCCACATAGTGCTGACACCTCCAAACCCTCTGATTTAATAAAATCTAAAAGTTCTTTTCTAGCCTTTTTACTCAAATTATCTGGTTTCATTTCTCCCGAGACAGCATATATTTGAATCCCTTCTACCCCAAGCTCCTTTGCCTTCACTATTCCATCTCTTATGGATAGTCCTAAATTATCAACTATTATCCCTACCTTATTTTTAACACTGCGTCCCCCTTATTCCATATCTATTTCTTGGCCTCTATCGGCTGATTCATATATTGCTCGTAATATCTTTATGAGGGTAACCCCATCAGAAACTGGACTAATATTTTTTCCTTTATTTAAGCAGCAGTCAACAAAACTATCGATTTCGTTTTTAAAACTCATCTCAAAGTTCATTGTTGGATTATCTATTATTGGAACAATATCAACCAAACGATCGTATCTTTCAGTAACTATTTTACACTGTGGCTCTACCATTGCTCCACCCTTTTCTCCAAATATCTCAATACGAGTTTGATCCTTTTCAATATGTAATGAATAGCTAGTATCGATATACAACGAAGCACCATTTTCAAATCTTATAAGGGCATTCGTAATGTCTTCTACATCATTTTTTTCGCTGCAATAATCAGCAGCCTTATAGGTGGATCTGTCTTTTATATTTGAAAGGTTTCCTAACCTTTTATATGTATTTCCAGAAACGGATTTCACCTTTGGTTTGCCCATCAAATACCATGCTAAATCTATTATATGAACTCCAAGGTCTATCAAAGGCCCTCCTCCAGATTTGTTGATATCTGCAAACCATCCTCCTGGATTTCCTATTCTTCTTAAACAACTTGCCTTGGCATAATATATTTCACCTAATTCTCCTGCATCAACAAATTCCTTAACGGTTCTGGTGTTGCTGGAGGATCTTCTTACAAATCCTACTTGAAGAATCTTTCCAGTCTCCTCTACTGCTTTTTCAACCTCTAGTGCTTCATCTACATTGATACAAAGTGGCTTCTCATTTAAAACATTTTTACCTGACCTTAAGACCGCTATTGCAATAGGTGCGTGGGAATTATTCCATGTACAGATACTCACTGCATCTAAATCATCCATTTTAAGCATTTCATTATAATCTTGAAAGGTTTTTTCTACTTTATATTTCTCAGCCTTCTCCTTTAATCTCTTTTCGTCAATATCACAAAATGCTACTAACTCTACATCCTTATTATCTATATAGGGTTGAATGTGAAAATCAGATATACTTCCTACTCCAATTACACCCACTCTTAACTTATCCATGCTAACTCCCCCTTTTAAATCTCATTCCAAATTCTAACAGCATTGTCCATACCTATTTTGGAGCCGATTTTACTTTCTTCCATCCCTTCAAATTCAATAGCTATGTATCCATCATATCCAGAGTCCTTTATCATCTTTAATGCCTTCCAAATATCTATTTCTCCCTGACCAACGATTGCTCCCCTAAGTAAATTTCCATGGTTTGTTATGAACCATTTACCTTCACCGGGATGTCTATCGGGATACCTTGTGTAAAAGTCCTTTAGATGAACCATAGCTATATATGGAAGTAATTTTTTTATTCCTATTAATGAATCTTCGTCTACACACATAAAGTTGCCTATATCTAAGGTTACCCTATAGTTAGGTCTATCCACCTGCTCTATCAATCTAAGTATACGATCACTTCCATTAGCATAGAACCCATGATTCTCAACGGTGGTAGTAATCCCATACTGGGCTGCATGGTCGGCTATACGTCTACATGCTCTAACCATTTTAGGCAGGCCCCTCTCAAAATTCTTTATTGTATTTTCCTCAACTGGACGTGTAAATGCTGAAACATCATGGCGCATCAGCTTGACCCCTAGCTTTTTGGCTATATCCACATGCATCATTACTCTTTGTATTTCCTTTTCATACTCAGCTTCATCATCTTGAATCAAATTGGCCAAAATAGCATAATTGGATATATCTAATCCAACTTCCTTGGCTTTGCCTTTAATGGCTTCGATCAACTCATCATTTCCCACAAGGTCAAATTCAAAGGGTACAACCTCTACATGTTCTCCTCCATTATCGGCAATCCATTGTATTGCATCTAACACACTCATTTCACCAGATTTTATTAGATCTACTAAACTATACGTACTAAGTCCTATTTTCATTTCTCTACCCCCAAGTAATTATTAGTATTAAGTTCTAAGGTTAGGGTCATTCTTATGGGTCATGAAAAGATATGTTCAAAACCTTTATTGCTTTAGTCCCGATGTAGTTATTCCTTCAATAAATACCTTCTGCATGAAGAAGAATATCACGATCATAGGTAGCATGAACATTGTGGACCCAGCCATTAGAAGCTTCCAATCCAGCCCATGGCTAGTTGTAAATTGACTAAGCCCTATTGAAATCGTCCACTTACTGTTATCCGTTAGATATATCAATGGTCCAAGAAAATCTGTCCATGACCAAATGAATGCAAATAGTGCTACAGTAACTACAGCAGGTTTAGCTAAAGGTAAAATTATATTCCAAAATATTCTAAACTCTGAAGCCCCATCTATCCTCGCAGCTTGAGAGATTTCTTCGGGAATAGTAAGAAAAAACTGTCTCATCAGAAATATAAAGAATGCTTTTCCGAAGAAATCCGGTACCACCAATGGTGCAATAGAGTTAATCCATCCTATTTTTACATACATACTGTAAAGAGGTATCATGGTGACCTGAAAGGGCAGCATCATTGTGGCAAGAACTAGGATGAATACTTTGTCTCTTCCCTTCCAATGGAGCTTTGCAAAGGCATATCCTACAATTGGCGCTGAGATTACATTTCCTAGTACTGCTAAAACAACAATCCTTACAGTATTTCCCACATAGTGCATAAAGGGTATTTGGGTCAATGCATCTGCATAATTACTAAACATGACTGGATCAGGTATCCATTTAGGTGGATATGTGAAAATTTGAACATCATCTTTTAATGATGTATCAACTAACCATACAAACGGGAATAAGAAAAACAATCCTACGACTATTAATACTATGTATTGAAAAATCTTTTTTTCTTTGAAATTACCATACTCTGTTACTCCCCCCCGTAATGAACCCATTTTTTTGAACTTTTCAAAATGATTAAAGTTAAAATTAGAATTATTACAAGCATTACCCAGGCTAATGCACTTGCATATCCAAATCTAAGGTATGAAAATCCTTCTTGATAAATATTAACTGCAAAAAATAGAAGCGAATTTTTAATACCTCCCAAGGACCCATTATCAGCGGCTGCTTTAATAATTATATATGTCTTGGTGAAAATATTAAATCCAGCAATCATACCGCTTATAAGCTGAAATAGAGTTATAGGAGTCAGCATAGGCCAAGTAACATGCCTAAATTTACTCCACATACCTCCTCCATCAATCTCTACAGCCTCATAGTAAACCGTTGGTATATCTCCTAAACCAGCCAGATAAATAACCATTGTGCTTCCTATACCCCATAAGGACATTAAAATCACAGCAGGTTTTGCCCATTCTGCCGATACTAGCCATAGTGGTTCTGGTAAATTACAAAACCTTAAGGCTGCATTAACAAGCCCATATTTGGGATTCAATAGCCATACCCATAGCAAGGATGCAGCAACTGGAGGCATAAGAGATGGTAAAAAATATATTGACCGAAAGAAACTCCTTCCTTTAACCTTCATGTTTAGGATAATAGCTGTTATTAATGCTAAGGACAGCTGTAAACCCACACCAAATATCACATAATATAAGGTGTTGTATAGTGATTGATAAAACTCTTTACTCCTGAACAATGTTGAGTAATTTTCTAATCCAACCCATTTTGGTGCTTCAAATAGGTTATATTTAGTAAAACTGTAGAAAATAGTAGTCAATATAGGATACAGGTTGAAGGCTAAAAAGCCTATAACCCAAGGAATCATAAAGATAATCGCTAGTTTTTTCTGACCCTTTAGAGTAGAGAAATTTCTATTTATAGGCTTTTTTTCTTTTTCCTCAATTTTAGATGATTCTAATGCTTCTTTCATACTTTCCCCCCTAATTCAATCCATAGAAAGTAATAGCCAAAAGCTACTATTTAGAAATTAGTATAAATAATACTTAATTGCTAGTAACTTTTGGCTGGTTAAATTTAACTAATAAGTTCTATTTATTGTTTCTTTTTTTTGCCCACTCGTCAGCTAACGGTTGAATTTTTTTCACAACGTTTTCCATAGCTTCTTCTGGAGTTATTTCAAAACTGTGAGCTTTTTCTTCCTGCAGCTTTAACTCATCGCCATATTCTTTAGAAAATGGTATTGATGAAAAAGCGCTTGCATTTCCTTCGTTAACTATGCCTAAGAAAGGTTCAAGCTCAGGAGCTGCCTCTAAAAACTTAGGATCATTAAGAGCTGAGTAAGTAGTAGGTATACTTCCCTTTCCTGCACAGAATTTTATATAGGCTTCATCGGACTTTAGATAGTTTATAAATTCAAAGGCCTCTTCTTTATTTTTGCTATTTTTAGGTATATAAAGCATTCCACCTTGTAGCTGGCCACCGTTGGCAAGCTCAGGATGTCCATCGGGATACGGCATTGGTACAATACCATAATTCATGTCCGGTGCATATTTTTTAATGAATGTTGTAAACCATTGACCTTCCACATCCAGTGCTAACTGATTTTGGAAAAATGGATTGTTTGGCGACATGTATTTTCCAAAACCACTTTTAAACTTCCTAATCTTTTCTGGATCATAGGGATCTTGATAGCTTTTTAATTTAAATTTTAGAGCATCAATATTGCTTTGACTATTGCAGGTCACCTTATCAGTTTCAAAATCATAGAAGTCTGAACCAAATACATAGGCCCAATTCATTTGATCTAACCAAGGAATATCGGAAATAAATCCTACTTGGGTATATTCCCCATTTTCATCCTTTCTCGTTAGCTTTTCAGCATATTCAAGTAACTCACCAGTAGTTTTTGGCGGTTCTGTCATTCCTGCTTCTTTCAATAAATCTTTATTATAGTAAAGCATATACGAATCCATTGTAAATGGTATACCGTACTGCTTACCATCGTAACCTCCTAAGCTCCACAGCTCAGGTACACAATTTTTAGGATCCATTCCATTATCTTTTATAAGAGTATCAAGCTCAGTTAGTGAACCTACACTTGCTAACTTTGATATTCTATAGTCTATTAGGTATCCTACATCCGGTGGATTTCCACCTGTTATTGCTGTAAGCTGCTTTTCAGTAGTAGTTCCAGCCAATGTCTCTACCTGAATGTTTTCATGGGTTTTATTAAACTCATCTATTACTTCTTGAAGCATCTCACCTTCGCTACCCTTCCAAAGGTGCCAGAAGGCTATAGTTGTAACTTCTTTTCCAGATGAATCGTCAGCCCCCGATGATGTATCAGTGTTCTTGCTGCTACATCCCACAACAGAAAAAACCATGATTAAAACCATAAAAATAGCCAAAATCCTTTTAGTTCCTTTCATAATATCCCCCTCTAAAAGTTTTTTTTCATGTCTTCAGTGGATAAACAAGATATTTTTATTGACATTTACAAAATCATATTGATAATATAATACTTATACCCGGATTATTCATGGAAAGTTTGAAAGGGTGCAAGTAATTTTGAATTCTAAGGCTTTCATCAAGTTCGAAGGCATACCCAGACGGTACGTCGAGAATTTGATGGAGGTCTTAGAATCAAAAGGACGCAGCAGAGTTTTAAGTTTTCTATGAATAATCCGGGTTATAGATTATTTTTTTATTGGGTTGTTTCTGATAACTTTGTGGCCAGCCATCCACAATAGCGGTTTTATTTTACTACACAACCTTTTTATCTATTTTTGTGTGTAAGAGTCAGAATCAACCTCTTTTTTATCCGATTTTTTTAATTAAGCAAATTGCATAATTACCATCCTCAAAAACTTACTACTCTATATAGTCTTAAAAACCCTAGAGCTATGCCACATTTATTATGCAATTTCCTCAATTATATTTATTTCTTGCTATCCTTCTGAATGAGGTTGCTAGTAAATCTCTAGGGATTTTTGATCCTCCCCTCTGCTTCACCTCCTAAATATACCTAGAATTTTATACTATATAGAACACACTTATAAATCTACATTTTGATTTCTTAAATAGCCAACGCTTTAGGGCTATTTGAGGAATCAAAATGTAAAAGATTTATTGCGATTTCTATATTTAGAACTCCTATTTCCCTAACGAATTTTCTCTCTATATTTATAGGAAATACAGGTAAATAACTTAACTTTTCCTCTAATCATCCTAGTTAAATCCCCTATTATACTTCGAAGCTTAAAAACGTATTTAAAGCTAAGGTCGCAGGCCCAATAATGTCTGCGTTACTCTTTAGCCCAGAATATAGGACTGTAAATGTGTCCCTAAGATGCTCCCAAATAAGAGTCTCACATTTTTTTTCTATTAAGTTTAATATCTCTGGATTTGCTTCAATTAGGCTTCCACTTAGAACCACGGTATCTGGATTGTACATACAGACTATATTATTAATGGTTATACACATATAGGTTACTGCCCTATCTAAAATACTTATTGCCCAATTTTCCCCATTATTTGCTGACTCAAATATTTCTTTGATATCAGTAACTTTCTTAACCTTATTTGCTTCTTCTATTAAATTGCCTTCAACAATAAAGGTTTCAAGGCATCCACGCCTTCCGCAATTACATAGTATTCCATTAGGATCTATTGTTATATGCCCTATTTCACCGGCAATATTTGTTACCCCTCTGAATATTTCACCATCAATTATTAAGGCCGATCCAACACCTACACTAAAATTAACTAAAGCGGTTTTACCAGAATTTTTTGCTACTCCATACAAACTTTCCGCTAAGGCCTCCAGTTTCACATCGTTATCAACTATCGTATTCATTTCTAATTGTCTTTCAATTGCCTCTGATATATGTACATTCTTCCACCCTAAGGGTGCAGAAAAGATAACTATACCTTTTTTGAAATCAATAATACCAGGCAAACTAACTCCTATTCCAATAATTTTTGATTTATCTATCTTTAAATCAGAGATCACTTTACTTATAAGGTCACAGGCTCTTTCTATTGTACTTTCAGAAGATATATCCCTAGAATCCAAGCTCATGCTAGCCTTATACAATATCTCTCCAGCAAAGTTTACTATACCTGCACTGATAAGGTGTTTGTTTATATAGACACCGATTGTCATTACAGATTCTAAATCTATGTCAAGTAAAACAGCCTTTCTTCCGACGCCACTAGAAAAAGCCTCAGTTTCCCTTACCAATCCTAAGTCAATTAAGCTCCCAACTATTCTACTAACAGAAGTCGGACTCATATTTGTAATCTTAACTATGTCTGCTCTAGATATAGGTCTCTTACTCTTGATTATATCCAGAATCATTTTTAAGTTGTTTTGTTTTATATATTCCTGGTCTCTCTTCTTTATTGATTTCATTTGACACTCTCCAAATCGATTATTTGTAACACCATGTTATTAATTATGTCATTTTCCAACTTTTTTTCACTTTTGCTATTATTTTAGTGATAATAGCAATCTTTTTTCAATTAATTTCTCCACTGATGTTATTAATTGATTTGATTTAATTTTATATCTTAATCTATTTAATGTCAATATACAGTTGTCGATATTTTCAAAAAATTCAAACAGAACATTTGATAACTTTATATTTGACTAGGTATCTAGCTCCAAGTAAAAAATTTAAAGGTGACCTTACGGCCACCTTTCCAATGTAAACTTATATATCTCTCTATTTATCCTCATTATATAAGTGACATGCAACATAGTGATTTTCTCGGATCATCTTGTACTCCGGTACTACACTTTTACATAGTTCTCTAACCTTTGGACATCTTAAGTGAAACGGACATCCCTTGGGAGGGTTGACAGGACTAGGGACATCACCCTTTAAGATAATATGTTTTTTCTTATTAAGAGGATCTAGGGATGGTACTGACGATAATAATGCCTCCGTGTAGGGATGCATGGGACTCGTGTATATTTCCTCTGTTTTGGCTCTTTCAACAAGCCTGCCAAGGTACATTACACCAACCTCATTACTAATATGTTTTACTACATTTAAATCATGTGAAATAAAAATATATGTTAATCTCAAATCTTTTTGAAGCTCCATCATCAGATTAATTATTTGGGATTGAATAGAAACATCCAATGCCGATACCGGCTCATCAGCTACAACTAGTTTTGGATTCGTAATTAATGCTCGCGCAATGCTTACCCTTTGCCTCTGACCTCCACTAAACTGGTGTGGGTATCTATTTTTATATTTCTGTGCTAAACCTATCTTACTCAAAATATTATCAACCTGCTTACTAGCCTCACCACTAGTTAGCTTTGTGTGGGTATATAGGGGTTCAGCTATTAATTCCTCAACAGTCATCCTAGGGTTTAAAGAGCTATAGGGATCTTGGAATATGTATTGCATGTTCCTTCTTAGAGTCCTCATTTCTTCTTTCTCTAAATCCAAAATATTAGTGTTATTAAATATAACTTCACCGCTGGTGGGTTCATGTATACGTAAAATGGCTCTACCTGTGGTGGATTTTCCACAGCCTGATTCTCCAACTAATGAAAATGTTTCCTGCTCCTTAATATCAAATGTTACGGATTCAACAGCATGAACATGATTTACAACCTTATTAAAAACGCCTCCCTTGATAGGAAAGTATTTTTTGAGATTTTTAACCCTTAATATCTTTTCATCCATAGCTATCCCTCCTCATGCAGCCAACATCTACATAAATGACCCTTTTCATACTCTCGTAAAGGCGGCCTATTCTCTTTACACTTGCTAACAGCGCTCTCACACCTATCAACAAATCTACAGCCTCTACTCATTTGATCTATGGTTGGTACAGTTCCTGGAATGGTATACAGGCTTTGGCTCTTATGTCCTAAGGTTTTTACAGACTTTATAAGGCCATTCGTATATGGATGCATAGGTTTATGAAATAAGGAAACTACATCGGCAACTTCAACAATATGTCCACCATAAAACACTGCAACTCTATCACAGGTTTCGGCTATTACACCTAAATCATGGGTTATAATAATAAGAGCCATACCATAATCACTTCTTAGTTCATTCATTAAAGATAATATTTGTGCTTGAATCGTTACATCTAGTGCAGTTGTAGGCTCATCTGCTACGAGAATCTTAGGGTTATTTATCATTGCTATTCCTATCATCACTCTTTGAAGCATTCCTCCAGATAATTGATGTGGATATTCATCAATTATTGTTTCTGCCCTGGGGATACCTACTTTTTTTAATGTATCGATTGATAAATCTTTCATTTCAGCCTTACTTAAATCTCTATGAATTTCAAGGGCTTCTATTAGCTGGTCTCCTATTGTAAACAATGGATCTAGCGCTGTCATAGGCTCTTGAAAAATCATTGCAATATCCTTACCCCTAATTTTTTGAATCTCGGACTTAGACATCTTCAGCAAATCTTTGTCTTCAAACAGAATATTCCCTTGATGGACTTTAAGGTTAGGACTGGCTATCAGGCCCATTATTGAATAGGCCGTAAGACTTTTACCACAACCGGATTCCCCAACGATTCCAAAGGCTTCACCCTTTTTTACGTCAAAGCTTATTTCTTCCGTAAGATTATAATGATTTTTTTTGGATTTTAGTTGGATACACAAATCTTTAACTTCTAATATAGTATCCATTATCCTTCCTCCTTTAGCTGAGAATGGCTATTTATAGCCCAGTAGACCCTTCCTCTATTTTCCTGCAGTAGTCTTTTAGCATCATGGTATTCCAATGATGTCTTAGCCATTACTAAAGCTTCCTTTACATTCCACGAGGTGGATTCTAATAACTCCTCGGCATACTGGGGTGAAATATTACTTAACTCCATTAACATATTTCTAGCTCTTAGCTTTAATTTTTCATTTTGGGGACGAACATCTATCATATAGTTCTTGAATGTCTTTCCTAGATTTATCATAGATGCTGTTGTTAACATATTTAGTACCATTTTCTGAGCTGTACCCGACTTCATACGTGTAGATCCAGTTACTATTTCCGGTCCTACAACAACCTCTATGGCTACATCAGCATACTTTGATATCTCGGCATCACTATTACATGTAACAGAAATGGTTCTTGCACCTATTTCTTTAGCATAATTCAAAGCTCCTACCACATAAGGAGTTCTTCCGCTTGCGGCAATGCCTACGAGAACATCTCTAGAGCTAAAACCAATACTTTTTAAATCCTTTACCCCTTCTTCAGGTATATCCTCTACCCCCTCCATAGCATTTCTGAGGGCAGTATCTCCACCTGCTATCATTCCAACAACTAATTCCTTGGGAGTGTTAAAGGTTGGAGGACATTCTGAAGCATCTAATACACCTAATCGACCGCTTGTTCCGGCTCCCAGATATACTAACCTTCCATTATTATTATCCAGAGCATCTACAATCATATCCACAGCAACAGATATATTAGGAAGCTGTTTTTCAACTGAATAGGCTATAGTTTTATCTTCATCATTGATGATTTTAAGAATATCTAAGGTCTCCTTTGTATCAATATTTTTCGAGCTATCATTTGATTTCTCAGTAACTAATTTATTCAAATTAAAATTCATTTCATTCCTCCATCTAACCCCAATTATTCATAGAAAATTTAAAAATATGCTTCGTCCTTTAAAACTTTCCATTAATAATTCGGGTCTAATTTTTTAATTTAGGGTCCAAGATATCCCTTAAACTATCTCCCAGAATATTGAATGACAGTATTGTTAAAATGATTGCCGCAGCAGGGAATATTGCTGTCCAAGGGGCTAATTCCATGAATTTTCTGCTGGTATTAAGCATCGAACCCCATGAAGGGTTTGGAGGCTTCACTCCTAGGCCTAAAAAGCTTAAAGAAGCCTCTACTAAAATAGCGCTAGATAAGGATAGCGTTATTTGGACTATAAATGGTGCCATAGCGTTAGGCAAAATATGCTTAAACATTATCCTTGTATCCTTTATCCCTATTGTATATGCGCTTGTTATATATTCCTTAGATTTTGTTGATATTACTGCCGCCCGAAGTGTTCTTGTAAATACTGGTATCATAACTATTCCAATGGCCATAACTGTATTTATGAGCTCCGTTCCAAGTACTGAAACAATTGCCAAGGATAGAAGTATTGATGGAAATGCAAAAAGAATATCCATTGTTCTCATGATAACGTTATCAATCCATCCCTCACAGTATCCAGCAATTAAACCTAATGTTCCACCACAGATTGATCCTATTCCTACAGCTAAAAGCCCCACAAATATCGATACTCTAGCTCCATAGCAGATTCTACTAAGTATATCTCTTCCGTACTCGTCTGTTCCTAGTAGAAATTTCTTTGAAGGTGCTTCTAGTAAACTATCTTTGAACATCTCAACTGGATTATAGGGCGATACTACGGGTGCTAAGATTCCTATAATAATCACTAAACATACCCCAACAAGCCCAATTCTTCCTATCCTATCTTGCAAAATTTCTTTTAATAATTCCTTCATTGATACCCAGCTCCTTTACTTAAAACAAAATCTCCTATAAAGATTTTAAAGGAAGACCTTGTTGAAACGCATAACAGAAATTATGTTGTCTACAGTTTGAAAATGTTAATAATTTCCTATTTGTCATAAGAAATCCTTGGGTCTATATATGCGTACAACAAATCTACAATTAAATTAACAGTCACAAAGACAGTTGCGATAAACAAAATGGCACCTTGAACAACTGGATAATCTCTTTGATTTATGCCTGTAAGTACCATCTGTCCTAATCCTGGCAAGGAAAATATCTGTTCTGTTATAACAGTCCCTCCAAGTAAGTATCCTATCTGCATTCCAGCAATTGTTATTATTGGAATCAATGCATTTTTTAGTGCATGTTTGAATATTACCTTTCTTTCTTTAGCGCCCTTTGCTCTAATAGTCCTGATAAAATCCTGACGCAATATTTCTAATATTGACGACCGCGTCATTCTCATGACAGCACCCGACATTATTGCCCCTAAAATCAATGATGGGAATATCAATGTCTTCAAATTCTGGACTGGGTCCTCAAAGAATCTAACAAACTTTAAAGGAGGATAATAACTAAAAGCTAAGGATAAAAATAATAATAATAGCGTGGCTAATGCAAAGTTTGGAATCGACACCCACATAAGGGCCAAAATCCTCGCTAATCCATCTACCCATGTATTTCTCTTCATAGCAGCAAATATTCCTAGAGGAATAGCAATTATCCATGATATTATTGCTGCCATCATTGTTAGCTGAAAGGTAAGCTTAAATCTTGTTAATATATCAGGTAAAATTGGTTTACCCGTTCTTAGGGAAACACCGAAGTCTCCTTTTAATACACCTGACATCCAGTTCCAATATTGTTTGTACCAAGGCAAGTCAAGTCCAAATTGCTTTTGAAGCTGTAATGTCGCTTCCGGCGTAGCATCAAATCCTAAAAGACTAGAAACTACATCCCCCGGAATCAGATGCATGATGAAGAAGATTGCTAGAGATATACCTATTAGCACTGGTATCAATAACAAAATTCTTCTTATAATATATGAACGCATAGAGCTTCACATCCTTTTTAGTAGATAAATAGGTTGTTAAAAACAACCTGAGGCTGCTAAAAACAACCTGGTAGAAAGCATTATTGTAAATTTAGCATTTATATATTCTAATCACTATTATAGTTTAGAGTTAGTTTATTATATGTGTTTAGCATCCTATCCAGTTTTTGACTTACTTCAATAACTTCTGAATCAGTCAATTTCCTTCCTTCTACAATCAATGTATTCAGTTTATATCTAAGTTCTTCCAATAGAACCATCATATCCTTTATTTGGGCCATACCTATTCTTCTCCTTGTTCTAAGTATGTGCACCTGTAAAGCTTAATGAATCTAAGTAGTCAGAATCCTTTAGTGGTTATTAACAAAGGAGACCCCTATAGACTACTTAGATCCATCAATTTTTAATGTGCTACACCTATAATAATCTCTATTTAGCTTCTAAAATAACTGTCTCTCTAAAATCCTCAGGATTGAATACCGTAGGATCAAAATTTTCTACTTCTTTTCTAACAAAGTAATAGTTCATAGGTGAATTAAAGAATAGATTTGGCGATAACTCTATTAACCTCTCTTGAGCTTCTTTATATATCTTTACTCTTTCACCTTCATCTATGGTAACTTTACCTTTATTAGTTAATTCATCATATTTATCATCCTTAAAGCCCCATACGTTTGCAGAACCACTACTGTTAAAGAAAAATCCTAAAGCTCTATCTGGGTCAGAACCTGCTCCATTTCTTCCTGCCATAACTTGGTGATCACATTTCTTCCAAGCTGCTACATATTGTCCTATTTCTAATTGTTCTATTTCTGATTTAATTCCTATTTTTTCAAGCTGCTGCTGTAGTATCTGTGCGGTTCCAACTATATCAGTATATCCACCTAGCGCGGTTATCTTCATCTTAAATCCATCTGGATAGCCTGCCTCAGTCAATAGCTTCTTTGCCTTCTCAATATCCTGCTTATATAATTCATTTTGCGATGGATCTATTGACCATTTTCCTAGAGCATTTGGTACAGGACCAGTAACCACTGCATCACCACTAAAGATAGTCGTGGCCATTTCATCTCTGTCTACGGCTAAAGACATAGCTTTTCTAACCTTAGGATTATTAAATGGCTCTATGTTTAGATTAAATCCTAGGAAGGTATAGTTATTAGATTGGTACGACTTTATATCTATTTCTTCATTCTTCTTTAATAAAGGTAATGTTTGAGATGATAATGTAGTAACATGTATAGCTCCAGTTCTAAGAGCTGCAACCCTTGATGATTCGTCAACCATAACATTATATACAATAGAATCAAGCTTAGGCTGTCCTTCTATAAAATAATCAGGGTTTTTCTTTAAGGTAATATTGTTATCAGGTACCCATTCATCAAGTATAAAAGGACCTGTTCCACAGGCAACCTGCATTAAATCACCATTCTCCTCAACTACCTCCTTAGGTACTATTGCTGCATAGGAGCTAGACATGTATGACATGAATGGTGCGTATGGTTCACTTAGTTTGAATTCCACCGTTGATTCATCAATCACATTAATCTCTTTAATCTTTTCAAAATAAGATTTTGCTATTGAAGCTGTATCGGGATTTAAAATCCTTTCAAAGGAATATTTAACGTCATCTGCATTCATTTGTCTGCCGTTATGGAATTTAACATTTTTTCTTAAATTGAATATGTAAGTAGTATCGTCTGGAGTTTCCCACTTCTCCGCTAGGTTAGGGACATAATTCATATTCTTATCTGTTTTAACTAGGCTGTCATATATCTTCGTGTATATTCTTACCGACGCATGAGCTGGAACCTTATGAGGGTCTAAACCAGCAGGTTCTGAATCCGAAGCATATATTAGTGTCTGTTCCTCAGCTAGTGATGGTTCATTTGATTCCTTTGCTTCACTGCTTTCTTCACTTTGACTACTAGGTGCCTTTCCCTCACTTGATGAATCACTGGTGGATGCATCCTTTGACCCACATCCCGTAAATACTAATACTAGTGAAAGGAATATAGCAATTATTACACAATACTTTTTCATTGTTAACACTCCCCCTTTAAATTTTTCATTGCTTTATTATGTATAGCCAATCTAAACTCGGCTATATTAACGGGTTTATCGACATGAAGTCTGTTTGATAAAAGGACTACATTAAAGCCTTTCTTAAGATTTAAATATATGGATGTTCCTGTAAATCCAGTGTGTCCAACACCCTCAGGATAAAGATCTGAGATTTGCCATCCTAAACCTCTGCCCTCACCATAATCAATAAAAGATCTATTAATTATCTCTTCTCGGATTATAGCCTTGCCATCAAAGCGTCCTCTATTAAGATATAAGTTACAGAGTATATTTAAATCATTCAAGCTTGAGAATATTCCCGCGTGTCCCGCTACCCCTTTAAAATAATAGTAACAATTGCCATCATTGACCTTGCCTACTATCGGTATACTTTCATCTCTAAATCCTTCAAAACTTAGCTCTCTATCTTGTACCATGCTAGTCTCTATTCTATTCCCATATTCAGTTGCTACTATTTTATCTCTAAGTGGTTTGAAGTCTGTATCCTGTAAATTTAGAGGATTAAAAACCAACTCTCGTAAGGCAATGTCCAGATCTTTTCCATTTATTTTTTCAATTAGCTTTCCTAATAGAATAAAATTTATATCGCTGTATTGTACAGCTCCTTTTTTTAGAGGATTCTTACTAACTACATAGGCAAAAACATCCTCAAAGCTTCTATTTGCCATGGTATAGAAAGGAAACCAAGGTATTAATCCTGAGCTATGACTTAATAACTGCTGGATAGTAATATCTTTAGTAGCATTATTTAATCCTTCATTACTAAATTGAAGATATCGTGAAAGCTTATCTGATAGTTTCAGTTCTTTTTCAGATACTAATCTCAATATAGCTGTTAAAGTAAATATTTTTGTCAGAGATGCTATATCAAATATCGTATCGGTTTCCACTAGTGTCTTATCGGGTAAATATTTTGCATAGCCATATGATTCTCTGAAAATAATCTTATTGCTTTGAGATATTAAAATATTGACACCTTTAAAGAACTCTCTTTGTTCATATATTTTTACTATATTCTCTATATGATCTTTTATAATATATCTCCCCCTATAAACATGGTGGATATACGAGCTTACCCATGATAACACTCTTTCTTGCACCGGTGGCCGACTTTAGATTGTTGGACTTACCATTTAGGAATTCGTTTCCTAGTATTGCAAAGGCTATAGCTTCCTTAGCATCACTCGAAAAATTCAACTGCTCCATGGTATATACTTCTATATCCTTACTCTCCCTAAGACCCTTTAAGATAGCATTATTTTTTGCTCCGCCACCACCAACATATATCTCATCTATTGTCATTCTTGAAGATACAAACTTTTTAATGTTATCTGCTATTGCTGTATAGGTATATGCTGTTATAGTTGCAACGAAATCTTCAAAGCTGATTTTAAATTTTCTTTTAAGCTTAGAAGCTCTTTTACCATATCCTCGTTGTATTGTTCTCTTCCTGTACTTTTTGGTGGAGATACGAGAAGGAAGTCATCCCTTTCCATTATCAAATCAAGTAATTCAGGATTTACCTTCCCCTTCAATGCAATGTTTCCATCCTTATCAAAGGTATACTTATTATCTGTTAATATAGTGACAACCCTATCAATCAGCATATTGCCTGGACCACAATCGAAGGCCAGTACATCATCCTCTAAACTGTTTGCCCTTAAAGCTGTTAAATTGCTTATTCCTCCAACATTTATTAATACTCTGCCCTTTTTAGGGCTAGTGAACAATATATAGTCTGTATAAGTTACAAGAGGAGCACCTTGACCACCTACGGACATATCCGATGGCCTATAATCTCCAATTGTTAAACATCCCGTAATCGATGCGATCTCGGCTAATTCTCCTATCTGAAGTGTCGCACCGCCCTCTGGCATATGGTATATGGTTTGTCCATGACTTGAAATAAAATCTACTTCGGAGGTTTTGAGATTATTTTTCTCCATTAGCCTTTTAGCAGCTTTTCCAAATTTCCTTCCTAATTCGATATTTGTTTTACAAATATCCTCAACATTAGATGTGCCGGGACTACACAACATAAGTATCCTCTTTTTCTCATCAGAGCTATACTCCTCTGATATAAAGTCGATTAAGTTTACGATAGTTCCAACTCCATAACCTTTAATTTCTACAAGGCATGCGTCTACACCATCTAGGGATGTCCCCGACATAAGGCCTATAGCTAACTTTCTTTCCTTTAGCATTAATTGACTTAAATTCAACTCCGTCACCTCTTTTCTTTATACATATTTACAAAATTTCTCGTTTCATCTATATATTCAATAGTTTCATCATAAAAGGTTGTAGCATAACACATAAATAATAAATCGATTACGTGTAATTGGGCTATCCTCGACGCCGTCGCACTACTTCTTATTTTTGATTTTTCTACACCGGATACGAATAGCTTAATATCTGCCCTATCAGCTAGCATACTCTTTCCATATCTAGTAATACCTATCGTAGTAGCACCTTTAATTTTGGCAAGCTCCATGATATTGATGACTTCGTGGGTATCACCGCTATAGGATACCCCTATAAACACGTCTTTGTCCTCAATGTTAGCAACACAGGCGCTCATTTTATGAACGTCGTTAGTGAAATATGCATTTTTATTTATTCTTGTAAATTTTTGTTCACCATCGACACATACTAGACTCGAAGCCCCTATTCCAAACAGTAAAACTCTTTTGCTATTCTTTATAGCTCTTGCTGCTCTATTTAACTCATCTATATCTATTATTTTGCTAGTTTCCTGTATTGCCTTTAAACTATTTGCCGTAACCTTTGATATTATGGTACTAGTATCTTCACCAGCCTCTATGTCTCTATAGCTTGTTTCTACCGAATTATTCAAATCCCCTAAAATTCTCATTTTTAGATCTCCGAAACCCTTAAGTCCAAGGGATTTAGAAAGTCTTACAACTGCCGCACTACTGGCGTCTGACCTTTTAGCTAACTCCTGGGTAGTTGTATCAACAATATTATAGGGATTGTTTAATATATATGTAGCAATTTTTCTTTCTGATGGCGGTAATGTATCTAGCATCTGTCTTATCATATTTAATCCACCTGTTTTATATATGTAAATTCCTCCTTTTGAAATGTAATTTCATCTTTTGTTTAAACATAGTGAAATATTATTTTATTAAATTATATCTTATTTGGCAGAATATTTCAAACAATATTATCAAATGAGCAAATTGCATAATTACCATCCTCAAAAACTTACTACTATATATAGTCTTAAAAACCCTATAGCTATACCACATTTATTATGCAATTGTGCCAAGTTAGAATTATGCAATTTCCTCAAATAACTATAAGTTTGTAACAATAAAAACTCAGGTGCATCATACCCCTTCGTTTTGGTCAGATTTTTCTTCGAGAAATGACCTCAAAAAAAAGAACAGGTTTTATCCTGTTCCTATATATTATGCCTCCATATGATTTACTTTAACTCCATCTAATCCGCTTAAGCTATCCATCATGTTGGTTATACGGGTTTTGGGTCCTCTTAAATTCACTGTAATTAATCCCGTATTTTCTTCCCTAGGATCATGCATTCCAAATCTACCTAAAATCAGATCACCATTTGTTGTTAATATTTCCTGTACCCTTGGCGCAGAATTTGTTCTATGGTCTACGCTAATACTCATAACACTTAAATTATCCATATCTGACATACAAACACCTCCTTTTTTCTTCATCTTTTTCCCTTTGTATTTTAAACTTTCTTTAAAAGATATATACGTTTCAAGCTCAAAAAATTACAACTATAAATAGTTCTTAAAGATAAACACCTTCAAGGTTTAATAAATCTCAAAGAAAAAATGTAGAAGCATTCATTATTTTCTTTGAGATTTATTTTGAATGTTAATGTTGTTTATCTATAGTAGAACTTAATTTATACATATACAAGTACTCAGTGTTTCTGGAAGTTTTGGATGTGTATAAATTAATAGTTTTATCGGAATCTCTATATTACACGCTTCTCTTACTCCTCTCATTTATATTATTTTTTTCATAACCTTAAAGCAAAATGCTATAATAATATTAATTATAGAGATTCAAGTAAAACTATTAATTTATACATATGACTAGTTGAGGTGATTAAATGCAATTTGACAGTATTTGCAAAAAGTTTCAATCCAGAATTCCTGTACCGGAAGGGAGATACGACTCTTATGCCGTACTTGTTCCTTTAGTATACGTAGATAACGAAGCCCATCTTTTATTCGAGGTTCGATCAGAAAAATTAAATACCCAACCTGGAGAGATTTGTTTTCCAGGAGGAAGGATAGAAGAAAATGAAAGTCCTATGGAATCTGCCATAAGAGAAACATGTGAAGAACTGAATATAGAGGATTCAAATATTAAAGTCTTAGGTCCTACAGACTATGTTGTTACTCCTTTTAATTTGATATTATATCCTTTTATCGGGGTAATAAATAATGTACATGTAGAGAATATTAACTATAATTCCGATGAGGTAGGTTCAATTTTTACAGTTCCTCTGAGTTTTTTCATGGATAATGATCCTGAAACCCATTATGTAAAAAACAAATTAGAGGTTTCAAGTAAATTTCCATTTCATAAAATACAAAACGGTAAAATTTATAATTTTAGAACGGGAAAATATCCTATCTATTTCTATGAATATAAGGATTATGTAATATGGGGAATGACAGCTAGAATAATTAACAATCTTATTAATGTATTGAAAATGGGGGATTAATCTCTCTGTTTTCCGATCGAATTCTTAATGACAGAAAATAAAAATCGACCTATCCTACAAGGCTAGGCCGATTTTTCAGGAGCTAGGGGATAAATTTTAAAGGGGGTGTTATCTTATAATTACCCTCATATTTATTGTTTAAACTTTTATTGAAAATTATTTTCAATTATTTTTCTGGAAATATTTATCGTATTATTCTAAAACGCTTTTACCTATCTCAATTAATTCTATACCACCTTCAACAGCTAGAATCTCAAGTTCTTCTATGACGTAACCTTTAAAGTACTTTAACTTTATCTTAGAATCATCTATTTTATATAATTCATACTTATCGACTAGTTTTGTGCTTAAAAACTCCTCATTGATTTTCTTTCTTAAATCATTCATTATAAATATATCGAAGTTCTTTTTTCCAGAGAGTATGTTTAATATAGTGTTTCTAATTCTTATGTTAATAAAATCCACTCTTCTAAGATAGAAGCTTAACTTAAAATTTTCAATCATAAAACCTATAAAAACAGTTATTATAAATGCGTAAATAATTGCAATTAACATACTCCTCACCCCTTACTAAATTTTGTTTAATTTTATGAATTTCGGGGATATATATTAATATATCTTCATTTATTTATATAATACCATTTTTTTCTAACAATAAACATTTTGTATAAATATCTTTGTAATATTTATATTATTTTTACTAGATGAATTTGTTACAATATATATAATCCCGGATTATTCATAGAAAATTTAAAACTCTGCTGCGTTCTTTTGTTTCTAAGATATTCATCAAATTCTCAACGTACTGTTCTAGTATACCTTTGAACTTGATAAATACCTTAGAAATCAAAGTTACTTGCTCCCTTTCAAACTTTCTATGAATAATCGGGGCTAATCTAAGGATTTAAGAGGTGGTATACATGAAAAATATTGGTGCATTTTTAGATATCGATGGTACACTGTACAGAAATTCTCTTATGATCGAGCATTTTAAGAAACTATTAAAATATGAAGTCGTTGATCCTGCCCTATGGCATAGCCACGTCAAGCATACATATTATGATTGGCAAAAACGACGTGGAAATTTTGATGATTATTTACTAGAACTTGCAAAGATCTATATTGATTCTTTAAAAGGCCTTAATAAAAGCGATCTCGAATTCATAAGTAATCAGGTCATAGATCTAAAGGGAGATAAAGTATATAGATATACAAGGTCAAGGATTGCCTGGCACAAAGCACAAAATCACAAGGTGTTTTTTATATCAGGAAGTCCAGCATACTTAGTAAAGAAAATGGCAGAAAAATATGAAGTCACAGATTATATGGCTACAAAATATAAAGTAGATGAAGAAAATAACTTTACCGGTGAAATTGTTCAAATGTGGGATTCAGAAAGTAAGCACAAGGCAATCATGGAATTTGTAAACACTTATAATCTTGATTTAGATCAAAGCTATTCCTACGGAGATACAAACGGTGATTTTTCTATGCTAAAAATGATAGGTCACCCTATAGCAATAAATCCGGCAAAGGAATTACTTAAAAACATAAAGGCTGACGATGATTTACTTAAAAAAATTACTATTATTGTAGAACGAAAGGATGTTATATATAAACTAGATGGTGATGTGGAAATTTTATAAGATAGATAGCTATTCAAAGACTCAGTTTGAGTCTTTTTTTTATCATAACAATATCAAATCCAGATTATTTATAGAATACTATTCTGACTTCTAATCCATAATATTTATATGATCCAAGTTTTTCAATCATTAAATTAAAGATGATATTCGAATATGCAATTCTGCCAAGTTAAAATTATGCGATTGTCTAAAATAACTTACAGGAGGTTCTTATGACTAGAAAAAATAGAAAAGGTGTTGTAGGCAAAAAAAATCCAACTATGCATAATAGAGAAAGTGTAGGAGTTGGCCTAAGTTTTACCGATGAACATGTAAGCTTTAGCGACGATATTGAAAGAAAAATCAAAGAAAAAAAGGCAAAAAAATAGCACCTTTCGGTGCAATCCCTATAGTACTTTTAAGAAAGTTGGTAACGTTTTCTTAATATATATTTATTCTACACAAAAGAAAAATTTCCTTCTAATTTTTTGAAAAATTCAAATTTTTGTTTTATTGGGTCATTTTTCGAAGAGAAATCCTACCAAACTCAGGGTTTTGATGCCCCTGAGTTTTTAATTTCATTTATTTCTATTTCCTCCTTCTATTTCTAACATATTAATAAAATAATGTGAAAAACTAATTATATAGAGTTCATCTAGCAAAGCTCAATTTATATATATCCAAATACTTGGAGCTTCTGGGAGTTTTGGATATGTATAGTTCTTGAATCTCTATATACCATATTCTACTTAATCTTAGCTAGGAATTTGATGGATAATCATATATTCTCAAAAATTCTATCAGAGATAATAACTCTAGAAACGGGGGATTGAAATGAAAGCTATAAAATTATTACCACTACTTTTATCTATTTTAATGATTGCACCAATTAATCCAGTCAAATCATTTAATCATAAATCAGATAAAAGTTTGGTAATCAACTATAAAACAAATAATGATTTTTCTCATAAAATATCCTATTTATATAAATAGGATATTTTATGAGAAAGAAACAGGCGATCTCTCACGAACATATCCCTTGAGTTCAGCCCCAGGGTGTTTTAGAATAAATGAAGTTCCAAGTTTTGAAATTCACCGGTTTGGCTAGTACTAACGTACGTGACCAATCGATGAATATTTCAACTAACTTAGCAATTCATCATTCTGAGACACCCGCAATAAAATCCAAGTTCAAAGTTCTCTGAAATTAGGCCTTTTTTAACAGTGTCAAAAACTGCTATTCCCCCCACTCCTTCAAACTTATTATTAATATCTTTCAACTACAAAAATAATCCCTTTAATATTGACATTCATTATCATTTATAGTATGCTAAAGGTAAATATTTCTTAACTTATTATTTTTTATCTTTACATTGAAAATGATGATTATTAACTCAATTATTAAAAACAAGGAGGCCATCTTATGACACTAGATCTTGCGAATAAGGGTCAAAAAATTGAGATTGTTAATATTCCAGATGCAAATATTAGAGTACAGGCAATAAGATTAGGTATTTCCGAAGGTTCTAAGCTGTTATGTTCACAAAAGTTACCTGCGGGGCCTGTTATTTTACAAAATAGAATGCAGGAAATTGCTATAGGTAGGAATCTTGCAAAACGAATTCGAATAAAATTAGTTTAATATACTGTTTAATACACTGAAGATAAAACAATATTCGAATCACTTTAATGAAGGAGGACTAATCATGAACTGCCATAATCCGGCTTCAACAATAAACGTGCCAGAAAACGCAAAAAAAATTGTATTGGCAGGAAACCCCAATGTAGGTAAATCTGTTTTCTTTAATTATCTAACAGGCCTATATGTAGATGTATCAAACTTTCCCGGAACTACGATTGATATTAGCTCTGGAAAACTAAATGGAGATGTTGTCATGGATACTCCTGGTGTTTACGGTGTATCCTCTTTTAATGACGAAGAAAGCGTTGCTAGGGACATAATACTTTATGCAGATATAATACTAAATGTTGTAGACGCTGTTCATCTAGAGAGAGACTTATTTTTAACTCAACAAATCATTGATATGGGCAAACCCGTTATAGTTGCCTTAAATATGATGGATGACGTAAGGAGAAATGGTCTTAAAATAGATATAGACCTATTATCAAAAGAGCTCGGTGTTGAGGTTATTCCTACTACTGCAATTAAAGGTGAAAATTTAGACAAAGTAAAGGAATCTATTTTTATAGCTAGGCCTGGTAATAGAATAAAAGAAATTAAAGAAATTATTGATAAAGTAATAGATAGGGTCGATACGGAATCTGAAGCTCTCCTTTTAGCTGAGGAAGATGAGAATATCGTTGAAAGACACCGTGTAAAAGACTACCAAGGTCAAAGAGAACATATATATAAACTTAGAAGAAATAGAGTTGATGAAATAGTTGACAGCATAGTTTCCCAGACCAGCGAAAATGCTTCATTTAAGACAAAGCTTGGAAGAATGATGCTTCAGCCTATCACTGGTATTCCTATATTACTTGCTGTATTATATGTTATGTATCAAGCTATCGGTGTATTCGTAGCTCAAACCGTAGTAGGTGTAACTGAAGAAATAATAATGGGAGAATACTATTATAACTTTATAATGAACACCCTTGGTAAATTATTAAGTGACTCTAACTTAATAGGGCAATTACTAATTGGTGAATTTGGACTTATAACTATGGTTCCAGTTTATATACTTGGTCTTTTACTTCCTTTGGTCATTGGGTTTTATTTCTTCCTTTCTTTGTTGGAGGATTCAGGATATTTACCAAGAATTGCTGCTCTTGTTGATAGAGCCTTAACTTCAATAGGATTAAATGGTAGAGCTATTATACCTATGATATTAGGGTTTGGTTGTGTTACTATGGCAACAATTACTACTAGATTGTTGGGTTCTAAAAGAGAAAAGTTTATCGCAACAATGCTTTTAGGGTTAGCAATTCCTTGTTCGGCTCAATTAGGTGTAATCATGGGATTAATTGCTCCCTTAGGATTAAAGGCTCTAGTTATTTATTGTTCAACAATCTTTGTAGTATTCGTAATTACGGGAACATTGTTAAATAAATTAATGCCTGGTGAATCTACCGATTTATTGATTGATTTGCCTCCACTTAGACTGCCTAGGTTAAACAACGTATTAAAGAAGACCTATGTGAAATCTATTATGTTTCTAAAGGAAGCCGTTCCTTTATTCATTTTAGGTGGTGTAATAATCACCGTATTACAATATACTGGTTTATTGGACAGCATAGCTAATTCTCTTGCACCATTTACAGAAGGATTTTTGAAACTTCATCCTAAAGTTGCTCAAGCATTTATCATGGGTATAGTTAGAAGAGACTTTGGCGCAGCCGGTCTTAATGATCTCGCAACACAAGGATTACTTAATGGTCCACAAGTTATTGTATCATTAGTAGCTATTACCCTATTTGTACCATGTATTGCCGCTATAATGGTTATTTTTAAAGAAAGAAGCTGGAGAGAATCAGCAGGAATATATATCGGAAGCTTTATAATATCATTTTTAACAGCAGGGATATTGGCACAATTTATTTTATAAAAAGGGTGTCTCAGAATGGCAAATTTCTGAAACACCCTGGGACTGAACTCATAAGAAAATTTTATGAGACAGCCCCTATCTTTTTTTGCTATGCACTTCACCTTTTATATTTATCTCTCTTGTCCATGAACCTCTATCTCAGTTTTTTCTACTATCCTGTTAGATTCGTCAACAAAGACAATATTAGGCTTTGCTGTCTTTGCTTCTTCTGGAGATATCCAGCAGTATGCAATAATAATAACATTGTCATCTGGCTGTACTAATCTTGCAGTTGCACCGTTTAAACATATAACTCCGCTATCGGCAGCACCTTCAATAACATAGGTTTCAAGCCTAGCACCATTATTATTGTTTACTATTTGAACCTTTTCTCCTGGAAGAATCCCAGCTGCATCTATCAGTGTCTTATCTATAGTTATACTACCTACATAATTTAAATTTGCTTCTGTAACTGTTGCTCTATGGATTTTACTTTTAAACATATTGACTAGCATTTTATACCTCCAACCTTACATTGTCTATTAGTCTTGTTCTTCCTATATTCACTGCTAAAGCAATTAGAATACTGCCCTTTATTTCTTCAATCGCTTCTAGCGTCTTGTCACAAACTATTTCTACATAATCAATTTTAGACAATGGCTGACTGCTAATCTTGTCAACAATAAGCTTACTAACCTTTAATGCGTTTCTTTCTCCTTCTTTTATAACTTCTTCAGCACTAGATAATGCTTTAGAAAGTACAATTGCTGCCCTTCTCTCATCATCACCTAAATAGGTATTTCTTGAACTCATGGCAAGACCATCTTCTTCTCTTACAATGGGACATGGTACTATCTCAACATCAATGCACAGATCCCTAACCATTTGCTCAATGACAGCTATCTGCTGAGCATCTTTTTGTCCAAAATATGCCCTATCCGGTGTTACTATATTAAACAGTTTTGTTACGATTGTTGTAACTCCTCTGAAATGTCCGCGTCTTGAAGCTCCACAGAGCTTTTTAGTAATAGCACTATCTGTATCAACATAGGTACTGCATCCCGAAGGATACATCTCTTCAACCAACGGCGAAAACACTATATCTGCCCCTGCGTCTTCCACTAATTTACTATCTCTTTCTAAGTTCCTAGGATAGGACTCAAAATCTTCTCCTTGACCAAATTGAGTAGGATTCACAAAAATACTAACAATTACTAAATCATTTTCTTCCCTGGCCTTTTTCACAAGGGAAGTATGTCCTTCATGCAGATACCCCATAGTAGGAACGAAACCTATTGATTTTCCATTTTTTCGAGCTCCTCTAATTAGTAATCTAATCTCTTTTATTGTATTTAGTACTTTCATTGTTTTCCTCCCTATTTACATTTAACCCTGATTATTCATGAAAAGCTTGAAAGACTGCAAGTAATTTTAATTTCTAAGGTATTTATCAAGTTCAAAGGCATACTAGAACAGTACGTCGAGAATTTGATGGATACCTTAGAATCAAAAGGACGCAGCAGCGTTTTGAATTTTTCATGAATAACCTGGGGTTAATACAGCTTTTCTAGCACTTCTTCATCTATACTAAAGGTGTGTTCCTTAGCTGGAAACACTTCATTTTGCATTTCTTTAATGTATAACCTTGTAGATTCTTTGATAGAATCACAAAGGTTTGAGTACTGCTTTACAAATTTTGGTACAAAATCTGTATACATGCCTAGCATATCCTGCGTCACTAGAACCTGTCCATCACAATATTTACCTGCACCAATTCCTACGGTTGGTATTTCAAGCTTTTCACTGATTATCTTTGCTAAACCTTCAGGAACACACTCTAAAACTATTGCGAATACTCCAGCTTCTTGAAGTAACAGTGCATCTTCAATTATTTTCTTAGCCTGCTCCTCACTTTTCCCTTGAACCTTAAAACCTCCAAACATGTTTATTGATTGAGGAGTAAGTCCAAGATGTCCTATAACCGGTATTTGAGCCTTTACAATTGCCCTAATTTTATCAATAACCTCTCTTCCACCCTCTAGTTTAACTGCGTGAACTCCACCTTCTTGAACAATCCTGCCGGCATTTCTAATACTATCCTCAATACTTACATGATATGATAGGAAAGGCATATCTCCAATGATCATGGCTCTTTTAGCACCTCTAGAAACTGCCTTACAATGGTGTATCATATCATCTACAGTTACCTTAAGGGTATTTTCATATCCAAGCATAACCATTCCAAGTGAATCTCCTACAAGTAAGCTATCTATCTCTGCTTCATCTAAGAGCTTCGCCGTCGAGTAATCGTATGCCGTAAGCATCGAAATTTTTTCACCCTTCTCCTTAGCCTTTAAAAACGAACTAACAGTAAACTTCTTGTTTGTCATTCTATTCACCCCTTAAAATATTTTGTAATTCTTTTATCTTTTCATAACTATCTAATTTATCCCTTTTTGCTAAGCTTACGGTCATATTACCCATTAGTTTATAAAAATTCAATTTATCCAAGGCCATACTCCCAATAGATTCTACATGTTTTTCAATTGTCTTTACATCGCCCCTTGCTATGGGTCCAGTTAAAGCTTTTTCAGTGCCTAGCTCATATATGTTTTTCATAGTTCCTTCAATAAGTGGGTACATAGCATTGTACCCTTCTTTTCCATCAATACCTATGGCTTCAAATAGTGATAAACCATAATCCATAAGAGTTACAAAATAGTTTGATAAAACACAGGCCGTAGCATGATAAATAGTCTTCTGATCCGAACTTATATTAAAAAATCTGTTTCCTGTAGTCCTCAAAATTTTCTCCACTACATCGCTTCTCTCTTCATCACCTTCTATGCTAAAGACTGTATTATTCAGGTCTTTTATAGCTTTTTCTATATCCGCAAAGGCCTGTAGTGGATGCACCGAATATGTAAAACATCCACTTTTCTTTGCATTTTTTAAAATCTTAGAGGAAGCTGCACCACTCATATGAATTATTATTTGCCCACTCATCAATAGATCTTCCTGCACAAGATTGTCACAAACTCTTTCAATCTCATCATCATTAGTTGTTACAAAGATAATCTCTGATTGTTGAGTTAATTCTGAGACATTATAATAGGCTTTACTATTAGTAAAAGCTGCTGCCTTTTCAGATGATTTTTGACTTTTACTATAGTACCCTTTCACATCAAAACCATTATTCACCAGATACTTTCCGAAGGCTATTCCTACCTTCCCAGCACCAATAAATCCGATATTCATGCTTTTCACATCCTTTAGATTTGATTCTCAACAAATAAAAAACTCTTTCTAAGTCTTATGTATAAATAGACATAGAAAGAGTGTATAGTCATAGTGAAACTAAGAAGATAAAACTTTTCTTAGTTTTGGATCTATCTCATAAAAGCATCTCTTGAGTTGACCCCATAAGATATTTCAGAATGAATGAAGTTCAAGGTTTTAAAATTTCATCGGTTAGGCTAGTACTAGCGTACGTGCCAAGTCAGTAAAATTTCAAATAACGCATAAATTCGTCATTATGAAACACCATAAGCAATAAAAAACCTTCAGAGCATAAGCAAAGAAGGGTAATTTCACACTATTAATACCTTCTGTCTCGGTCCATAGCATAGGCTCAGAGCAGATAAATAACCTTATTAAGTTTTCACTTAAGAAAAATACAGTATAGCTCGTAGCTACGATACTATCCAATTTTATTTTATCATAATGAAATGATTTGTACAAATTATTTTAAAAGACTAAAGATTTATATGGCTTAACATTCCTTCAATAAATTTTTTAACATTAATTTTTCCCTTATATTGAGATTTTTTCCTTATGTAGTCCATTTGCCTTCTTACCTCGGTAAAATCAAAAAGAGAAGTAGAATATTTTTCAAACTTAACATTTCCATAGTCTTCAATTCCGATACTAGCTATGTTTTCCAAAGAAGATTGTATTATCCTCCTAACTCTTTGTTCTATAGCCTTAACCGATACCGCCGATTTCTTTTCCTCCTTGTACCTCTTATTTATGCTTCTATATAAGTCACTTATCCTATAACTGTGAAACTTACCTCCTGATTCTTTTCTTTGGTTGGCGAGTATCTCTATTATGTTCATCAAATCACTACTGCCTGATTCACCCAAAATCCCAATATCTGAAAAAACCTTGGTCACTTCTTCCTTAACGCTATTTTTATCAGTACCATTCCCTTTGTCGCTAAATATTCCATAGTTATTTCTTTCTAGGGTCTTGCCAATTAAAGATAACGCTTTTTTATAATTTATAGTCTCAATTGCTTTTTCAATTATAGATACAACTTCAATAACATTAATTGGTTTATTAATAAAGTACTCTATTCCGCTTTTATAGGCCTCCCCAATCATATCCTTAGATGTGACCTCCGATATCATTATAAACTGGGTGTTTAAGTCCCTCTTCTTCATCTCGGTTACAATTTCTATTCCATCCACTAAAGGTAGTAAAAGATCTACTAAAGCTATATCAGGTTGAAATTCTTCAATCTCTTCAATTGCTTTATTTCCATCCTCTGCTTCACCTACAACATATCCTAGACGATAATTGTCAATAATATTTGAAAGTATTCTTCTTATCCCTGGATCATCATCTATTATATAAAACGATGGCTTCATTTATCTTTCCTCCTTCGGAATAATGCTCCTAATAGGAATATATACACTAAAACTACAACCTTGCATAACCTCGGAAGCGACTTCGATTTTTCCTCCAAAGTAGTTATATACAATATGCTTTACGTGAGTCAATCCTAAACCGGTAGACATTTTTCCAGTCTTTCTATCAAATTTTGTAGAAAATCCCGGTTCAAAAATAACACCTATATCTTCATCCTTTATACCCATACCGCTATCAGCAATTTTAAATACTATATATTCATTTTCTCTATGCTGTGAAATTCTTATGTTACCCTTATTTTCTATTGCATCTATACTATTAATTATAAGATTATTTATTACTGATATAATTTGATAGTAGTCCTTTACTTGATAATTGCTTGTATAGTGAGTGAAAATATTGATATCTTTACCAATATCTTCAATATATCTTGTAGTGTTTTCCCTAAGCATTTTAAAGATTGTAGATAATTTCATTGTATTTTCTTTTTTTTCATGAGGGAGCAATCTCTCTATACCAGATACAACTCTTTGATTATCCTTCTTGATTTCATGTATGTCCTTAGCAAGATTTAATACTCTTCTTCTCAATTTGTTAGTGTAGTTTATGTCAATAGATTCCTTTATATCCTTCAACTCAGTATAAATAGAGTAAGACCTCTCCATGGCTTGCTCTATATCCTGCATATTTTTCTTAAGAAAAAAAACTTCGGCCTTCATATTTGCGGTAAAGAGAAGTAGATTTATATACCTTTTCTGGTGCTCTTCCTTCAAAATAAACATGTTATAAGCCTTAATACTGGAATATAGTACAAAGGCAATTGTAGCCCTTAAGAAGCCTGCCGTGAAAATACTAGTTAAAATAATCTCTATTGAGGGTTTTGTAAACTCGTGCCTTACAACAGCTTCAGCTATATTAGAAACTATGTCTGAAATACCTACCAAGAATATGAAGAAAATTGGTAGATCCTTATATTTTCTTATATTGAGCTGATACAAAGCAATACCAAAACTCAAATAAAATACTGCCGAGGGAAGATGCTTTACAGCTATATCAGATATATGCAAAATTTTGTTAAGCTGAATAGTATCAATTGTAAATCTAAAAATAAAAACTAATATCGCAGTGCAGCTTGTTGTCAGTAAAATTGGTATATCTTGAAATTTCAATAGCAAAAATGTTAAAATAGCTATCCCAATAGATAATCTAAAATCTGAGTTGAATGGATTTATATAGACTTGTCCCATTAATGTAGTAATAATTGATACTAAAATAATTCGTTTTAAAGTATCTTTGCTCATGTATATAACACTTCCCGATTCTAATATAAATTTTGATAGTCATCCACAAGATTAAATTCGACATATTTTCATTTTTCCCTTTTCTTCCTATAACTTTAATCTGATTATTTTTGAAATAATCTATACATATAACTCAAATTATAAGCTCATCCACATTTAAACCCAGATTATTCATGAAAAATTTAGGATTTTGCTGCATCTTTCAAATTTTCTATGAATAATCTAGGTTTAAATTTCCTATAAATAAAAAAATCCTATTTATTCATATAAATAAACAGGACTGACCACAACCAATATTTCTAATGCTATTTTCTTTTACAACTTTCCCTTATAATCAACTCTGATGGAATAGTGACTTTCTTGGAGATCCCTCTACCTTCATTAATTCTTTCGCGTATTAAGCCAACAGCAGTAACTCCCATAAATTCAGTATAGATTTTGACAGTACTTAAAGGAGGAACTAAATATTTTGATGTAGGTATGTCATCAAAGCCAATAATACTTATATCATTGGGTAAGCTAATATTCGATTCATGTAGTGCTTTAATTGCACCAATTGCCATAGAATCACTAGCTATAAAAAATGCTGTAGGCAATCCACCTTTTTCAATTGCTTTTTTCATTAAACCATAGCCGTCTTCCGATGTAAATCTACCAACATGTACATTGTCGGGATTATATATGTCATTTTTTTTCATAAATTCATAGTATGTTGTCTCTCTCTCATCTTCTATGGCTTTATTATCTTTACCAATGTATTCTCTTCCTCCAATATATCCAATTTCTTGATGTCCAAGACTCAGTAAATATTCTAATACTTCTAAAACAGCTTTTCTAAAATCGATTATGATGGAGTCGTACATTTTTTCATTTGGAGAAAAATCAACAAAAACAATATTCTTAGAATATGCTGTAAATGCATCAACTTCTATATTAGAGAATTTACCAATAGCTATAACTCCATCTAAGTCATTAAGTTCATTTGCAGTAAGATCATTATCATTTTTAAAAATCGTTATTATCTCAATTTTTTTGTTAAAACACTCTTTCTCAATTCCCATTCTAATAGACAGATAATAAGGATCTTCTAATTCTTGGATTTGAGAATACCAATGTATAAGTCCAATTTTCACTCTTTTTTCTACTTTCTTAATTTTATTTCTTTGTTTACGGGTTTTATAGTTTAATTCTTCTGCTATTTCAAAAATTCTCTTTCTGGTACTCTCAGCCACAGAAAGACTGATATCATAATTTAACACGCGTGATACAGTAGCAGGTGAAACCCTAGCTATATTTGCAATTTCTTTAATAGTTGCCATAGAATTCTTCCTTCCAAAATCGATTTTTGCATTTTATTTAAACCCGGATTATTCATGGAAAGTTTGAAAGGGTGCAAGTAATTTTGATTTCTAAGACTTTCATTAAGTTCGAAGGCATACCCAAACGGTACGTCGAGAATTTGATGGAGGTCTTAGAATCAAAAGGACACAGCAGAGTTTTTAATTTTCTATGAATAATCCAAGTTAAATTTATTATGAGTTATAATTAGGCTTTGAAAAAATATTTTTCACTCTATTTATTATCATATCAAAAAAACTCAATTTTACAACTTTTTCATCATTTAAACCCAGATTATTCGTGGAAAATTAGAAAGGATGCAAGTAGTTTTGAATTCTAAGATTTTCATCAAGTTCGAAGGCATACCCATAAAGTACGTCAAGAATTTGATAGAGGTCTTAGAATCAAAAGGGCTCAGCAGAGTTTTTAATTTTCTATGATTAATATGGGTTAAATACAATAAAAGGCAGCTTTTTCTGTATATCGGAGAAATAACCACCTTTTTTGTTATAACACTGTTGTTTCATTTATTTTCTCTTAATATACTTACGGGAATCTATGGCTACCGCAGTTATGATAATTAATCCCTTTATAATATATTGTAAGTAGGGATTCACACCAATAAAGTTTAAGCCGTATGCAATTACTTGGAATATCAATACCCCTGTCACTATCCCCCCTACAGTTCCAATTCCCCCTGAGAAGGATAACCCTCCAACAATACAGGCTGAAATTGCATCTAGTTCATACATATTTCCTGTATTATTTGTAGCAGTACCGATACGAGCAGCTTCTAATGCCCCACCTAAACCATATAACATCCCTGCCAGTGTATAGACTAACAATATATATTTCACAACATTTACACCCGAAACAATTGCTGCCTCTTCGTTCCCACCAATTGCAAAGATGTTTTTGCCAAAGGTAGTTTTATTCCATAGCATCCATATAATAATAGTTATGCCTATAGCATAGAGTACAATTAAGGGTATTGTAAGACCTCCGAGCTCAAAAGAGCCTTGTGCAAAATCCATAAAATTTTGGTCTAATCCACCTATTGGCTGGGCTCCATAAGGTGGTCGGTCAAAATAAATTGAGGTAACACCATATACAATAATCATCATCCCTAATGTGGCAATAAAGGGATCAACCTTTAATTTCGATACAACAAAGCCATTTATAAAACCAAAGAAGCCAGTTACAATCATAACTAATAAGATTGGTATAACAATAGGTAGATGAGGTAAATTCGGATACATCTTATATGCATAATCCGGACGTTGTAAAAGTGATGCTGATATAACCGCAGCAAGACCTACTTGACGACCCAGCGATAGATCCGTTCCCCTTGCAACTATTATGCCCCCAACGCCCAGTGCCATAATAACACGGGTTGATGCCTGGGATAATATATTTCTAAAATTCCTAATGGATACAAATTCAGGCGATACAGATATAATAATCACAAGTAGTCCAATAAGTACTAGAAAAATCGCATTATTCATCATCCAAGTGAGAACATCTTTTCTTTTTGAGTTTTTAAATCCTCTCATTCTTTCATTGATATTTTCTTCGAACCTCGACATATCTACTCCTCCTAATCTATAGATATTTAGCCGACAATTTCAAGATTTCCTCTTGAGTTGTGTCCTTTGTATTTACTATACCGGCCAGCCTACCATTACTCATAACTAAGATTCTATCAGTGATACCTAGTAATTCTGACATCTCAGAAGATACCATAATAACGCCCTTGTCCTTACTAGCTAGATCAATCATTAGCTGATATATTTCGAATTTTGCTCCTACATCAATGCCCCGTGTTGGTTCGTCAAGTAACAATATTTCTGGATCAGTTAATAACCACCGTCCTATAATAACTTTTTGCTGATTTCCACCGGATAGTGAATTAATCATAGTTTTATGGGACGGGGTCTTCACCCTCATACTGTTAACAACCCAGTCAGTATCCTCTTTCATTAGTTTTTCATCTAATAGTTTATTTCTTTTAACGTATTTTTCTAAATTTGCAATAATAGAATTAAATCTAATATCTAGAATTGAAAATATACCCGTTGCACGTCTTTCCTCCGTAACAAGTGCGAATCCATTTTTGATTGCAATATTTGGATTTCTATTTTCAATCTCCTTATCATGTAAAAATATACTTCCCGATGCCACATGCCTAGCCCCAAAAATAGACTCAACCAATTCAGTTCGCTTCGCTCCAACTAATCCTGCAACGCCTAATATTTCTCCTTTTCTTAACTTGAATGAAATATCCTTAATCGAAGGTTGATATGTTGCTGTTAATTTTCTTACTTCTAAAATAACCTCTTCTGGTTTATTTGTTTTTGGTGGAAAACGATTACTCAAGTCGCGTCCAACCATTAAGTTTATAATTTCTTCAGTTGTTACATTAGAAGCATCCCTAGTTGCAATCCATTTCCCATCACGTAATATGGTTACTTCATCAGCAATCTTTTTGATTTCTTCCATTTTATGGGATATATAAATAATACCTACACCCCTATCTTTTAATGCCTTTATTATTTTGAATAGATGAGTAACTTCCTTTTCTGTTAAAGAAGAAGTTGGTTCGTCCATTACAATTATTTTTGAATCATAGGAAACGGCCTTTGCGATTTCTACCATCTGGCTTTCTGAAACAGGTAGATCTGCAACCTTTCTTCGAGGGTCCAAGGAAATCTCCAGTTCTTTGAAGATTTTCAAAGTATCATTAACCATTTTCTCTTCATCAATAAATAAGCCTTTTTTAGGAAAACGACCCAACCAAATGTTATCCATTATTCTTGTTGTTTGAACTTGATTTAGCTCTTGATGTACCATTGAAACGCCACAGTCCAATGCTTGCCTGGAGGAACTAAATTCCACTTCTTTTCCTTCAAGTAAAACCTTTCCGCCATTCTTTGTGTAGATACCAAATAGGCACTTCATCAAGGTTGATTTACCAGCACCGTTTTCTCCCATCAAAGCATGGACGCTTCCCTTTCGTACCTTTAACTTTACTTTATCTAATGCCTTGACACCTGGGAACTCTTTAGATATATCAATCATTTCAAGTAAAGTATTATTTACATGAATCCTCGTCATAAACAAGCCCCCTTTCTTATTTAATGCCTATTCAATTACATGAGGAACTATGAAGATTTAGCCATCCATTTATTGTTAGTTAATCATTTGTTCTAAATAGAAAGATGCATGATGCATTTTAAATGCATCCTGCATCTTTTCATAAAAGTATATCTATATATAATACGACAAACATCTTACATTGTGGAGATTTTACATCCAACACTTTTGGGAATGTTAGATCCTCGGAATGTAATAGATTTTTCGTAACTTATATAGTATTAATAGCTATATGGAATTTTCTAAGAGCATAATTATTAGAAATGTATTTTATTTATAACTATCCTTAGCAATTTGAATGTTTTCCTTTGTGATTGCTAGGTATGGTACACGAACAGCCTTATTATCATCAAGTTTCCAACTAGTTCCTTCTAGTACGTCCTTACCATTTGCAACATTAAGTGCTAAATCTAATGAAGCCTTACCTTGGTTAGCGGCATCATTAAGAACACTACCAACTAAAACGCCCTCTTCTATTTGAGTAAGTGCATCAGGTATAGCGTCTACACCAACAACAGGCATAAACTTATCTCCGCTATAATAGCCTTCAGCTTTCAGTGAGTTAATGGCTCCTAGTGCCATTGCATCATTATTTGCAATAACATATTCAATAGCATCCCCATGCTTTGCAAGCCATGCGTCCATTAATTCTTTACCTTTAACAGAATCCCACATTCCGGTTTGAAGTTCTAATTCTTCAACACCGATTCCAGCATTCTTAATTTCTTCTACAGCAAATTTAGTACGTGCTTCTGCATCAGGATGTCCCGGTTCACCCTTTAGTAAAACATATTGTATCTTTCCGTCACCGTTTTTGTCCCAAGCTGCATTAGCCTTCCAAGTATCTACTATCATTTTACCTTGAATAATTCCAGCTTCTTCAGAAGCAGTTCCTACATACCAAGCTTTATCATAAGAAGCTAAAGCCTCTGCACTTGGCTCTTTGTTGAAAAATACTATTGGCATATCCGCTTCCTTTGCTTTAGAAATAATAGTAGGCGCAGCTTGTGGATCAACTAGATTGATGGCCAAAGCTTTAACTCCTTTTGAAATCATCATATCAATTTGATCATTTTGAGTAGCCTGATTATTTTGTGAATCATTTAATATTAGTTCTGCTTTACCTTCAGCATTTTTTTCAATTGAACGACGTACAAATGACATAAAGTTGTCATCAAACTTGTAGATAGTTACACCAATTTTGGGTGTTTCTGATCCATCTCCTCCACTACTATTTTGGGTCGAACTACATGCGGCCAAAGAAACTACTAACAAAAGTGCAAGAAGTAAAGCTGATAGTCTTTTCATTTACAAATCCCCCTCAATTTAGTTTTCTAATGAATTTGTTACAATATTTCGAACCTTTAATTTATTCTAGTAAATTTTTAGTAAATTGTCAATGTTTTTTAATGAGTTGTATCAATTTAATAGGATTAATCAAATTAATACGCTATATGTCAAAATAATTATACACACACATATATATGTATTTTAGACGCATTGGGACAATATTCGTCAAACTATATTTTTTTAGTAAATTTTTAGTAACTTTTTGTAAGCCGCTCAAAATAGTTTGTTTATTCAGATTTTTCTATCTTAAAATTTATTTATTGATATTATCTATATATAATACGATAAAGATCTCACATTGTGGAGATTTGACAGCCAACGTTTCTGAGGATGGCAAATCTTCGGAATGTAATAGATTTTTCGTAACTTATATAGCAATATCAGTTTCTATTTTTCAACAAAAAAACAACCAGACAATGATTATCTGGCTGACATCAATTGTCTGGTTTTTATTTTAAATTACAGTTTACTACTCTAAAATTAAAGTATTAATAGTGATTTAGAGATAAACCACTTTAAGGTTTAATAAATTTCTGTAAAAAAATGTAGAAGCGTTCATTATTTTCACAAAATTTATTTTAAGTCTTAAGGTTGCATATCTATGCTTTAGAATAATCCTATTATCTCTCCGTTAGATAATATATCCATTTTATTCGCTGCAGGCACCTTCGGTAGTCCAGGCATAGTCATAATGTCTCCTGTAAGGACTACAAGGAATCCTGCTCCAGCCGAAGCTCTAATTGACTTAACTGTGATTTTGAATCCTTCTGGTCTAGCTAAAAGCTTCGGATTATCTGATAATGAGTATTGTGTTTTAGCCATACAAACTGGAAGGTTTTCTAATCCAATTCTTTCATATTTTTCTATTTCCTTCAGGGCCTTAGTAGTAAAGTCTACTCCATCAGCACCATAAATCTCTTTAGCTATAGTTTCAATCTTTTCTTTTATAGGCATCTCTAAGTTATATAACGGATTGAAGTCTGCACTACCGCCTTCAACTAGCTCAACAACCTTCTCAGCAAGTGCTACTCCACCTTCACCGCCTTTAGCCCATACCTGTGATAATACAACATTTACTCCTTGCTCATTACATTTATCTTCTAAGAATTTAAGCTCTTTTTCAGTGTCTGTAGGGAATTCATTTAATGCAACAACAACTGGAACACCAAATTTCTTAACATTCTCAATATGCTTCTCTAAGTTTCCAAATCCTTCAGCTAATGCTTCAAGATTTTCCTCGTTTAGCTCAGTTTTAGGAACTCCACCATGATTTTTAAGAGCTCTAACTGTAGCTACCACAACAACTGCACCTGGCTTTAATCCAGCATATCTACATTTTATATTAAAGAACTTTTCCGCTCCAAGATCTGCTCCAAATCCTGCTTCAGTTACTACGTAGTCAGCTAATTTTAAACCTAGCTTAGTAGCTACTGCTGAGTTACAACCATGTGCTATGTTCGCAAAAGGTCCTCCATGTATAATGGCAGGTGTATTTTCTAGAGTTTGTACTAAGTTCGGTTTAATTGCGTCTTTAAGAAGTAATGCTAACGCTCCTGTCGCGTCAAGTTCACCTGCTGTAACAGGCTCATTTGCATAAGTATAACCAATTATCATTCTTGACAACCTATCCTTAAGGTCCTCCATACTAGTTGCAAGACACATTATAGCCATTATTTCAGAAGCAACTGAGATGTCGAATCCATCTTCTCTTGTTACACCATTGCCCTTGGCACCTAAACCTATAGTTATGCTTCTTAGAGCTCTGTCATTCATGTCTAATGCTCTTTTCCAAGTTACTCTCTTAGGGTCGATGTTTAGTTTATTTCCTTGATGAAGGTGATTGTCAATAAGTGCTGCTAACAGATTGTTTGCTGTAGTTATAGCATGGATGTCTCCAGTAAAGTGAAGATTTATATCATCCATTGGTACTACCTGTGCATATCCTCCACCTGCTGCTCCACCTTTAACACCAAAGCAAGGTCCTAATGAAGGTTCTCTTAAAGCTGTTATAGTTTTTTTACCGATTTTGTTTAATCCCATACTTAGTCCAACATTTGTAGTAGTCTTTCCTTCTCCAGCAGGTGTTGGATTTATCGCTGTTACAAGTACAAGCTTTCCATCTTCCTTATCCTTTAGCTTTTCAAATACATCTAAGGAAATTTTTGCTTTATACTTACCATAAAGCTCTAGATCATCGTCACTCAATCCAAGCTTTTTACCAACTTCAACTATTGGTAGCATTTTGGCTTCTTGGGCAATTTGCACATCTGTTTTCATCGTATTTCCCCCTCAAATTTTTAATTATAGAGAGTTCCAAGTAAATCTTAATTTATACATCTACAGATACTCAACGTTTTTGGTAGTCTTAGATATGTATAAATTAATAGTTTTTTTGGAATCTCTATATATACAACTCAATAAGTCCTTTAGATTTTGTTTCCTCAAAGCTCCTAGGAACCTTAGATGTTTATCTAGACTTATAAGAATGCTGTATATTTGATTAATATAACTTCAAATTGATTAGACTTAACAACTTTCTCAGATTATTGTAATTATAAATTTTTAACGTCTCTATTTCGTCTATAGATGCATGTATACTGATAATTGTTGAATCTCTGGGATTTAAATAATTATACTATAAGAACTAAGAGATACGCATTGTAACATTTATACAAATAAACTATACAAATAACCCCATCAATCCGCATTTCTATGTCACTTTTTATGTATTATTATAAATCACGAATTTTATATTGTCAATTTAAAATATTATTCGAACACATACAAATATTATTGAATTTTCTTAGATATATGTTTGATTTTTCCTTTGGAAATGGAATACTAGATTTTCTATGAATACTCTAGGATTATAACAGGAAATACTATATCTTGAGGTGATTTCTATGAAGAAGTTCAAAAACTCAAAGCTTCTTTTTTGTATAGCTTTGTTATTAGTTTTGGCTGCATGTGTTAGATATCCTCAGGAAAAACCGCTTAAGCCCAAGGCTTCTTCAATGTTTAAGAAGGGAAATGTTGAAAAGGTACAGGTTACTGTAGACAATTCTTATATAAGAAACGGTAATTCTAGAAACTTTCCTGTCGTAACTACAGTGAAAAAGGATGATGTCTTGGCTGTTGGTGGGTTTGTGGGTAAGTGGTATATTATCATTCTCGACGATGGCAAGGTTGGAGCAATTGACCCAAAAGATGTTAAGCCTATAGTAGAAAAACCAAGTCTAAAGGGTCAGCAAGCCAACATTAAACAATTAACTCCAAATGAACAAGAAATGGTTCGTCTAGTCAACGCAGAACGGTCAAAACATGGTTTAAACCCTTTGAAGGTAGATTTAGGACTGGCTGAAGTTGCCAGATTTAAATCGCAGGACATGATAGACAATGATTACTTCAGCCATTATTCTCCTACATATGGCAGTCCCTTCGAAATGCTTAAGAACTTTGGCATAAAGTATATTTATGGAGGGGAAAACATCGCTGGTAATCCAACTGTAAAGGCAGCTCATGAATCATTAATGGACTCTGAAGGCCACAAAAAAAATATACTTAATCCTAACTTTACCCACATAGGTGTAGGCGTAAAAGAAGGTGCTAAGTTTGGAAAGATTTTCACACAAATATTTGTTGGAAAATAATCGGGGTTAAAGTATAGGAAGGTGATGTTTATGACGACAGGTATAACTGAACATAAAAAACATTTGCATAATCTCTTGAAAACGGTTGAGGGTACAGGATGGATTCTTTGCGATGCAATAAGTTATATGGCTGAAAATGGTATAGTTCCAGATGAAAGCTTAAACAACAAAGTTTCCTCTAAACTTGCACAAAATATCTCTGAAATATTTGAAATAGTTTCGGAATGTGAGGAACCAGAGGTTATTGATCATATTGCTGACAAGATGCTCGAGTACTCTGGTAATAACTCCAAAGATCTCGTATCATATCTTGAGAAATACATGGGAGATAATCCTCTTTATAAGAGAATTGTTGAGAATTCAAGAAATAGAAGTATGCATTAAAAAGGAGTATCTCAGAACACAAACTTCTGAAACACCCCTGGGCTGAACTCATGAGATACTTTTATGAGACAGCCCCCAGTTAACTATTCTTTTTCATCTTTTATCGTAATTCCCTCTTCTATATCTTCATTAGGGGAAACTATAACCTTATCTCCTTCTTTAAGCCCTGATTTAATTTCTATATAATCTTCACCTTCTAATCCAGTTTCAATCTTTCTTAATTCAGCCATATTATTTTCAACAATAAAAACATATTTACTATCCTTAAGATCAAATACTGTATTATCTGGCACAACAAGTATATCGGATTTAGACCATAGCTTAAATTTAGAGTCGACTTCATATCCTATCCTTAATTTTGAGTTCACAGGAACCCCTGCCTCTACCCTTACTCTTTTCTGTTCTATTCCTAAATCTGATACCTTACTGAATGCTTTTGGATAAATCTTTTCTACCGTCCCCTTTAGTTCCTCAATTCCAAGATCCTCGCTAAATATTATTACAATCCCTTTTTCCTTTATATCTCCTACTTCGTTTGCTAGAACATCTACTTCTATATATAAATCTTTAATATCACCAATTTCTATAACATTGGTTCCCTGCTGTACATAGGCTCCTTCTTTTAAGAAAACTTCAGTTATGATACCGTTAACCGGAGCCTTGATCATAAGATCTTCTTTACGCTTTACCAAAATTTCTTTTTTATAAATCAGCTGGGCTATTTGTGCCTCATATTGATTTTTTATGTTACCTGACACACCTTTTCTAAGCAATTGTAATTCATTTGCTTCTATTTTCAACGTGTTTTCTTGAACAGCAAGGTTCTCCTGAGCTGCTTTATATGCTTCGTAGCTTACAGCTTGACTTTCATATAACTTCTTGCTGTTTTCCAAATTTCTTTTAGCCTCATCCACTAGAACCTTTGTTTTATTAACACTTGCCTGAGCCTTAGCTATTTTTTCTTTGTCGACTGGTTTTATTGCTTCCTTATAGGTCGCCCTTAACCCTTCTATTTGAGCCTCTAGGGATTTTATTTCAAGCTCTAATTTCTCTGAGTCTATCTCAGCTATTATATCCCCTGCTGTCACAACGTCCCCTTCAGTTACATGAATGTTCTCTATCTCTCCAACAGTATTAGCATATATGATTCTTTGGCTTCTAGATTTTATCGTTCCTGTTTCCTCCACAAAATCGGATACACTTCCATAAGCAACTTCATGTATTTCAGCTGTGACAGCATTACTGTTTTTCATTTTATAATATATTCCGAAGGCGATTATTGAAACTACTAAAACTACAGAAATAATCTTAATAAGTTTTTTCTTCATTTTCCACACCTCACTATGAAATTCTACTCTTAAGAGCTTCCATAAAGTCGAGCTTATATATTTTCCTTAAAGTAAATAATTGTGCAATTATTACAAAGCATACTGTAAATAATGTAGCAGAAATATATATATTAAGGCCTATATCTCCCCTCAAAGTATATAAATCATTACTAAATGCTTCCTCCATTCCCTTTACAAAGCCTAATCCAATTGGAATTCCAGCAAGTATCCCAAAGAATGTCATCACTAAGTTTTCCTTAACAATCATCAAAAATATTTCTTTTCTCGAAAATCCCATAACTCTTAAGGAAGAAAACTCCAATCGCCTCTCGGATATTCCCATAATCGTTGAGTTATATACAACGGCAAGGCCAAGAATACCTGAGAATATAACCATTATACTTATTGACGTAATGCTCATTTTTAGAAACTGCTTAAAGATATTCTGTAAATCCTGCAGGGACTGGACACTTGTTACATTCTTTAGATTTGTCATCTTTTTCTTTACATCATCCTTTGAATTAAAATAGGCACCTGTTATTAGCTCCTGATCCAAAAGACTAGACTGCATTTGCTTAATATTCATATATGCATTAATTCCAAGATTTTGCTTTACAATATCCTTTACCTCAATCCGAACATCTTCTCTATGGGGTATAAAGCTTTTTACAGTCACTTCATCCCCCATTTTTAAATCTAAAAATTTTGCCAAGTTTTCTGATAATACTATTCCTTCATCGGGTAAATTTATACTTTGCTCCTCTAGAGTTTCAAAGTTATAGAATATTGTATCCATTTTAACTCCAATTATATTTACTACCTTACTTTTCCATCCATTATTTATTTCAAAGGGAAATTCCACCTTTGGTTCGATAGAATCAATATTTACTATATTCTCTAAATCCTTAATGACTCTCCTGTTCATAGGTTTTGAAAAATTAATACTATAATCCATTTTCTGAAATTCACCATAATGATCTTCGAAAATCGAAAAAACAGTATTAAACTGATAAAAGGTCATAAATAGCATCCCAAAGGATAAGGATATCCCAAATAAGATGAAAAGAAATCTCTTTTTACTTCTAAATATGTTTCTCATAACCATCTTCCAACTAAAAGATAGATTATTCCATAATATTTTTATACGTTCAACCAATATTCTTTTACCGGACCTTGGTGCTTCCGGCCTCATAGATTCAGCTGGAAGTATCTTGAGGACTTTCCTACCACCCAGTAATCCTGCTACAATACAGAATCCACCTGCAAGCAACACAGCATTTGCTACATATCTGAAATAGTAATTCACCTTGAGTATAGGTATATTAAAATACTGCAAATATAATTTCGTCAATGCTCCTGCCAGCATCATTCCCAGGTTGGTCCCTATCATCGCAGCAATGACTCCAATAACGAGAGAATATTTTGTATAGTGAGCAATAATCTCTATATTCTTATATCCAAGGGCTTTCATAACCCCTATCGGAACCCTATCCTTTTTAACCATCCTTGATATCATGACAGCGATGATTAAAGCTGCAACCCCCAAGAAAATCACTGGCACCACCTTTGACATCGTTTCCAATTGTTTTATTTCTTCTGAGATCATTCTGTTGCTTAGCTGGTTTTCTTTAACAATAATTCTTTTCACTCCATACTTTTTCAATACCTTTTCTAGCTTATCCTCTATCTTATCTATTTGGTTTTCATCCTTTACCCTAAGTACAACTTCATTATAACTGTTTCCAAACCCAAAGCTTTGCCTTGCGAATTCATCGGCCACAAAGACTACACCAAATTTATCTGGCAGGGGTAAAAGAGTTTGTTCATTTTCCATAAGGTATATATACTCAGGACTAGCTACTATGCCAGCAACATCGAGGTTATATTGTCTACCACTTATTTGAAGTTTCAAAACATCTCCAACTGCAATATTTCTCGCCTTAGCAAATTGCTCAACCACTAGAACATCCTTGTTTTTATCTTTTATCTCTTCTCCATTAACTAAAAAAATTTCATTTATAGTTTCCTCGTTGTTCGGTAGAGAAGTGACTCTAATAGTTACCTTTTCATCTCCATCTTCTACCTTTAACGGTACATCTGATACTATTCTTCCCTGTGCGTCTGTAACACCATATTTATTCTTAATATCGTCTATAGCATTACTAGGAATTTTCACAACTTGAACATACATGTCTGCAAAGTTTGTTAAGTCATAATATTCGTTTAAAGTAGTCTCCAGATTCAATGCAGCCATTTTCATAGCCGTATACACTAGAAGCCCTACAACAATTACCGTCATTACTGCAATGACCTGACCAAAGGATTTCTTCATGAGTCTAATTAATCTAACATTTAATTTTCTCATTACCATTCAATCCTTTCAGGATCTATTTGATTATTATTTATTTGATTATCAACTATCTTGCCACTCCTCATTCTAATAATTCTATCTGCCATTTGAGCTATTGGTGCATTATGAGTTATTACTAAGACTGTCTTTTTATACTCTTTGTTTATTCTACTAAGTAGAGAGAGTATAGCAATTCCGGTTTTGTAATCTAATGCCCCGGTTGGCTCATCGCATAGCAGTATGAGAGGGTTTTTAGCAACTGCCCTAGCTATGGCAACTCTCTGCTGTTCACCACCGCTTAATTGAGATGGAAAGTGATCTTGCCTTTCTCCAAGTCCCACATTTTCTAAGACGGTATCACTATTTAGCGGATTTTTACATATTTCTGTGGATAGCTCAAGATTTTCCTTGGCAGTCAGGTTTGCCATAAGATTATAGAACTGAAAAACAAAACCTATTTTATCTCTTCTATAGCTGGTTAACTGCTTTTCATTATATTTAGTAATCTCATTTTCCTCTAAAAAGACTTTTCCCTCTGTAGGTTTATCCATACCTCCTATGATATTCAAAAGAGTACTTTTACCAGATCCACTGGGTCCAAGTATTACAACAAATTCGCCTTCTTCAATTTCAAAGGATGCATTTTCCAGGGCTTTTACTGTTACTTCTCCCATTTGGTAGTGTTTACTGAGTTTTTCAATCTTCATTATAATGTTTTTGCTCATATTAACACCCCCTATTACTCTTTGCTTTTTATTATTGCTTTTTACCTAACCCATTTTGAAGAAAATCTAAGTAATCGTCATATAATTTCATGAGCTCATCAATTTCAGCTTCATTAATATCCTTTAAAACCACTTTATCATAGCTTAAGAATAAATGTTTAATCAACCCTGTTGTAAAATCAGCTGAGAAATCGTCTCTAATTTCTTTTCTTTCAACTGCTCTTTTAATTAAGTTATCCATTATATCATCACTAACATGGGTAAATTGTTTTCTTAGATGTGCCATTAATTCTTCATTTTTTTCTTCAAGTAATTGTTTTGCAAATTGATAGTAAACGGGATACTTCTTCGCAAATTTAAATCCTAAATGCCCATATAGTCTTAATATTTCAAATATGTCTTTATCTCTTATTTCTTCTTCATAATTTTTTAACTCTTCATTTAAAAAGCTAAGTTTAGCATTTCCAACTTCTACATATATAAATGTATATAGATCCCTCTTATTTTTAAAATGATAATAGAAGGAACCCTTGCTCATACTGGCATTTTTAATAATATTGTTTAATGAGGCTTCATCATAGTTTTTCTCAGTAAATTCACTTAATGCTGATTCAATTAGTTTATCCTTTTTCTCAAATTTTTTTATTTTCAACGATTTTCACTCCCAAATCTCAATACTAGCTTTAGACCATCCAGTCTAGACTATATGGTCTATTATATATCTTCAAATATTTTTTGTCAATATTTATGTAAATGATTTCCAAATAATTTTTACAACTATTTTCTACAACCTGTCTTTAGATAAAAAAGAAGGGGGTGTCTCAGAACGACGAATTTCTGCGTTGTTTGAAATTTCATCGACTTGGCACGTACATTAGTACTAGCCAAACCACTGAAATTTCAAAACCTCGAACTTCATTCATTCTGAAACACCCCGGGGCTGTACTCATAAGACTCCTTTATGAGACAGCCCCAATCTTATGTTCATATTCTATTTTTCTTCCATAAATGGATATCTATAATCATTAGGTGGGTTAAATGTTTCTTTTATTACCCTTGGATTTGTCCACCTCAATAAATTCAACTTACTTCCAGCTTTATCATTTGTACCAGAGGCTCGCCCTCCTCCAAATGGCTGCTGGCCTACTACTGCACCTGTAGGTTTATCATTAATATATAGGTTTCCTGCTGCATGTTTAAGTTCATCTTCCATTTTAACAATTGCCATTCTATCCTGTGAAAAAATAGCACCAGTCAATCCATATGGCGTTGATTCATTACATATCCTGAGGGCTTCTTCAAGCTCCTCATCTTCATATATATATATTGTTAGCACAGGACCGAAAATCTCTTCTGTCATTGTCTTAAAGTATGGATTTCTTGTAACTACGATTGTCGGTTCAACAAAATAACCCTGTTCATCGTCACATTCTCCACCCCATATTATTTCAGCTTCCTCAGAGTTCTTTGCATATTCAATGTATGATTTAATTCTATCAAAGGATTTTTCATCTATTACGGCACTCATAAAGTTTGTAAAGTCTTCAACATCTCCTATTTTAATTGTTGCAGCCTCACTAATCAATTTATACTTTAAGACAGTCCATATACTTTCAGGCACATATGCCCGTGAAACGGCTGAACACTTTTGACCTTGATATTCAAATGCTCCTTGTATTAAGGCTGTCATAAGTGTACTGATGTTTGCAAGCCTATGGGCAAAAATAAAATCTTTTCCTCCAGTTTCTCCAACAATTTTGGGATAGGATCTATAGTTATTAATATTCTCCCCAATAACTCTCCACATTGTATTAAAGACTTCAGTGGATCCTGTAAAATGTACCCCTGCAAACCACTCATTCTTAAAAGCAATATTTCCTATTACACTACCAGAACCTGGAATAAAGTTAATTACTCCATCAGGGAGTCCTGCTTCCTGTAATAATTTCATAAACAAGTAATTAGAATATATCGCAGTCCCCGCAGGCTTCCATACAACTACATTTCCCATTAAAGCAGGTGCTATTGCTAAATTTCCACCTATAGCTGTAAAATTAAATGGTGTAACAGATAAAACAAAGCCTTCAAGTGGTCTATATTCTATTCTGTTCCATGAATTGCTAGTAGAAACAGGCTGTTCACCGTAAATCTGAGATATAAAATAGGCATTAAACCTTAGAAAATCTATCATTTCACAGGCTGAATCAATCTCCGCTTGATAGGCTGTTTTACTTTGCCCAAGCATGGTAGCAGCATTTAGAGTCTGTCTCCATGCACCGGCTAATAACTCAGCAGCCTTTAAAAATATTGAAGCTCTGTGCTGCCACGGCATTCTTTCCCACTCTTTTCTTGCTTCCAGAGCTGATTCAATTGCCATTTCAACTTCCTTTTCACCTGCCATATGGTATGTAGCAAGCACATGATTTTTATCATGGGGAATCACACACTTTGCTGTATTTCCTGTGCGTATTTCTTTACCACCTATTATTAAAGGAATATCTATTTCCTTTCCCCTTAGCTCTAAAAGCTTTTCCTTTAACTCGATTCTTTCGTTACTATCTACAGCATATGAAAAAATAGGTTCATTTTCTGGCTTTCTTACCTCAAAATAAGCATTAGACATAAAAAATCCTCCTTTATTAATAAACATTCAATGGAGGCATCCCAGTTGCTTATCAAAAAGAAGGTACTTTGAATAAAAGTGAATACTACTAAAAATAATAACACAATAAATAAAAACTTAGGGGACATCGCGTCCCTTGGTTTTGGCCAGATTTAGCTTCGAGAAATGACCTCAACAACTATATTCATTAGTAATCTCAAAATCACTGGTTTCACTAGAGCCTATAGTCAGTTATTATTCAGCTATATTCATCAATTATCTCTCCTTTCCACACTGGGAGGCACAACCGTTTCCAATTATACCCTACAGGCCTTAAAATCCTAGACTAACAGTCCTTAGATAGAAAGACTCGAAGAGAAAACACTATTAAATTTTAAAAATATTTTACTGCAGTAAAATATCAATTGAAAATCTTAATCGATTAAAAACATATTAACATTATATATTGATATTTTTGTAAATTCAACATATTTCTCAAAATGATTATTTTTTAAACGAATCCTGCATTTTTCCCCTGTTTTTCTTGAAAAATTAGAATAAAAACTATAAATTTGACATGAATTTCATTAACACTTTCTTCTCACATCAAAGGTAATATCCTGCTTCTTATCGGTAGCATAGGCATATATTACATCCTTTATATCTTTCAAATCCTCTTCTTCCAATTTTTTTTTAAGCCATGCTTCATCTTTGCCTATAAGCTCAAGGTTTTTCTTTTGAACCCTTCCATCAATAATTACTCCAATGGGAAGACCTTCATATTCTGTTTTTATGTTCAAATCCGAGGTTGTTACGCCCCTTACATTCGCCTTAGGAAGAATACTTACTTCCCCAGTTGGTTCCAATATCGCATATTCAATTTCATCAAGCCTTGGATATCCGTTTACCCTTAGTATTGAGGTTAATTGAATCAATGAAATACTTTCACTTTCAATATTCTCCTCGATAATCTTTCCATGCTTTATTAAGATAGTCGGTCTTCCCAATAGTATTTTGTTAAAAACCTGATTCAATGATAATTTTGAAAAAGTTATATATATAACTACTAAGATAGTCAATACAAATAAGGTTGGTTTTATTTTTGTACTGATTAAGGGCTCAGCAACCACAGTCCCAATGATTATTATTGCCACTAAATCATATGGCGTTAATTGAGTAATTGCGGACTTCCCCATTATCCTCATTATTAAAATTCCTACTGCGAACATCAATATAGTTTTTAAAGCCAAGCTAAACATTTCATCACCCCATGTCTATAGATGTCCAAGTAAAGCTATTAATTTATATACATCGAAATTTCTCTGAAGCATTATAAATTAAGAACTCTATATATCTATTTTTAACATTTTTTTGAAAGTTAACCCCGGTAATGAAATTTTTAGAGGGGGTGTCTCAGAATGGCAAATTTCTGCGTTATTCGAAATGTTCACCGACTTGGCACGTACGCCAGTACTAGCCAAACCGTTGAAATTTCAAAACCTTGAACTCCACTCATTCTGAAACACCCTTTGGCTGAACTCATAAGAAAACTTTATGAGACAGCTCCTCGTATCTTAATAGCTATCCCATGCTGACGTTATATAGCTAAATGGATACTCCCTTATTTCCTCAAATTCTAACTTATCCGCTAGCTTCCTTGATGGAATATTACCTACAGCACAATCCCTTTTTGGTGTGTAACCTCTTTTTATACACTCGTCAATTAAGCATGATGCCATAAACCTTGCAATACCTTTGCCTCTATAGTAAGCATCTGTTTCAATATCAATTTCAGCCTCTCCATCTTCTATGGAGGCACTAATGCAGTAACCAATTATTTCGCCCCTATCTAATAGAATAATTCCAAATCCCTTTTCAATGAAATTATCCGTAGTTCCCCAAAAGTTTATTATACCATCATTATATTCTAATACTTTTTCACTATTTTCATTGTTTATGTATTCAAACTCATATGGAAGTGGGTTTTCTCCATATGAAACATAGTCCCTTCTATTAAATCTATATTGACTTCTTGGAAAATCTTTAACTTCTAATAAATCATTATCATCTAACTTTTTTCTCCACATCTCTGATGTCCCAAAGCAAAGTATTGATTTATTATTTTTAGTACCTAGATTCTGCGTGTAAATAATCAACATAGCCTAAAAAACTAGCAATTACAACGAGTATAGAAAATTCTATTTTTCACCCAATGGGCAAAAAGAAATTCAGACCATTTTATGTTTTTGACTCTCATAATGGGTAAAAATATAATAATAAATGTTATATTGAAAGGAGCCCTATTATGATTAACAAACTTGATTTTAATGGAAAGAATCTAATTTCAAATGCCATTATTGAAAATGATCTCATTTTTGATAATGAATCAACAAATAAAATCAAAATGAACCACATAAAGACAATGCTCTGCGGACATTTTATGGGAATAGACAAATTAGAACGTCTAAAGCTACTTCAAAATGATCCTTTGGTTAAGGAGTTTGATATATCAGTAAAAATGCCTAGTACCGTTTCAAGATTTCTTAGCAACTTTACATATAAAACAACACAAATGTTCCGAAATATCAATTTCAAAGTCTTTAAAAAACTACTTTCTAAAAGTAGATTGAATTCAATTACAATAGATATTGATAGTAGTGTCATAAATGTAGAAGGGCATCAAGAAGGAGCTACCGAAGGTTATAACCCTAAAAAAGTAGGAAATCGCTGTTACAATATTCAAATTGCCTTTTGTGATGAACTTAAAGCTTATATAGCTGGATTTATGCGAAGTGGTAATGCCTATACTGCAAATGATGATGCTTTCATACTACTTGTTTTTGTTATTCAAATTTGACTTCTTAACTATACCCGATTACAGGCAACAAATAAAGACGTTTCACCTTAAGTATGTGTTTCTTGCAGAAAAAATCGTAAAAGCTGCAAGATCTGTAATCATGAAGATTAGCTACAAATACAATTATCGTGAAGTATATGAAAATGTTTGGTATAAACGTTCATGAATAGTTCATTAACATGTAGTCAATACCAGCTTCGTAAACTAATATGAGGTTTATTTAGTATTGTAGTGGTTTTAAAGAAATCTTATCCTCTCAGAAAACTTAAACCTTTCATATGATAAGGAAGTTTATTTATGGTAATATAGAAAAGAGAGAAAGTAGATTCTTCATTAAATTGATCAAATCAAACCACTAATCTGATTGACGCAGAAATTAGGTATCATTATTCTAATTAGATGTTGGAGGAAAGTAAAATGATAAGAATTGAAAATTGCTTAAATGTAGAAAATCAACAAATATACAATGCTTTTATGAATTGCTCCGCTGATTACCAAATCAAATTAAGTATAGAAATGAATGACTTTATTAATAAATATTTTGGTCCAGAAGGAAATCAGAAGGAAAATTCTTTTGTTGCTTTTGATAAAGACATTCCAATTGGACTCTGTATAGCAGGTGTTCTATACGACAACAATATTAAGACAATGAGATGCGGCGTGATAGCGGTTACACCTGAATACAGAGGAACTGAAGTTGCGACTAAACTTATGAAAGAACATATAAAACAAGGACAGAAGACTAATTGCAAACAATATCTATTAGAAGTATTAGCCAATAATGATAGAGCGATTTCATTTTATAAAAAGTTTGGATACGACAAAGTATATGATTTAACCTATCGTAAAATTGATAGAGTAAAATTGAAACCTTTTTTACCTACAAATCATAGAGAAGCATTTATTGTAAAAGAAATTACATTAGAAGAAGCATCGGTGGTTAAGAAATATGACTATAACCATGTTATTTGGCGTAACTCATTTAACTTTTTCCATAAAATTGATACAACTTGCTATGGTGCTCTATATCAAGATAATTTGGTTGGTACGATTATAGCAACTCATAGAAAAATTGACTACATCTTTGTAATGCCAGAATATCGTAATATGGGTGTTGGAATGCTACTGCTTCAAAAAGCTTTAAGTGGTAATATGATTGAGAAACCAATATTTTCATACACAAATAATTCTATTCTGCATCTGTTTTCAAATCATATAAAAATGGAAAAAACAGAAAATAATCATATTGTAATGTACAAATATATATAAACAAGTGTATGGTAATAAGTCGACATATTCATCCCATAACACACATTTTCTGTACTACATAATTTCCCTTACAACATTATAATTTTCATCTTTGCTTTCTTCAAACCCTTGAAGATGAGTATTTAAGTCGTTATAAGCTTTAAAGCTTATAAAGCTAGTCTTTAGTTTTTCTATAACATCCTTAGGGAGTTGAGGACTGGCTGCAATTGAATCCTTCGGAATGTTTTCGATTGATTTAATTATTTTTAGCTTCTCTGTTGGTAGTCCCTTTGCTTTTAAACACTATCTATTGCTTCATTATAGGTGGCGCCAGCGTCTAATTCTCCCAACAACACTCCTTTAATGACATTATCATGATTTCTCATGAAGCTTGTCCTAGAAAAAATCTTGTCAGGGTCTATCTGGTTTAATTTCATAAGGTGTCTTGCATATAAATACCCCGATGCACTGTTAACATCAACATATCCAAAATGCTTATTCTTTAAGTCAGGCAAGGTCTCAATTCCGCTGTCCTTTCTAACGATAATATAACCACTATAGGTAGTTTTGCCATTAACCTTGGGTGTTGCAATGGGTGTGACCTTGCTTTTTTTTTCGAGCATTTACATAGGCAAATAGAGAAAACCACTAGTAGTCTCTTCACCAATGATATCTTCTAAATTAGAATTAAAGTCTATATCATTCTCTTCTCCTAATTGATAACGCCAACCATCGTTGCTTACAGCACAAGCAGCAGTGGGTGTTTCAAAACGGTTAACATAAACGCTGCCTTTCTTCTTACCAGAGAGTATTGATTTTAGTAATAGGAAATGGCTATTTTCATCATTTAGTAGATGTGATACTAACTCTATCTGTTCTTCCTCTATTTTCAACATTATACTACACCTCAATTTCCATTCTTCTCGTCCTCGTTTTCATTCCCATCGATTCATAAAATCTAATAGTAGGTTCATTAAACTCCCATACGCTTAATTCTAAACTTGAAGCACCAACTACCTTAGTATATTCAGTAGCCTTATTAAATAATAATCTACCGATGTCTTTTCCTCTATATTGTTCTTTGACACATAGAGCCTCCATATAAACGAATTTTCTTTGTATAACAATAGAGTTGTTTTCGATCTCTATCAGCTTCAATATAGTGTAAGCAATTACCTCTTTATCTTGGGTCTCCACCAAAAAAATTTTATATCTTATATCATCCAATAACTCCTCATAATCTCCTTCATCTAAAGGTCTATCATTCTCTTTAAAATTATCCGCCCTGGCTTCTACATGTAAATTATGCACTTCAATAACTAGTTCATTTACATTTTCATAATCCTTTTCCGTTGCCTCTCTTATTTGAAATTTCAAATTTAGACCCCCTTCTATGGTTAATTAGCCACTCCGTCTTCAATAATCCTTATATACTTTTCTATATACGGAAATCTTTTAGCTCTAGCTTCTTTTATAATTTCACCCTTGTCATAGTTGACTTGCCTTACTCTAATTTTGAACTCATCTTCCAATATATCTAAAATAACATATGATGATATTATATTTTTAACATATGGCATTCCTACACTACCAACATTTACAATTGTTTTTTTGCCAACCTTAACAATCGAGGGTTTATGAGAATGACCACAAAATACTAGTTCTTCGTCTACACCCTCAAGGACCTCTAATAATTTCTCCTTTTCTATCTCTTCTCCCATTATTTCACCATAACTTCTTGGCGAGCCATGTACACATAAAACGCTTAGCCCATTAACTTTTACACACTCTTTAATTGGCTTAGACATTAGAAAATCTATATCTTCTTTTTCTAATTCATTTAATGCATAGAGATAAAATTCGAACAACATCTTCTCTCTATCACTTTGAGGAGACCAGCCTTCATTAATTTCTTCAAACCATGCATCTGTATTTCCTTTTATCCAGCTTAAAATATTTGATTTTTTTAGTGTTTCAAATGACTTTTTAGGATTCGGACCTCTCATAACTAAATCTCCTAAAAAAATAACCTCTTTGATTCCTTCCTTTTGGAAATCCTCTATGACTGCTTCCAGTGCTAGATCATTTCCATGTATATCTGCAAAAACTGCTATCTTCACTATACTTCCCCCTCGTAACTGCTAGTTGAACTCATTTACTTGTGACTTGCCGAATATACCATAGGTACAGAACCGCTGTAATCCATGGCTTAACATTGCTACTACGATATTCCCTGTAATCCCATATATAATACCAACCCATATCGAAAACCAAAATGATGCAGTGATCTCTGGTATTATTTTAAAAGAAACCCTATTGCCTTCCATCATTTCTTGTATGATTATGAACTGAACCCAAATTATAGCATTTAAAAATATTGCTAATGTTATAGGCCCATAAATAACCATATTAATACCCAAAACAATAAATAGATTTTGGACTAATAGTCTTTGAGGGATCTCCATTGACGCTCCGTTCAAGAAATTTTCCATTTTAAAGGGTTTCTTAGGTTTATATTTCTTCCCTTGATATGCAATAATAGAAGTTGGTATAACGCATATTAGAATCAGTACTATATTCTTCATTTCCCATAAATTATGGGTATCAAATATCGATATCTTTTCAGGATATAATTTCCAAACTATTATAAATAGTACTAAGCTCCAGAACTGAAATAAGTATGAGCCTTTAAGTTTATCTTTAGAAATCTTTTTTATTATTGAAACCGACAATACTTGCATTCCATACAAAAAACAAATTACTATAGAAACAATAACGTATTTTAAAATTATGTCAAAAAACATATTATTTCACCTTTTTCTTTTATTTGTTCAATACACTATATAATTCTACAAATTTGTACCTCTCTCAATTTTCTTGCTTAAGTTTGTAGAACATGCTCTAAAATTCTCCATTAATATCCTTAAACGAGTTTTTCCAATACAATTAAATCACCATCCCATTCAGGGATATATAATTTCCCACTATAATAATCCATACTACATATTAATGGGAAATTCAATTTTAAAGGATCTTTTTCATCAGTATTATTTCTTTTCCCTTCAATGCTTTCTTGATTACCTGCAATAGTAGTTATCTTCTTATTTTCATAGTCTATCATTCTTACAACATGATTTTGCGTATCACCTATATAGATATTTCCATCTTCATCTATTGCTATAGACCAAGGCCCATCGAAAGCCGCATCTTTGTTTGTACCAAATGTTGCTTCTAAAGGGTGTCCTTCATCTCCTGTATATCCACCTTCTCCAGTTCCCGCAATAAGTTTAACTACACTCTTTTTCATATCAATCATTCTCACAGCATAGTTTCCACTATCTAAAACATATATGTTACCATCAGGACCACCTTTCATATCAAAAATCCAATTAAATCTTACTTTATCAAAACCCATATCACACCTTTGAAATCCAGGCCGTCCATTACCTAATGTTCTTATCAGATTTCCATCATAATCAAACTGCCACACCTTACAACCAGTTATTTCATTTACCCAAATATTCTCCTCCAAGTCATATATACAATTGCCTATATCTTTAATTTCATATTTATCACTATCAACTACTACATGAATCCTCTCAGTCTTTGGGCAAAACCTATATATTCTCTTATCATCACTAAATAAGATAGACCCATCCCTAGCACCTTCTAAATACTTAGGCCCTTTTAAATCTAAATCATAATATTTGCATTTACCTGTGACCCTATTTACACCCATTGTCCAAACTAAGTTGTCATGATTTAATAATCCTATCCAGTCTTGCTCATTATTTAGCACATATTGATTCCCCTCTAAATCATGAAATCCAAATTGTGTATAACCATTTTCCCAATGCTTTTCAGCCGTAAAGTTTATAATTTTTTTTATTTTCCACTTCACCATTTTTGCCTCACCTATTTTCTATAAATTAAGTTCATCTTTATTCATAATAATCCATCTATTTATCATCTTTCTTTATTTCAACTTACTTAAAACCAGTTCATCATCAAGATGACTATATATTACGGGATTAGGATATCCATCTGATTTTTCAGGATATTGGCCCATTCTATGCCACACTCTTAAAAACTCCTCCTTGGCGAATACTTTTTCTTTCATATATTGCTGAAGCTGAGGAGTTGCAAATCCAAAGGCTTCATTAATAGTAATCATTCCATCATTATCTACATCTGCCTCCTCATTAAAGACTGCTTCTGTAAAGTATTTAACCCATATGCTTCCGATGATAGGCAATCCTTCTTCTTCTACACCCCACCATCCTAGTTCATCCTCTCCAACTGCAGCTATGGAGATTCCAGATGCTTTATCACCCTTAAAACCTGTTATAAATTCTCCAGCCATACATGAATCCACCATTAAAATCTTTTTCCTTTCTTCTAGTGTATTCCACTCTGGAGCAATAAGTTTATTCCAGAGAAGCTTATTCCTCAGCCAACTTCCGTGGCTTGCAATATAAAAGAATACGGTATCGTTTTCATTAGAATTTTCCTTCATCCAAGTTATAGAATCTTTAACTGATTGTATGGACATATCATCTCTTTTGACTAAAATATGATCTTCTTGTATCCCAAGCTTTTCAAACATCTCTTTCATTTGCTTTGAATTAATAAAATCAATAGGTAGATCAGAATACCCCTTTGGAAAATCGTTCATTTCCATTAAAACCACCCAAGTCTTTGCTGGTTCAAGCATCGTATATTCATTAGTCGCTGTCTTTGTTGTAGTTGTACATGAAGGTAATATCAATATTGTTATTATTGCTATAATTGATAACTTGAAAATTGTTTCTTTTCTCACACTCTATCCCCCCTATAATTGTTACATTTTGATATAAAAATGTTAATGAATTATTTATTATATTTTATCATTTTTACCATTATATTCAATTGGTTAAGTATCATTTATCTTTAAGTTGTATTATATTTTTATAATATTTAAAAATTCATAATAGAATTTATATTTACCTATAATCTTATACTTCTATTATATAAAAACTCAGTGACATCGAATCCCTTCATTTTGGTTAGATTGCGCTTCTAGAAATGGCCTCAAAAAAGCTCCTCAATCTACTTCTTAAAAATAGATTGAGGAGCCTTTTTCAAAAAAATTATTTATATGCTTCTACTACTAATGGAAAAGACTCTATAGAATATTCTTTTTCATCAAACCCTCCGTGGAGCTTAATATCCTTAAATCCTGCTTCTTGTAAGAGACTAGCAAACTCATGACTTTGTAAAGGATAGAGCTTTATACAATTGTCATAACTTCTTTCATTATCAATAATTAATTTAGTTTTAAATAAAACCTTTTCATCCTCCAGCTCATAGTTCCTAACAAATCTCACACCGTTTTCAGGTCTATCTATTAAAGGCAATTCCTTAACATCGTACTTCAATATCCTGTCATAGTTTACTATTTGTAAAATAACTACTCCATCATCCCTCAAAAGATTATACATTTTAATTAAAAGTTCTTTGATCTCTTCCTTATTGTCTAAATGCACTAATGAATTTCCTATACATATTACTGCATCAAATTTATTATTGCCAAGAATATCTATTTTTTTCATATCTAAGACATATGGATCTACATCTGTTCCTTCCTTTTGATTTTTAGCCGCTATTTTCTTAATCATCTCTTCATCTAAATCTACAGCTGATACATTGTAACCTTTCTTTGATAATTCTATAGAATAATTTCCTGTTCCGGCAGCTAAATCTAAAATATCTTGTTTTCCTTTAACTCGTTTACATATAAATTTCAGCTGTGGATTTCCCATAGGAAAAACAATATCATAGTATTTACTTAATTCTTCATAAAAACCCATAAAATCACCCTTTATTCGATATTATCCCAAATTATTCATGGAAAATTTGAAATGGTGCAAGTAGTTTTGATTTCTAAGGCTTTCATTAAATTTGAAGGCATACCAAAACGGTACGTCGAGAATTTAATGGATGCCTTAGAATCAAAAGGACACAGCAGAATTTTAAATTTGCTATGAATAATCTGGGATTATTGTCTATACTTAATATACCCAATATATTTTATAACAATCTACAGAATTTTCCTAATCCCTATGTATTTTCTCCAATTATTCTCTATCATAATAATCCCTTCAAAAGCTAAAAATAAATACAGAGACTCAAATAAATTAAGTTTTGCTATATGAACTCTATATAGGAAGGGAGGTTTATTTATGCCTTGGAAAAAGGGAAAGATAAAATTAGACGATGGATCAGTTTATCCCGCAGAATTATTGGTTAAATCCGATGGACAAGTGTGGAATGCAAAAATCTTAAAGGATGGTAAAATTGTACAAGAAGTAGATGCAGACCATTTTGCAAAGAGATTAGATAAAAGTGCAGAGAATGTTTATCCTTATAGCTATGAAATAGATGAATAAAAACGGGGGTGTTCCAGAATGGCGAATTTCTGCGTTATTTGAAATGTTCACCGACTTGGCACGTACATCAGTACTAGCCAAACCGCCTGAATTTCAAAACCTTGAACTTCACTCATTCTGAAACACCCCGGGGCTGTACTCATAAGATTCCTTTATGAGACAGTCCCATTCTATAACAAATCCTTATCTTCTACTACATTATTTATTACTTCCCAAACCTCATCATATTCGTATCCTTTTCTCCATGAGGCTATTCCTTTAAGCTCATATTTATTAGCTAGTTCCAATTTCAGTTTTATAGACTCAGTATCTTCTACCCAAACCTTGTATGTGGCACCATTCTCTTCGTAGGTGGCAAAATACTGTCCAGTTTCTTCACTCCAAGAAACTGCAGCATTGTATTTATCTAAAATTTCTTCAACATTTCTTATTGGTATAGCCTTTGATGAAACATCTATTTTACCGTTCTCATCCTTTGTTTCCCTCCATATTCTTGTATAGAATGGTATACCTAAAAGAAGTTTTTCCTTTGGTATGGAGTCCAGACTCCTCTCGATTCCTCTTTCCACCCAGCCAATAGATGCAACCGAACCACTTACTGGGCTTGTAGCCCAATGTTCATCATAGGCCATCAGCGCAACATAATCAACTATTTGAGACAGCTTTTCTCTATCATATACCTTAGACCATCTTTCGCTGCCGCTAGGTACTGTTACATCAATAGAAACAACTAAGTTTTGTTTTTTTAGTGTATAAGTTAGATCTTCAACAAACTTAGTAAGGGCATCTCTGTCCTCGTAGTAGACATTCTCAAAATCTATATTAATTCCATCTAAATCATATAGACTTGCATAAAAAGCAATTTGAGCTATTACCTTCTTCTTCGTTTCGTCATTATTTATAACCTCGGAAGTAAGCTTAGGATCAAAACTATTATCCACAAGTCCCCATACCTTATATCCCTTTGCATGGGCCTGCTCTACATAATCCAAATCTGCTTTATTACTGATTGTACCTTCATCATCTAAACTAAACCAAGTAGGTGTAACTACATCAAGTCCTTCAATTTTTTCTTCCTCAGATATATCGGGAGTTTTTTCATATACATATTCCCATGTAACATGTATTCTTCCATCATCCAGTTGTTCTTCCCTAAAATAGTTGATTTGATTGTCAAATCCAATTTCTTTTGGTTCACCATCGGTAGATTTCTTTTCTAAATATCCATAATATCCTTTTTCTGTCCTTACCCAATACCAGTCATCATCTTCTGAAAGTATCTTAACAGCATTACCATTATCCACCGTATCAACCTTACTACTCCTTACAGATTTCTTTGAATAAGCGTTCACATTATCATATTTTATTTCAGTAAACTTAGCTTCATCTCCAAACCTATCTATAATGACTATGTTAGACTCTTCACTGTAATTTACATCTATACTAAATACTTTCTCCAACTGATTTATAGGAAGGTATTTAGCGCTATCTTTTGTCTTTAATGGAAGGTTTATATCGACATTACTTTCTTTTACAAGTTTTGTAAGACCATCATCTTCCATCTGAAAGTTCTTATTCGCTAAAGTTATGAATGCTCTTTTCCCATCCTCATCAACATATATGCTATTATCAAAATGTTCTTGTATAAATTCCAAAGCCAAATAAACATTTTTATTTTCTATCAATATACTATCAATATCTTCAATTACCTTATCAGCTAAGATTAATACTGTTTCAGCTGTCTCCTTATGCTCTATTTCCCTTTGGTTTTCAGTTATACTAAAAAAAGCTCCTAATAAAACAAGAACTATTATCCCTATCACAGTATATTTTTTCATGATTGTCCCCCTCTCAACCCCTACAAAAAAATCAGTCTAAGAACAATTATATAATAAAAAGACCCTTAAGCGCCATGGTAATTTATGCTTAAAGGGCCTTTAAAATCCTATTAATATACAATATATCCTATTAATCCTGCCATTGCTACAGAAAGGATGGGGTGGAATTTTAGCTTCATTATTGAAAATAATATTATGCCCGCAATAATAACACTCTTAAAGTCTATCAATGCAGTTTTCCCTACTGATATTGCTGCAGAAATTATTAAACCTAATACTGCAGGCCTAATACCAGCAAATATATTTTTAAGAGCATCTGAATCCTTAAAACGGCTTAAATATTTACCTGTCATAATCAAAAGAATAAATGACACGAGTATTACACCAATAGTCCCTGCTGTTGCACCGCCAAGCTTAGCTATTTTATATCCCACAAAGGTTGATGAATTAATTGCAATTGGTCCCGGCGTCATTTCTGCTATTGCTATTATATCTACAAATTCCTTACTACTTAACCAACCGTGGGAATTAACTATTTCCTTTTCAATAAATGGAATCATAGCGTATCCCCCACCAAAACTAAATCCTCCTATTTTTAAAAAGGATATAAATATGTCTAATATTAATTGCATCCTACTCTACTCCTTT